>Ga0172381_10003101_pt1 | contig 17806 bp, 24 predicted proteins | sample Leawel6488metaG_FD_119754 | JGI IMG/M metagenome (GOLD analysis project Ga0172381, IMG submission 119754) | Leachate microbial communities from a municipal landfill in Southern Ontario, Canada - Leachate well 64-88 metaG | ecosystem: Engineered > Solid waste > Landfill > Unclassified | place... | reverse complement strand
TATTCAATTTACGGCCCGGGAGAACAGAAACATCGTTTTATCCCGACGGTTATAGATTGTCTGAATTCAGGATCAGAGATGATTTTAGATGAGAAAGCTTGTCATGACTGGGTTTATATTGATTGTGCTGTGGAAGCGATATTTGCAGGCGCAACAAGAATAGGCACGGGAATAAAAACATCTAATCTTGAAGTTGTAAGGATGTTAGAGAAAATATTAGGGAAGAAACTAAAATATACTTCGGGGACATTAAGGACTTACGACAATGAAGATTGGGTTTGTAAAGAAGGTGTAAAAGATATCGGACTTTATGAAGGTTTAAAAAGAACTTACGAATATTACGCTAAATGAAAGCTTTAATAACCGGAATCAATGGACAGGACGGCAGTTATCTTGCAGAATATCTTTTAAGTCTTGGTTATGATGTTTATGGCATTGTCCGCCGTCACTCTGTTGCCGAAGATCAGTCGAGCCGGTTAAGTAATATTTTCGACCAGGTAACTTTGAGATATGGTGATATTATGGATCACGTTTCAATAGACGACGCTATAAGAGAGATTCAACCAGACGAGATATATAATCTTGCAGCGCAGTCACACGTCCGCATAGGGGCGGATATCCCTATTTTCACAGCTCAGAATAATGCTATTGGATTTCTTAATGTTATTGAGGCATACCGGAGATTTTGTCCTAAAGCTAAATTTTATCAGGCTTCATCTTCTGAACAATTCGGCACGTCAGTTGACCACGATGGGTTTCAAAGAGAATCAACTCCTATGAACCCGGTTTCTATTTATGGAATATCGAAGGTATTCTGTTATAATACTGTTAGGTATTACCGCGAAGCGTATAAACTTCATGCCTGCAATGGCATTTTATTTAATCATGAGTCAATTAGACGAGGATCTAATTTTGTAACTCAGAAAGTAGTACAAGGTGCTTGTCGTATTAAAAAGGGATTACAGGATAAATTAGAACTTGGAAATTTGAATTCTTATAGGGACTGGGGACACGCAAAAGATTACGTGAGAGCCATGCACCTGATTACTAATCACATTAAACCGATGGATTTTATTGTATCGACTGGGGAAACTCATTCGGTTCGCGAGATGTGTAAAATTGTTTTTGGTTATCTGGATTTGGATTATAATGACTATATTGTGCAAAATGAGAAATATTTAAGGCCGGAAGAATTGCCTTATTTACGTGGAGATTGTACTAAAATCAAAACACTACTAAAATGGGAGCCGGAGTATGATTTTGAATCATTACTGAAGGAAATGGTTAATTACTGGATGAATGGAATATAAAATATACAAATCGAATATTTTATCGGACATTACGATAATTGAACCAACTGTATTTCATGATTTCAGAGGGGATATTTATAGTTCTTATGATGATTCATTATTATCATTGCTACCTAAAAACATGAGATTTATTCATGACAAGTTCGTTACTTCAAAAGAGGGTGTGTTGCGTGGCATGCACGGGGATAATAAGACATGGAAGTTGATTTCGTGCGTACATGGGGTAGTCTATGCTGTTGTCGTTGACTGGAGAGGTATATATCCTACTTTTAAAAAATGGGAATCATTTGTACTTTCACCAATAAATCAAAAGCACATATTAATTCCTCCGGGTTTTTTAAATGGATATTATGCCTGCAAAGATTCGGTATATCATTATAAATTGGCTTATAATGGAAAATATGCTGATGTAATGGATCAGATAACAATGAAATGGGATTCTTTAGGAATTATTTGGCCTTGCACAAATCCGATACTCGGAGAAAGGGATAAATTATGAACGAATTACACGAAAGAATTATTGAGATTTCAAAAAAATACCATTTATCTCATTTAGGATCAAATCTAACCTCGGTTGATATAATTGATGAGATTTATAGGGTAAAAAAAGAGGATGAGCCATTTATTTTAAGTTGTGGTCATTGCGGAATCGGACTTTATGTTATTCTTGAAAAATATTATGGTTTTGATGCTGAAAAACTTTATTTAAAACATGGTACTCATCCAAATAGGGACTTAGAACATAAAATCTATTGCTCTACCGGATCGCTCGGTATGGGTTTTGGCATATCGATAGGCATGGCACTTGCAAACAAGTCTAAAGATGTCTATTGTTTGATTTCAGACGGAGAAGTATTTGAAGGACTGATTTGGGAAGCAGCAAATGTCATTCAAAAATATAAAATCATAAACTTAAAGGTCTATATTAATTGGAATGGATTATCGGCTTATGATATTGTTCCTAATTGGATGCTTTCAAATATCTGTTGGATATTGCCTGATATTAAAATACGTCATACAAAAGTTGAAGACTATGGACTTACCGGATTATCAGCACACTATATAACTTTATAATGTTAGCAAGACCATTATACGAGGGAATAATACTTGAGAATCTCTACAATGTTCAGACATATTTGGAGATTGGATCTTTTGACGGCGAAGGGATTGCGATGTTAAGTAAGAAATTCCCTGATAAGATATTTTACTCTATTGATCCATTTATTGAAGATGGCCATACGTCAGGAGGGACGAGGGTTGCCGTAGGAAGTCCGCTACCCGGAATAAGAGAACATTTTTATAGTAGCATAAAGGATTGTGATAATGTGTTTCACTTCGATATGACAGACGAGGCATTTATAAGAGGCAGATTATATGGACTTATTTACCCGGATATTTTGTTTATTGACGGGAACCATTCATTTGATAGTGTCACATTGGATCTTCACCTTGCAGAAATATTCGCACGAAATAAAAGATTACTGGTGGTCATGGATGACACTGTAAATATTGAAGGCGTTGCAAGGGCATTAGGTGTATTTAAAACAAGCCACCCGGAAATAGTATTTAATACATTACTTGATTACGGAGCAGTTTATTTTTATATATCATGAGACGAAAATTTGCAGTTGATTTATATGAGTTAATGAAGAAGGATAAAAACATTATCCTGATTACAGCCGATCTTGGTTATGGAGCTTTCGACAAAATCAGGGATGAAATGCCGGATCAATTTTACAATCCTGGCGCAGCCGAACAAGTGTCAATGACTATGGCAGTCGGATTGGCCTTATCAGGGAAAATTCCTGTAGTTTATACAATCACTCCGTTTCTTATTTTTAGGCCATTAGAGGCCATTAGAAACTATATTGATCATGAGTCTATCCCGGTTATTCTTGTTGGTTCTGGCAGAGGTCAAGATTACGCACAATTAGGCTTTAGTCATGATGCTTCAGATCATGAGATTCTGAAACAGTTTAAGAATATTAATTTTGTAGTGCCGGAAGAAAGTCTTAATTTACATGAAATTATATATTCTGGTAAGCCGACTTATTTAAATCTAAAGAGATGATAAATTTAGTAAGTGACACAATAGACCGGGAAGATATTAACGCATTAATTGAGTGGCTCAATAAAGAACCTATCCCGCAACTAACTAAAGGCACACTAACTAAAGAACTGGAGAAAAAATGGGCTTTTAAATGTGGTACTAATTATTCTGTATTTGTCAATTCGGGGTCTTCGGCTATCTTGTTACTTCTTGCAGCATATAAAGAGCAGTTAGGCTATAATCCTAAGATTGTGGTTCCTGCTTTAAGCTGGGCAACTGATGTAAGCTCGCCAATGCTTTTAGGTTATGATATTCGGCTCTGCGATTGTAATCTTAATGATTTAGGGTGTGATCTGGGAGAACTCGAAAGCGTTTTTAAAGTGTTCAAGCCTGATTTATTCCTTTCTGTCTCGCCGCTTGGATTAATCCCTGATATTGACAAAATACTAAGTTTATGTAAGGAATATAAAGTCACACTCATTGAGGATAATTGCGAAAGTATGGGATCGTGTATTGGAACTGGCGGGATGTTAGGATCATTCGGTCATTCCTCTGTATTCTCAATGTATTACGGTCATCATTTAAGTACTATTGAAGGAGGGTTTATAAACACAAGCGATAAGGAACTTTATAACCTACTTATTTCAATGCGTAGTCATGGATGGGACAGGGACTTGGACGTAATAGAACAAATTAAACAGCGCAAAGAATGGAATATTAATGATTTTGAGGCTCTTTATACTTTTTATTATCCAGGGCTTAATTTGCGCTCAACCGATCTTCAGGCATTTATCGGACTTAGACAATTGGATAAACTTAACTCGTTTGTGGATAAGAGAAATTATAATTTTAGGTATTATCTTAAAAACATCAAAGATAACATCTTGACTATTAAAGAACATGGTTATATTTCAAACTTTGCTTATCCGGTTGTCAGTCTTAAAAAAGAACGGATCGTAAAGGATTTACGGAAAAATAACGTTGCAGTCCGGCCACTTATTGCCGGATCAATTGGAAAACAGCCGTTCTGGATTAAAAAACATGGCAATTATAAATATCCGAATGCGGATTTAATTCATAACTTTGGATTTTATTTGCCTAATCATCAGGATTTAACTGAAGCAGAATTAGATTTTATAATAGAAATTGTAAACAGATGATTCCAGCGAAACTTTGCGGCGGACTGGGTGGTCGGTTATTTCAGATAGCAGCCGCTTATGCTTTGGCACTTGAAAACGGTGACGAATGCGCCTTTGATCTTAATATGGGTTCTGTAAGTCAGGATCATCAACCGTCAGAATACCGGAACAATGTATTTCGTAAACTCAAAGATTTACCGCCAGACTGGAAGCAAGAAGCGTATTATCAGGAACGGCGTTATAATTATGATCCTATCCCTTATCAAAAAAACCTGATGATCGGCGGTTATTTTGGGAGTGAAAAATATTTCGATAAATATCGGAAGGAAATTATTGAACTCTTTAAGGATAAAGAGACACTTGAACGTATAAAACTGGACTTTAAAAATAGTGTTTCACTTCATGTTCGAAGGGGTGACTATCTTATTAATGCCAGTCATGTTTGCGGTGAGGATTATTACAAAAAAGCTATTGAGTTCATAGATTCTAAAACTCAGATAGACAATATTTATATTATCTCAGACGATTTCTCATGGTGTGTAAAAACCTTTAAGGATCAGCGAATTACATTTATTGGAGATGTAGCAGATTATATCGACTTTTACATTCAAACGCTTTGCACGCACAATATAATAAGCAATTCTACCTTTTCCCGTTGGGGTGCTTATCTGAATGAGAATCCTGATAAGATTGTTTGCGCCCCTGCTGTTTGGTTTGGTGGTGCAATTGCAAATGAGATAACAGATGTATTTTTAAATAATTGGGATTTTATATCATGAATTATGGAACATTGGAGTAAATTAATGGACAAAGCAAGTCAGCGAATTGACACACCGGGTCATCCTGATTATGGGAAGTTTCAATATATATTTACAGCAGAAAGTCTTAAAGAGTTTGCAGAAAGTTATCATAAAGACCGAAAAGTAAAATGTATGTCATGTGAAAAAGAAGTTAATTATTCAGAAGGGGTATTTACCTGTTCTGATTGTTCAAAATAATTCATCATGAAAGTTAAATTTCATTACGCCTATCCGATCAGTTTAGATATTGACTGCAATAAAGAGGTCAATGTTTATATTGATCAATTCACCTTAGAAGACATTCCGCCGGATTCGCTTCGTATTGTCATCTTACAAGAGCCCTGGCGCACTCCAATGGTTCCGCTTGTGCAAAAGTACAAAGGCTACTATAATTACGTCCTGACCTATCAGGAAGACGTTTTACAAACAAATCCGAAAGCCAGGTTATTTCATTTCCCGAATACATGGGTTAAAAGCTATGAACCGAAAAAAGAGTTTAGCGTTTCAACTGTTGTCGGGGGAAAGAATATCGCTACATTGGAAGGTCATGAATTAAGGCACGAACTATGGAGAAAGCGGGATCTGATAACCATTCCAAAGAAATTCTATTTAAGTGGCAATGCAAAACACTCTCATACATTTGTTCCGTGGTCGGAAGTTGATTATACCAATCAGCTTGTTTTGGGTGACTCAAAGAATCCTTTGTTTGATTCGATGTTTCATATTGCAATTGAAAATACTTCAATAGCTAATTTCTTTACTGAGAAAATTATTGATTGTTTCCAAACCCGAACAGTTCCGATTTATTACGGGTGTCCGAATATCGGAGAATACTTTAATAAGGCGGGAATATTTATTGCTAAGGATTTGCACGGAATCATAAATATTTGTAATAATCTATCGGAAGAAACCTATAAAAACATGATACCTGCCTTAAATGATAACTTTGAACGATCAAATAAGTGGTGCGATCAGATGGAACAATTGAAAAATAAAATAAAATTGTTACTTAAATCGGAGGGATATATATGAAAAAACACGCAATTGATTTTTTAACATGGGTAAGTAAAAACGCCACGCCACGGACGACTTCACGCAATAATATTTATGCTAATTATTGGCAACTTAATAGCACGGGGGATTTATATAAAACTGAAGAGCTGTATGACTATTGGATTGAAATAACAAAATAATGCCTGATACTTCACTCGAATATCGTAATAAGTTTTTAAAGCGGCAACTGCAATATGACCGTAAATTCCGGGAAATATTTAACAAGATTGCTGAACAATTCGCTGCACTCTCAAACGATCCTTCTATAAGGTTTTCTAAGGCTTTTAAATATAATGGTGCAGTCAATAAAAAGATTGAAGTTATAATTGAGTCGTTTCATAAGGATGTTTTGGATCTTACTGAATTGGAAATCGAAAAGAGTTGGGGGCTATCAAATGAAAAAAACGATCTTATCGTAAAAGACTACCTTTCAACTATTGGGAAAATCAAAGCGGCGCAAAAGGCTTCATACTTTTTGCCTAACATTCCGGCACTCAAAGCATTTATCTCTGGGAAGCACGGAACTATGACACTGTCGGATGCGGTCTGGGAAATTGCAAAGCAAACAAGGCAGGAAATGTCTATTCATTTGGGGATAGGTATTTCTCAGGGGGACTCAGCACCGGTAATTTCAAGACGAATTCGTCAATATCTTAAAAATCCAGATGCTTTATTTCGTAGGGTACGTGATAATAATGGTCGTCTTATTGCAAGCAAAGCGATGTTAGCAAACAAACCGGGGCAAGGTGTGTATAATTCGGCTTACAAAAATGCACTCAGGGTGGCCCGGACAAATACAAATCAGGCCTTTTTACTTGCAGATCATGAACGGTGGCTTAAACTTCCAATGGTTATTGGTGTTAAGATTTCGATTTCAGCACAACATAAGATATATGATATTTGCGACGAGTGTGAAGGTACTTATCCTAAGGATTTTATTTGGGTAGGGTGGCATCCTTCCTGCCTTTGTCATGCAGTTGCTGTTTTAATGCCTCCAGAAGATTTTAACGCATATCTCAAAGGAGACAAACCTTTTAAGGCCGAACAAATTACAACCTGCTCAGATAAATTCCAGAAATATGTTAAAGAGAATTTTGACCGGTATTCAAAGTATAAATCGACACCTTTCTGGATCGAAGATAATCCAGAAATTATAAAAGATATTCTGAAAAAATAATTATCAGAAACTAAAATACTTCCGATTCATTGTTCTTATATCCGGTTTTGCCGGATTTGTTTTTGTTACAACTATCGCTAGTGGAGTTTCCTCTGCAATTTCAATTACCCAGTCACCGCCGGGCAGTTTCCTTGCGTGATGATCTGACGGGAGTAAATTATCCTCACATCTTCTTGTTACTGTTTTTGCAGAAACCCTCTTTCCCTTAAAGAGAAATTTTTCTGAATACTCTTGAGGTGTTATTATCATATACTGTCTTTTGAAAGACAAAGTTAAGTAATCTCATTGAACTAACAATAATATATAACCTAATTTTGTTAATCAAAACATATTTATTTTATGAAAGAAAAAATTGTAACATTCCTAAAATCCAAATTACCGGGGGTTAGTGAATCATTTTTATCGGGGGTTGCAGATACGTTCAGCAAAACCGTGAAAGAAGAAAAAGATATTGAGACCGTATTTTCAGACGGGATCATCGAAACACTCAAATTCTCTGCAAATGAACTTCAAAAGGAGGGCGACCGCAGGGCAACAGCAGCTCAAGACACTGCACTAAAAAATTTCAGGGAGAAACACGGACTTAATGAAGACGGCACTCCGATAAAAAAAGTGGGCAGGCCGAAAAAGGACGTTGATCCCGACAATTCAGATGATGATGAGAAAATCCCTAAATGGGCCGAAAAGTTTCTCGCAGATCAAACTGAATTGAAAAAGAAATTTGAAGCACAGACTCAGGAAAAGACTTTAACTGCATTATCCGAAAAGGTTAAGGCACATGAAAAACTAAAGGATATTCCTGCATCGTATTTAAAAGGTCGGAATCTGATCCCAAAATCAGAGGCCGAAATTGACCAACTGGCAGCACAGATTGAAACCGATTACAATGGGTTCAAACAGGAAATGGCAGAAAAGGGGGTCGTTCTTTCAGTACCGCCAACGGGAGGCGGGCCGGCAGGTGACAAAGTAACAATTGATGATTACCTGGACGATAAGTTCCCGAAAGATTCAAAAGTATTAATTAAATAAAAAAGTATGCAAAATTTTTCTTCAACAGATACCGAAAGGAACTTAGCCGTTGAGCTGATCCTTGAAGATATCCCCGGAGGAGGAGTAGTCGAGAAAGATGATTTCCCGACTTCGTCTACCGGGATGAAAGAGGGGGCACTTCTCGGAGTGGACTCCAGTGGGATTTATCATCTCACAAAGACAGCTATGGTAAAAGATGCATTAGCGGCAGCAGCAGTATCAGGAACATCCCAGTTTTTGATATATAATAATCATGAACTGAAGGCAGGTGAATATCTCCAGAATACCGGAAATACAGCCTCTGGAGCCTTGATAGCTTCTATCGCTGCTTCTGGTACAGGTTTCGATGTAATTACTTTAGGTGCGCTTAATGTGGCTTTGGCTGCAAGTGGCGTATTAATACAGGCTGCTACTGGAACTGCAAGGGCTTTAGGATTTCTTTATACCCCGGTTGCAATTGCAACTAATCCGGTCGATCTGACTAATGATAATAACGGTTGTGGACTTATGGTTCGTGGTCGTGTACGTACTGAAAATCTGCCTTATTTTGTTGACACAACTATAAAGGCATTACTTCCACTTGTTCGTTTCGTTTAACCCTTAATTTATAAAAAATGGAAAGATCAATTTTAAAAGAGTTAACGAAAATCAACGTAGAAGCTTACGTTAACCGCAGACGTGAAGAATTCCTCAAAAAAATGTTTTGGCAGCAATTCTTCCCCTTGAAATATACCACTCAATTAACATGGGAATCCCTTTCAGGTTCGGGTGGTAATCCTGTAATGGCTGATGTTATCGAGTATAACTCGTCAGCACCGCTCAAAACCCGTAGGGTTGTAAAGAAGATAACCGGAGATATTCCTAAAATTGCCCTTAAAAGGCAAATGGATGAAAAGGATTATAATGATTACAACATCCTAAAGGCAGTATCTCAAGGAGACGCAAACAGAAACGCACTTCTTGACCTCGTTTTCAATGATATAGATTTCTGCTATACCGGTGTTATGGCCCGTACCGAGTATCTTGCTATGCAGGCCCTCAGTTATGGACAGATTTCTCTTACCACCTCAAACAACAATGGTATCATAACCGAAGATGTTTGTGATTTCGGTATTCCTACTGGTAATAAAACAGCCGCCACCCTTGAGTGGTCACAGGCTTCTGGAAGTGTACCGATGACCGATATAAGAACCAAAGTTGACAATGCCCTGGCTTCCGGGTATCCGCTTGAGTATATGGTTTGTGATAGAACCGCTTATAATGAGCTTGTTGCTTCGACACAGGTACAAAATGAATGGGCCGTACTTCGTAACACGACAATTAAAGCACAGCCAACATTCTCGGATCTGAATAATCTGTTTGAATCCAGACAGCTTCCGAAAATAATCATTGTTGATTCTAATGTTAAGTTTGAAAGCAATGCACATGCACTTACTAATGTAGCTGCATGGAAGAACGGTTATGTAGCTTTCCTTCCTGATCTCAAGATCGGGAATATACTTCATGGCCCGATTGCCGAAGAAACCAGTGAGGCAGTAAGTAAAAAAGCAATCCAGGTTAAACGGGATCATATTCTTCTCTCGAAATGGTCAGAGCTTGAACCATTCGGGGAGTTTACCAAAGGACAGGCTAATGCCTTCCCTCGGTTTACTGATGTGGATGGGATATTCCTGATGAAGGTTGACGCTACGTCTTGGAGTTAATCATATTTCAAGGGAGTAGAAATACTCCCTTTTAATAAAAAAATATGACAAATCTCGAAGCGATAAAAGCCAAACTGAATTATCCTCTTTCTGAAAATGCTTTTATTTTGGCGTTGCAGGACAGGGGATTAACTTCGGTTGGTATTTATGTAAAAGGTCAATCATTTGATCTGGCTTATGCCGATGCGATCACTACATTAGTAACGGTTCCAAATGTCACGGAGGGGGGATATCAGGTTAGTTTAACTGATAAAACTTCGCTCTTAAAATTGGCGGACGGGATTTATACGAAATATAGTGAATCGAATCCAATTAGTTCTTTGAAGAAAACGGCAACTTTTGTACAACGATTCTAATGACTCAATACCCTGATAGTATTGTAATAACCACTGCCGCATCCGGGAGCCAGAATGCAAGCGGAATATGGACGGCAGGAGCAATAACTAATTATACTTTCTCATGCCGGGCAGAAGTGAACGGGACGGGGAAGAAGATAGTTGGGGCAGATGGGATGATGATGGATTATTCGTTTCAGGTTTTTATGCCACTTACAACAGTAGTTATTCCTGATGGGTCTGATTTTGTGCTTACTGCACTTTCAAACGGTTCTATTTCCGGTAAAGTAAAACGTGCCTCAAACGGACAACTAAACTCAAGACTATGGCTTTAAAGAGTAATTTCAACGAGGCTAAGTCAATGAAGGACATTGAACAACAAGCGGAGACACTTTATCAGAAGATTATCAATGTGTTTATTTATAATGCTGAACAATTCATTATTAACGCACGGGGACAGGCACAGGATCATGCACAGGGAACCTATAAAGATCAGACTACAAACCTTCGTAATTCAATCGGGTACTTTATTTTTCATAACGGAGAGTTAGTACACGAAAAGAATGAAATTATTACTAATAAATCAATTATCGAAGAGTTTGTTAAGCCGACTGGTTTTCAGTTAATCCTCATTGCAGGCATGAATTACGCTTCTTATGTCGAGTCTAAAGGGTATAATGTTATTTCTTATCAGGCAGATATTTGCATGATAGATTTAGCATTGCATCTCGAAAAATTGGAAGTGATAAAAGAAGGTACAGCAGCACAAATGGAAGAAACATTTTTACCATGAGCGATTATCAGACAACGGATTTTATAATAGGTATTGTTTACTCACTTTTGGGATCAATCTCAAAACCAAAGTACTTGAAAACAAAACCCTCGAAGTCAACAGCGACGGAATACATTGTAATTAATTCACTTCCGATAAATGCTAATGTGATGCAAAAATGTTATGTCAATGTTAATTATCACGTTAAAGATAAAGACGGGGGGCCGGGAGTTGGTTTATTACCTGATACCGTGAAATTGGAAGCCGGATCGGCATTAATTATGACAGCATTAACAAAAGTCTCAACAACGAGTTATCTTATTGACCTTGAAAGTCAGGAGACAATACGGGAAGAAGGACTCGGAGAACATTATTCAAATTTACGTTTTAGTTTTAAATACATTAATAATTAAAAATATGGCAGTTTATTTATTTGGAGTAACATCCGTAAAATATGGCACAGCAGCAACGGGGAGTAATATGCCTTCCGGTGTTGCACTGACCACTTTACCCAACACGGTAAAAGGAACAGTAAGTCTTGAGGAAACCGCAGGAACTACTGCAAAATTCTATGTCGATCAGCAAGCATCGCCTATTAAGGTAATTAAGACTGAAGAAGGAGAGGTGACAGCTAAGATGCAATTCTATGACCTTACTTTTGCCACAGTAGCCGCTTTAAAGGGCGGTACAGGAAATGCCTCAGGTTACACTCCTGCAACGGGATTTTCTTCAATCAATTTAGCTCTTGAAATTTTAACCGATTCAGGTCATAAATTTCAGTTCTATAATGCTATGATTGAAGCTCATCTTACAGGAGGAGGGGGAAGGGATAAGATGTTCGCACTTGAGATGAACGCAATCCCGCAGATGACCCTGGATAATACCGGAAGTTGGAAAATCAGTGCTTTCTAATTAAGAGCCTCTGAATAAGGGGCTTTATTTTATGGAAAGGCAGGTATCAAATATAATTCTTGGACTATCAGGGCCACAGGATCGCTTTACTTTAAAGTATGGTTGGTTTCGGTTTAGGTTGAAGATTAAACCAATAACAGCCAGACAGTTAATAGATATAAGCGGTGAGATTGGTCAGATAAAGTCAATTGATCAAGATAAGGAGTTATTTCCTGAAATGTTGGAAAGAACGGAAGATTTGAAGCATATTGCAAATTCAATATCAATAGCTACAGGTACCAGATTTAGGAAAATTGTTGCAAGAGGTATTCTTAAACTTGATCTAAAAGATATTCTTACTTTATTTAAAATAGTTAAGAAACAATCTGATTCAGAGGTTTTTTTTTACATTTTAATTTCAGCGAAAGGGATGATTCGGACAATAGTGAAACAGGAAAAACAATAGGAGGAGAGTCTATTTTTGGGCGACTGGCTTTGATGCGTGTAAAACTTGGATTAACCGAAAAGGAACTAATGGAAAGCTCTTGGATTTCTTTACAACTTCAAATGTATGACTATCCTTATTATGACTATAAGGCAAAGAAAACCATTACCGGAGATCAGGCCAATGCTATTCTTAACAAATATATTAAGCCATGAGTTCAATACATTTTGAGGCAGACCTTGACAGTAAAAAACTTGAAGATGCTATAAAACAGTCAAACAAAACTATAAAAGACTGGACTAAAGATATTGAGAAATCCAGCACTCAGGCCGATCAAGGTATTACTAAGATTACAAAATCATTCAAAGACGCTATCAAAGAACAAAAAGAACTGATAAAATCCATTGAACAAGACGTCAAAAAACTCCAAAAGGCTTATGATGATGCGACTGCCGGAAGAAGTAAGATGACTGCAGCTGCTGAATTGAGATCAGCTAAAAAAGCACTTGCAGAAGAACAAGCGACATTAATAGGACTTCAAAATCAACAAATAGCAGCAAATAATACTGAAGAAGGAACCATAAGTAAACTTGTGGGTGGACTAAATAAATGGGTCGTTGGACTTGTTTCTATTGGTGCTGCGATGAAAGTCGGTAAATCAATAATTGATTCAACGGCGACAACAACACTTTGGTTTGAACGTGTTGTAGCAGAAGCTAAATCAGGGGTTGAGTATTTCTTTAAGGCTATTGCATCGGGAGACTGGACTAACTTCTTTGAAGGGATGAGCAAGGCAATCAAGGGAGCCGAGGAGTTTGTTAATGAAATGGAGCGTATTGCTAATTTAAAAAATGAAGAAAAAATTAAGTCTTCAGAATTGGATATTAGAATCGGAGAATTACGTTCAGATACATACGACAAAGACTCTGTTAATAATGAGAAAAGGAAAGAAGCATTAACGGAAATTATTAAATTACAAAAAGAAGATTACGGAAATAAGGCTGCGCTTGCAAAGCAAGAGTTTGATGCTAATATTAAAAAGGCTGCTTCAGATAGTGGATTATCAGAAGAGACAATTAAGAATTTTTTAAAGGAATATAGTTCTCTTGAAAAACTTATTGAGATTGGCGAAAAATATAACAAATTAAAAGGCAAATTCAATCCATTTGAGGGGTTATCAGAAGAAAATATAAAGATACAGGCCGAAATTGACTCTTTAGGTAAAGGAGCAGTAGAGGCAGGAAAATATGTTTCAGATATTGGTAAGATTACAATCCCTGTAAGAAATATATTGTCTGATTTTTGGGCAAAACAAAACGAGGCAACTGCTGCATTTAATCAAAAAAATCGTAGAGATAAGATGCAATTAGCCCAAGTTACTAATGAAATAAAAAAAGAACAGGAAGAAGCCGCAAAAACAGAAAACCAAATTAAAGAACAACAGGATTTGCTTGCTAAAGCTATTGAAGAAAACAATCAAGTTGAAATAAAAGCCATTGGCGAACGAATAAGAATATTACAGGAAGAACTTGCAGTAAGACAAAGAATTGCCGAGGCAGCAATCGCTGCCACAATGACAAGGGAAACTCCTATCACAAAAATAACAGGATTAAAGGCGCCGACTCTCTTACCTGGAGGTTTAAAAGTTCCGAACACTTTAGCGGGCGCACCGACTAAAGATTCAGGAGATTATATCACTGGTACTGCAATGCTTTCTGAACAAGGATGGAAGAATCAAAAAAAAAGAAGCAAGGAATATGATAAAGATGCGGAAGAAGCACTAAAAAAACAATTAGAGTTAAGAGAGAAAATTGTTAGTGCCGTTTCTGCTTTAGTTAATCAAATTGGTCAGCAAGTAGGGCTTGACGAGAAGTCTATGGCTTTATTAAATGCCGGGATGAATGCTTTAACAGCACTTGAAACAGGTGATCTCCCAGGTGCGGCATTGGCAGTACTTTCTGGTGTAATATCTCAAATCCCTTCATCTGCTTCAAAATTTGAAGATCAAATTGAACACATCAATCAATTACTTAAAGAACAGGCTCGATTAATTGAATTATCCGAACAATCCGGGGGGCAATCTCAGGCTCGGAAGGAAGAAGTTGATTTATTGGAAAAAGAGAAAGCCGCACTAATAGCACGAAGAGATCATATTCAGAAGTACGGAGGTGGTATTTTCTGGACAAATGAAAAAACGCAAAAAGAAATTGAAAATCTTAATCTTCAAATTCAGGAAACAGAAAACTTAATTGAAGATGCAAGTTCTGCATATAATGAATTTATTACTGGTACTACCGCTTTGGCGGTTGCGGACGCTATCTCTCAGGGTTTCCAGGAAGGAAAAACTTCTGCGGCAGATTTCGCAGATACCTTTAATGACTTTATGATACAAGCAATTAATACAGCACTTACCGAAATGTCTAAACCGGAAATTGCTGCATGGTATAAACAGTTTGCAATTGACATGGAAAGTGGAGGCGGTTTGTCTAAAGAAGAAATTGACGCACTAAAGATTGACTGGGACAAGATAATTGCAGAAGGGAAGGCAAATAGAGACGCTGTTGAGAGTGTCACTGGTCTAAATTTAAGCACAAGTACTTCAAATACCGGACTTTCAGGGCAAATACAAAGATCAATAACCGAAGAAACAGGGACGGAACTTGCCGGATTATTCAGAAGATTTGCAGACGACGAGAGAATGGTTAGAGATTATTCTAAATTAGGAATAACACATTTGGTTGGAATTGAAGCTAACACAATGAATACTGTTTTAGAACTTCAAAAAGCGAACTTAAAACTCGATACTGTAATTTATAATACAAGACCCTCTTATTCTGGTGAATTATGAGTTATTTATTAAATAGCGTTGCATTAAGCACATACGGAGTGATAGCAGGTCATTCACCTTCGTCTAATATTGCTTTGCAGGGTTGTTTTGATATGCCTTCACGTACTGGCAGGTGTTTTTATGAATGGGGTGACGAAAACGGACTAGAACCTTATGTTGCAAGCGGGGAAATGTTTTTTGCAGGAAGGGATATAACTTTACATAGTTCAATTATTGGAACGGTTCCAGAACTAAACACTTATCTAAATTCTTTTTATAATGCTATTAATGCGGCAACCGGACTAAGTGTATTTGAGACTCCTTATTGTAGTGCTTCCGGTTATGTAAAGTCTATAACCCCTGAATATATGAACGGCGGGTGTTCTCTTGAAATGGTTTTTAGGGAACCGGTTGTTGATTTGTCAGGAACACTTCCGGCATCAGGTACAAGTAATTATACTATTGATAATATCCCATTTTTATCATTCGGGTTGTATTTAAGTAAAGCAGAGGCATTACACGACTTGCCGGAACTCAAAGAGCAGCAATTCACGAAATACGGATCAGAGGGGTATCAGATAGTAAAACGTAAAAACAATACTTTGGATTTTAACGGCTTTATTATCGGTTCATCTTTGGCAGATTTTCAAAGTAAAATACAGGCACTTTATAAATTATTTTCATCAGCCGGAACCAGAACGATTGTATTAAATAATGAAACAACAATAACCTGTTTTGCAACAGAAGGATTTAAAGTCGAAAACGTGTATTTATATTCTGGGTTAGTTATTGCTAATTTCAAAATGAGTTTATTGTGTACAAACATTGCAATTCCAACAATTTATGATGATTGGTTTCTTCCTTCAATGGATGAATTAAATGCAATGTATACTGAACTTCATTTAAATAGTTTGGGTGGATTTGCGATCGGTAGTATTGTACATTATTTTAGTTCTACTGAATTTAGTAATAGTGCAACAGATTATCAAAATTTTGTTACTGGAGCACAGCAAGCAGTTTCTAAAGCCGCTACAGCAGGGGCGTCTATTAGTATAAGGCCATGTCGTGCATTTACGTCAACAACCGTTTATGCTTTAAGAGATACTGGACCCGCTGGAGGGTTAATATTTTATAAATCAGGAAACAATTATCTTGAGGCAGCTCCTTCTGATTTATATATTTCTCAGATATGGAGCAATATAACTAATATTGAAATTGGCGCAACCGCACAAGGCACAGCAATAGGAACAGGTCAAGCAAACACAACAGCAATAATTAATCAAGCAGGACATACTGATAGTGCTGCAAAACTTTGTAATGATCTAGTAATAATACATTAATGAGCATATTAACAATATATAGACCTCCTTCGACATTAATCGCAACAATTCAGATTGATGAAAAAACTGTTTTCTATAAAAAGTTAATGGGAGAACACGTTATTAAATCTGAATTTATATACAATTCAGTAATAGACTTACAGATAGGCGATTTTATTACTTATGATAGTGAAAACTATTATATTAACAGGGTTCCAGAAGTCATTAAGATCAATAATACTACTTTTAAATATACAATCGTATTTGAGTCAGTTCTTTATAATCTTTCGAGGAAATTATTTATATCTTCTGACGGACTCGCTGATTATTCATATAATGGGACTGCGAATGATTTTATAACAAATATTGTTGCTTCCATAAATGAAATAGATTCAGGATGGACGGTAGGGACAGTTGATGCATCAAGTGAACAAACGTTACAATTTACAAACGAGAGTTGCTGGGCAGCACTTACAAGAGTTGCAGAGGCATTTGATATGGAATTTTCTTTAGTAGGTAAAGAGATTAGCTTACTTAATACAGTCGGGAGTGTTACGGCTTATGAATTCCAATACGGTAAAAATCTCGGATTATATAATTTACAAAGGCAACAGGTAAATGATCAGAATATAATAACAAAGGTTTACGGTTTTGGAGGTTCTAAAAATATTCCTTATACTTATAGATCGGGTGCAAAAAGATTAACATTTGCTGCATCAGGTACGGCCTCGTCAGGTTGTCTTGTTGCAGCCTCGTCAGGATTATACGGAGTGATTGAAGGTCAATTCACAGATGATAATATATATCCTCAAAGGACAGGAACATTAACCGGAGTGAGTTATCCCGCCGTTAGCGGATGGTCTAATTCAGATTACCTGACTGATTCTGCAATGGATTTTGATGTCAACGATTATTTAATAGAAGGACAAACAGCGGCTATCGTTTTTAAGTCCGGG
>Ga0172381_10003100_pt1 | contig 17806 bp, 19 predicted proteins | sample Leawel6488metaG_FD_119754 | JGI IMG/M metagenome (GOLD analysis project Ga0172381, IMG submission 119754) | Leachate microbial communities from a municipal landfill in Southern Ontario, Canada - Leachate well 64-88 metaG | ecosystem: Engineered > Solid waste > Landfill > Unclassified | place... | reverse complement strand
TTCACCAATCGTCGGGTAAGAAACATTTAATTCGGTGCGCAAAAGATACATCGCGATCTGACGAGGCATGACGACTTCGCGACGACGACATTTGGAAACTACTAAATCAGTCTTTTTGATTTCATAAAATTCAGCCACAATATCAATAACTTGGCGAATAGTGATGTTTGATTGGGGAGAGTTGGTCTCTAGCGAAGATAGAATTTTTTTGACCACATCCATTGATAGTTCGACATTGTAAAATTCATGATAAGCCGCAATCTTGTTCAACGCGCCTTCGAGTTCACGCACATTTGTCTGAATATTAGCAGCCAAAAACTGCAAGACTTCTGGGGCCAAAGAAAACGCTTGCTCATTTATTTTTCTTTCCAAAATTGCAATTCGAGTTTCCAGTTTTGGTGGAGCAATGTCAGTAATCACGCCCATTTGAAAGCGAGACTTAAGTCTTTCTTCGAGGGTTGGAATAGCTTGCGGTAAACGATCTGAAGTTAGCACGATTTGACTTTCACGTTGGTGTAATTCATTGAAAGTATGAAAAAATTCTTCTTGTGTTTGTTCTTTACCAGATAGAAATTGGATGTCATCGATAATCAAGACGTCGACTTTGCGATATTTGTTTTTAAGATCATCCATTTTGCCTTCACGGATTGCTCGCACATAATCATCGGTAAATTTTTCGGCACTGACATAGAGAACTTTTTTCTTCGGCTCTTTGCGTAAAATTTCATTACCAATTGCTTGTGCTAGATGGGTCTTGCCAAGTCCAACCCCACCATAAATAAAAAGGGGATTATATCTTTTGCCAAGACTGTTCACTGCGCCCATACTCGCGGCATGTGCCAAAGCACTGCCCTCACCAACCACAAAAGTATCAAAAGTGTATTTAGGATTCAAGCCAAAACTTTCACGAGAAGTTGGAGTTGTTGTTTGTGGCTTAGCATCTTCTTTAGCATATTTAGCTGTTTTGGCAGTATCTTCAAAAATGTTTTTTAACGATTGCTTTTTGGTCTCGACACGATAATTTATTTTTTGAATTGGCGTTTCATAAACCTCGCGAATAGCCGAAAAGATCAATTTGTGATATTTCTTTTCGAGCCACGCCTGAGTAAACGCATTTGGAACTCCGATGACGATTTCACCAGCAGTGTCATCGATTTCGGAGACAAAAGTGTTTTTGAACCAAGTCGTAAAATTGGCTTTACTAAGACTAAGTTCGAGGTCAGCGAGGACGGTTTGCCATAATTCATCTCGTGTCATAGTTTGTTTTTATTTGGGTTGAATATTTATAAAAATATTTTAATTTATATACATTGTAATCTAGTTATCCACATAGTGCAAAGGTGCTCTACGTGGGCAATATGTGGATCACCTGTGGATAAGATACAACATTCTAAAAAATAACACAACGTCTTGCCAAAAAGAGAATTCTATGGTAAAATGTTTTTGCTTTTAAATTATTGATTATATATGTATGTCCGTACCTAAAAGAAGACACACTAGTTCGCGAACAAACAAAAGAAGACTCCATGACGCCCTTGATACCAAGATTTATACTTCTTGTTCAAAATGTGGTAAACCTGTCATGCCTCATCATGCTTGTGAAGCTTGCGGAACTTATGATGGCAAAAAAGTTCTAACGACAAGTCTCGACAAAAAAACCGCCAAAACAGCTAAATCAAAAACAGCCACAAAGTAGTTTGTGCTGTTTTTGTTTTATAATCTCATAATATGTCTAGTCGTCATCTTTCAAGAAGCCTTGCGATGCAAACCCTCTATCAGTGGGATTTTAACGATCAGCCAAATGAAAGTATTAATGATTTTTTAAACTACAACCTTTCTGAATTTGCTCCTTTGATTAAAGAAGATGTTTTTGCGGTCGCTTTGGTCAATGGTGTCATTAATAATCTCAAAGCTATTGACGAACATATCGTTAAATATGCCCCCGAATGGCCAATGGAACAAATCACGATCATTGATCGCAATATTTTACGCCTCGGAATTTATGAGCTTTTGTTTTCAAAGGAAGTCCCACCAAAAGTCGTTATTAATGAGGCGATTGAGCTAGCTAAAACCTTTGGTGGACATTCGTCGGGTAAATTCGTCAATGGCGTTTTGGGCACAATTTATGAAAAAGAGTGCTCAGAAGATAATAAAGAATAATTATGGATTTCAATAAATTAGCCAAACAACTTGGCTTGAAATTTAAAAACATCGAGCTTCTCAACCAAGCCCTGATTCATCGTTCATATATCAACGAACATCCCGAAGAAAATTTATCCCACAACGAACGCCTCGAATTTCTTGGTGATGCCGTCTTGGAATTGGTTGTGACCGAACATCTTTTTAATAGCTTTGATAATCCCGAGGGTGAATTGACTAATTGGCGAGCAGCTCTAGTCAATACCAATAGCCTAGCCGATGTTGCTGAAGCCATTGAACTCAATGATTATATTATGCTTAGTAAAGGCGAGGCTCAGGATGATAATACCAAAGCTCGCAGTTATATTTTAGCCGATGCCGTCGAAGCTGTTATTGGTGCAGTTTATTTAGATCAAGGTTTTGAGGCTGCTAAAAACTTTATTCACAAAAATATTATTATTAAACTTCCAGAAATTTTGGAAAAAAAGCTTTATATCGATGCCAAAACCAAATTTCAAGAAGCCGCTCAAGAAAAAGTCGCCTTCACTCCAGTCTACAAGGTTGAAAAAGAGTGGGGACCAGCCCATGCCAAACATTTTGAAATCGGAGTTTATCTTGGCGAAGAATTAATCGCTACTGGCGAAGGCACCAACAAACAAGAAGCTCAAATGGCGGCGGCTGAGAAAGCGTTGGAAATAAAAAAGTGGTAGTTTTCGTCAAAACTTCATCCATTTCACAAAATATGATAAAATAATTAGGCACTTAGCCTTTTTATTTTATTCTCAGAAAAACATGTATCTCGAAAAAATCGAAATCAACGGCTTCAAATCTTTTGCCAATAAAACTATCCTCGAATTTACACCAGATACCACCTGTATCGTCGGTCCCAATGGCTCTGGTAAATCAAATATAGTCGATGCCATCCGCTGGGTGACTGGCGAACAAAGCCCAAAAAACCTGAGAGGTAAGAAATCCCAGGATATTATTTTTTCCGGCTCAGACGCCAAAAGTCGCTCGAATATGGCTGAGGTTTCTTTATATCTAAACAATGACGACAAACGCATCGACCTCGAATATTCACCGATTATTATTACGCGTCGAGTTTATCGCGATGGCGAAAGTGAATATTTGATAAATAAGAGCAAGGCCAAACTTCAAGATATTGTTTTGATTTTAGCCAAGGCTAATTTCGGTCAAAAAAGCTATGGCATTATCGGCCAGGGCGTAACCGATTATATTTTGACTTGCTCACCCCGAGATCGCAAATTATTTTTTGATGAGGCCGCTGGTGTCAAACATCATCAGATCAAACGCGATCAGTCGATCAACAAACTCGACCGCAGTCATGAAAACTTGACCCAAGGTGAAGCCACGCTCAAAGAAATTGAACCGCGCCTGAGATTATTACAGCGCCAAGTCGATAAATTAAACAAACGTAAAGAAATTGAAAAAGAATTGACTAGCCTGCAACAAGAATATTATTCTTTTGTTTGGAATCAGATCGAGAACGAACGCGGTCGCTACCAAAAAATTTATAATGACCAAGAATTGATTGTTAAAAATTTTGAAATCGAAATTCAAGACCTTCAAAAAAAATTAAGCACCTTGGCTCAAGAAGAAAATCAAAAAGATAATTTTAACAGCCTGAAAGAAAAATTTGACGCACTCAATCAGACCAAAAATAATTTATACAAAGAGCTGACGATTATCAAAGGCAAGCTCAGTCTCGAATATATCAAAGTCGGCAAGCAAAATATTTCTTGGCTCGAAAATAAAAAAGAAGAACTCAAACAAGCTCTCAATGATTTGAATTTGAAAATAAACAAAAACGAATCTCAACAAGAAGTTCTCGATATCAATCTTCGCAAAGAAAATCTGAGCCTCAATTCTCTCGGACAAGAAATCGAAGTTCTTAAAAATAATCTCGCAACCCTCGAAAACGAATTAAATTCCAGTACTTCTAGCTCGGAAAAGAATAAATCTTATATTCAAATTGCTGTCGATACTATTCTAGAACAAAAAGATAAAATTCCAGGAATCTATGGGACAATTACTCAGCTCGGCAAAGTCAAAAAGGCTCACGAAGTCGCTTTGGCAGTCACGGCTGGGTCGAGATTGAATGCTCTCGTCGTTGAAAATGAACAAACCGCGATCAATTGTATTCAATTTCTCAAAAATAACCATCTGACCTCGCTGACATTTTTGCCATTAAACAAACTTGATGTTTATCCAATCAAGGATTCGTCCCGCGAAATTGCCAATGAACATGGTGCTGTTGATTTAGCTCTAGATTTGATTGAATTTGAAAATCGTTTTAGTAAAGCTTTTGAACTCGTCTTTGGTAGCACGGTTATTGTCGAAGATAGTGAGAGCGCTCGAGCCATTGGCATCAACCGCGAAAGAATGGTGACGCTCGACGGCGATATTTTTGAAAAATCAGGCATGATTCAAGGTGGTTATCGCTCAAAAAACTTTTTCACCTGGGATCAAAAAACTGGCTCGACCATCGACAAACGCATGGTTCTCAAACAAATCAGCGATTTAAAAAATGAGCTCAGCTTAAAATTAACTTCTTACCAAAAATACCAAGAAGCGATCGAACAAATCAAAATCGACCTCAAAGTTTTTGCTGGCCGTGACGAAGAATTAAAAACCAATCTCCAAAAAAATGAACTTGAAATCAAAAATATTTCTCGAGAAATCGAAGAGGGCCAGATTAGCCCAGAAAACCAAGATCAACATTTCAAAGATCTAAAATCCCAAGCTTCAAAAATTGAAACTGAAATCGAATCACTCGAAAAACAAATCTTGGTGATTCAAAAAGAGCTTGATAGTTTCAACTTAAACCAGGATAACAAAAAACGTCAAATTTTCGAGCTTCAAGAAAACATGCAACGCTTGCAAAGTCAGCTCGATATCAAAAATCGAGATTTAAACGAAGCTAGTATTTATCTCGCCAAACTCGAAACCCGCAAAGATAGCTTGGTACGAGAAATCGAAGATGAATTTGCCAAAGAATTTACCCCAAACCCAAATCAAGAAGAAGTTAATATCGAAGATACTTGGAAAAAGATAAAAAATCTCAAGAGTGCTCTCGAAATGATCGGCAATATCGACACCGACACGATCACCGAATATGAAACGACCAAAGAAAGATTCGATTTTATCAGCCAACAGGTCATCGATCTCCAAGAAACTATCAAATCGCTCGATAAATTAGTCACCGATCTCGATAAAATTATTAAGCAAGAATTTAATAAAGCTTTTGAAAAAATTAATCAGCATTTTGATCAATATTTCAAGATTCTTTTTGATGGCGGTAAGGCCGAATTAAGACTAATCCAAAATCTGGTTGATGTTAATGCCTTGGACGAAATCGAAGCTGAAGGACAAGTCGAAATTGTTGATGAAAAATCGCAAAAAATAATCGAGGGGCTAGAAATTATTGCCATGCCTCCTGGTAAAAAAATTAAAAATATGGAAGCCTTGTCTGGTGGTGAAAAAACCATGACTGCCTTGGCTCTCGTCTGTGCAGTTATTGCCTATAATCCGCCACCATTTGTCATTCTCGATGAAGCTGATGCCGCTCTCGATGAAGCCAATACTCAGAAATTCTCTGAAATTATTGATAAGCTTTCACCAAAAACTCAATTTATCACTATTACCCATAATCGCGTCACCATGGAAAAAGCTAGCACGCTTTATGGAGTTACGATGAACAATCAGGCGATTTCAAAAATTATTTCAATCAGTCTGGCTGATGCTAAAAAGACAGCGGCGAGATAAAAATTGCAGATATAAAAATTGAAAGTGCTCAAGCGCTTGAGCACTTTCAATTTTTTATTACGTTTTTTGAAAATTTTTAGAGCCACCAGCATTAAATTTTGACCGCGAACATTGGTTGAGTGAATTATTAAATTCAAGTTTTGTTTGAATGGTTTTCCCTTGGGGAAAAATTTTCTGATGTTTGAGTCCCCACACCCATTAAATAATAAACCTACTTTAATAATTTTATTTATATTGCATTATTTAATGGGTGTGGGGGCGAGTTTCAGAAAATAATGAGAACAAAACTTAGAATTTATTATGAACGAAACCAGTGAGCCAGTTTTTGGCTCCACCTTTTTGTCTAAAAAGGTGGAAAGATAACACACAGAATATTGATTTTGGTAAAACAAAAGTTTAAAAACATAAAATCATTGATTGTCTGTTTTTATTCTTATATTTATGTAATCCACGGATAAGGGACCCGCCTAGACTCGCTAGTCGAGGCTGGTTCCTCTACTACGTCTCGGAGTACCGAGACTTCGTTCGGAATGACACGGTGGGTTCGATAAATTATTCTAAAAATCAAAGTTACGCCTTCCTGAGAGGGATTTCTCTCTGCATTTTGAGTACAAAATTCCGTTCGAAATGACACTAATAATGTTTTGTGAATTAAAATGTTAAGCTCTATTAAACATGGTTGTAGAGACGTACGGCCGTACGTCTCTACGCATTCTGTGCGACCAATTTTAATTATTTTGATTTCATTTTTGGTGGCAAAAATATTATGTATTGATTTTTATTAAAACATTACAAAAAAATAAAAGTGAGATCACATGATCTCACTTTTATTTTTTTTATTTCTATCGTCTTAATTTTATTTCTTCTTTTTCTTCTTCATCGCTCTGACTTTTCTAACCGCATATTCAATAATCTTTCCTGCAACATCACGCCCCGTCGCCTTGGTAATTCCTTCTAGGCCTGGATTTGAATTAACTTCGAGAACTTTCGGACCATCATTAGTTCGCAGCAAATCAACACCAGCCATCTCTAAACCACAAGCCCGCACCGCTGCAAAAGCCACTCGCTTTTCCTCGCGACTCATTTCAGCCACGCGCACGCGACCACCAAGATGAAAGTTCGAGCGAAATTCACCACGTCTAGTAGCTATTCTTTCCATGGCACCGATAATTTTTTTGCCCACGATAAAGACACGAATATCTCGCCCTTTGGCTTCTTTGATATATTTTTGGACGATCAATGGCTCTTTGTCATCTTTCATAATCATTTCAACGATTGATTTCAGCCCACGCTTACTTTCAATAATCGAAACTCCAGTCCCATGAGACCCGGTGACGGTTTTTAGAATCACTGGAAACGCTCCAATGTCACTAATTACATCATCGATATATTTCGGATTGCCGACCATATAGGCTTTTGGCATTGGAACTTTTTTGTCGCTCAAAACCTGCATCGTGCGAAATTTATTTTTAGCTCGCATGACTGGTAAGCTGGCATTAATCACTGGAATTTTAACGATTTCAAATTGTTTGATAATCGAAGCCAAAAATTCGACATTACTCAAAAAGTTAGCCCGCACAATCAACACCTTGATATCTTTTGGTTGATGATTTTTTATCAAAAGTCCTGGCTTATGATCAAATTGCATCTGACAATCTTCGGAAAAAATAATTTCCAATTGATGTCCTCTTTTTTCGGCGGCTTCCTTAAACATTTTTAACTCGCCTCGAGTAACCTCGCTAACATTGCGTGACCCCGAAAAAGTTAATAGGTGTAATAACATTTATTTTTTAATTAAAAGCTTCTTCTAAAGTTTCCTTTAGTAAATTTATTAAATATTCTCGATTTTCTTTACGACGCATTTGTCGATTGATTTCAAATTGAATCGCATAATCATTGCGTCCCTCGTGTTTGTGAAATTGAACTGCCGAACGTTTGCTCCAACCGATAAAAATTCGACCGATCGTCACTGCTAAATTAAATTTTTCTTTTAGAGCTTCACTTATTTTCTTGCGAATTTTTTTTAGCTTACTAATCTTAATTGTAGCTTTGCCAGAATTATTGGCTTCATCATAAATACTTTCGACAAACTTATTCCCATCACCTTTAGCCTTAATTCCAACGCCCAGATCAATCCCGATTTCTTCGTTTTTAATCCCATGTAAATAAACCACGATCGCTTTGTTTTCAGAATTATATTCGTGTGCCAAATCACAAAAATTTGAGATGTCATCAAAAAATTCTTTCATAGCGACTTTTTTATTACCCCAAATATATTGATCTTTGCGATGGCTCCATCTGAGCTGATTGAAATCTTCGACAAATCTTGGTCTTAGTTTGGCTTTTTTATTACCTTCTTTAAAAAATTTGCGATTAACAATCACCGAGGCGTTCAAACTTTCAGCTAGTTGCCGCGAAATTGTCGCCGTTTTAAAATCATCCCCACCAGCATGAGGTGCCACAATTACAAAAGATGATGGTCGGTTTAATTTATAACCATAACTGGTACGTATTTTTTCCATGATATTTTTTGACTGGCTAAAATTTAAAACTTTGTCTGACTAGCGGTAATTGCAATTGCCAAACCATCAGCAGCATCGTCTGGCTTTGGGATTTCTTTTAATTTTAAAATTCCCATGACCATTTTTTGGATTTGATCTTTACTGGCTCGTCCATAACCACAAATCGCTTGTTTTATTTCTAGTGGCGTGAACTCACAACAATTCAAACCTTTTGAAATTATAGTGTATAAAATAACTCCGCGAGCCTCACCGACCGTCAGCGCTGTCGTCACATTTTGAGCGAAATAAAGCTTTTCGATCGCGACCTGATCGGGTTGGAATTTGTCCAAGATTTTTTCTAGTTTATCTTTGATTTGTTTCAAACGTTCCAAGTGATTTTCATGAGCCGCAGTCTCGATGCAACCATAAGCCAAAGGCTTCAAATTGCCTCCACAGACTTCGATTAGACCCCAGCCCACTCGAGCCACCCCCGGATCAATCCCTAAAATTTTACAGGCTTTTTTGATGACCATGACTAAGCTTGGTTGGTTGAATAATCACTGACATCATCGTGATCGTCGAGTTGCTCGCCGATTCTTTCGAGGGCATTCGCAATCTTATCGTCAACCGCAATCGTCGTCTTCGGGACATATTCGATTTCTTCTGAATCTAATTCGAGTTTTGTGGCTTCCAAAACTTGTTTGACTTTAACAAAACTATCAGCTGAAGTATAAATTGTCAAACCCTCAGCTTGATTGTCGATGTCCTCGGCCCCAGCTTCGATCGCTAGCATTTCAATTTCATCGGCTCTGTCTTTCAAATTTTCTTTTGAAATTCTGATCACGCCTTTACGTTCAAACATCCACATCACACTATTTGGCTCACCGAGGTTACCACCATTTTTGACAAAAATATGTTTGATTTCGGCGACCGTGCGATTGCGATTGTCGGTCAGAGTATCGACGATAAAAGCTACGCCTCCGGGACCGAAAGCTTCATACACCAGGTTTTCAATCTGAGCCCCTTCGATTTCGCCAGTCCCACGCTTGATAGCTTTGTCGACATTTTCCTTGGGCATGTTTGATTTTTTGGCTTTTTCGACCATCATTCTGAGGTTGAAATTCGAATCCATATCGCCACCGCCTTCACGTGCCGCGATTGTAATCAGCCGACCGAGTCGCGTAAAAATCTTGCCTTTTTTAGCATCGACGACGGCTTTTTTGTTTTTAATTGTGCTCCATTTATTGTGTCCTGACATAAAATTTTTATTAGTTCACTTTCGATTCTATCAGGTTTTTGTAATTTTATCAAATCATTAATCTATCCAAAAAACAACTGGTTTATGCACTTGCAAAGACTTTGAATTGTGGTAGAATCAAAGTATAAAAATTCTCGCATCCATGCTTGGCGAGAATTTTTTTGTTAACCAAAAGAAGACTCGAGGGAGTCTTCTTTGTTTGATATAAAGCCTCAATTTTGATGAATTAAAATTAGGCAATTCCGACACCAAAAATCTTAAACACCAGACTAGCAAGTCCCCAAGAACACATAATAATTGCAATTCCAATCACTCCCGCAGAAATAATTTCTTTAGCTTTGGAAACTTTCTTTTCATCACCCACTGAAGTCATCCAGACGAAACCACCATAGAGAGTAATGATCACCGAAATAAATCCTAGAAAACTCAAAAGAATATTTATTAATTTCAAAACCATATCTTCTAGAGAAGTTTTTGGAATAATATTTATCTCAGGGATTTCAACGGTCGGACCAGTAGTATCATTAGAGACACAAGAAGATGTTCCTGTATCCCAACGACAAAAACTAGGACAAAGGGCAGTACAAGAATCTTCAGTAAATGTTGAACAACCACTTGCATCATAATTATCTTGCGCCTCAGGTAAACACTCACCAACACCTAAAGCAACATTGCTGTTCTCAAAAATTCCAAAAGCACCTACCGCAAGAAATAACGCAAACGCAAAAATTAAACTTTTCTGTTTCATAATTTTTTGATTATTTTAAAGTAGTTTTATTATAGCACTTTTGAAAAGGGGATACAAATAAAATTTAAATATAGATGTTTTACAAAATGTTTTTGGTTTAAAAAAGAGAGAAGGCCGTCCAATAAGACGGCCTTGCAAAAATTGTATTCAAGTTGTTTAAAGTTGCTGGCAGATGGTTGCTTGTATGCCGCTTTGCTCAATTGATTTTGTTTTCACCAAAAGTAAAAAGTATTTTTTAGAACCAGCCTGCATTGGTTCACCACCTGGCGCCAATTGGCACCAAATGGTATCTCTCCCATCAGTAACGTTATACAAGTCACGTACTTTTTCAATAACTAACACACTACACCAATTGTCACCTCCCTTATTTAACAATGTAGAGAGGGTTGAAATTTTTTTCGGAGCGATTTTTTGTTGTGGTGATTTCGCCTCTATTTTTGCAAAAAGACAAACAACCACAATCACAAACGCAAGACAGCCAATTAAACACGTCTTCATTTTAACCCTCCATTTATTTTTGTTTTGATTCTTTTATATCTTAAATAGTAACATACAATATCACAAATGTCAATCTTTTTAAAAAAATAAGGCGCTCGATTAAAAGCGCCCCATATAAAAACATCTACCTCCTCGCCTTATTTTCTGGGAATTTCTTGTGCAAGAGCCACAATAAGGCCACCTAAAAACAAACAACCACAAATCAAGGCGATGTCAGCCGAAGAAAAAACTCCGACTTTTAAATATACCTTGGCTGCACCCAACAAACAGAGACCGGCAAAAGAATAGACCAGGCCTCTGCCCAACAAATAGCCAATTTCAACTAAAGATTTCATTTTCCCTCCAAAATTTTCAATTTTTCTATTCTAAGTATAGCATACTCTATTATAAATGTCAAGCTTTTGAGTCTGGGTTAAATAATATCCAACGCACGTAGAGACGTACGGCCGTACGTCTCTACCAACTATGTTTAACAAAACTCAAAACCCTTTCTCACAAAACAATTTTAATCCTGTCCCCGAGCGGATAAAACAAAACTCCCTCTTTTCAGAGGGAGTTTTGCTATATATTGTCCAGCTTATCAGCCAGACCAAGTTGTTAATTTCACACCCATAAATCCAAAGACTGCATTGGTAATTGCTAGTGATAGTAAAATCACTATCAACCCAATCACGCCTGCCTTGATAATATCTTTGGCAGTGGCAACTTTCTTTTCATCGCCAGCTGAAGACATCCACATAAATCCGCCATAGATGGTAATACTTAGTGATAAAAATCCCAAAAGCATTAAAACTCCATTGATGACGACTACGAAGATATCTCGCCAGTCGTTGATTTTGCCATCCTTAAGACCAGCCGCCTCAGCAGCTACATCTAAGCCATAATTGTTGCCGGCAGCCAAAACGGCCACTGGTAAAACAATCATTAGCAAAGCGATCAAAGGCAAATATTTTTGAATTTTGATGTTCATTGATATCTTAGCAAACTAGAGATTAGCCAAAAGGTTAATCACAAAACGGGCAACGCCCCAAGCTGCGAAAATAACCACTAAACCAATCACACCTGTTGTAATAGTCTTTTTGGCATCTTCGACTTTTTTGTCATCACCTTGAGCGGTCATCCACTTGAAACCACCAATTAAGATGATGATCACCGCGATGAAACCTAAGAAACTCATAATGATGTTGATGAGCTGAACGATTGTGGTCATTAAGTCCATATCGTCATTGGTGTAGTCACTTGTTGGAAGACAAGGTTGTAGCTGTATTGTGGCAGATCCATCGGTAGCTAAACATTCACAACCAACACCAGTACTACCAGCCTGAGGTTCATATCCAACACCACAAGCACAAACACCTTCTTCGGTACAATCAAGTTCGTCTGTACCTTGAGCCATCACGAATGTTGGCATTACTAACACGATCGCTAAAGCGAATGTCATCATACCGACTAAAATTCTTTTTTTTGTAAGTTTCATTTTTAATTTCCTTTTTGACGCTTTTTTAAAATTTAAAACGTCATTAATTTTTTAATTATTATTTATTAAATCGACCTCTTTTTATTATAGCATCTATTTTTTCTGTGTCAAAATTTTTATGCACCAGCAAACATTTCAAAGACCATTTTGATAATCGCATAACTACTGAAAGCCACCACAATCCCTAGAGCTGCCCATTTTATTGTTTCCATTCCTTTGTGAATTTTTTTCTCATCACCCATCGAAGTCATCCACATAAAGCCACCAATAATAAACATTAATAAGGCAATGGCCCCAAAAGCACCTAGCAAAAATGCAATAGCTTTCCCAATTAGTGTCGCAATATCATCTGAACCGAGAGGATTAGTCAAAGTAGTTGCCGCGGCTAAAATAGGGGAACTAATTGCAAGACCCAAAATTACCAAAATTAAATTCGCAATTTTTAAAGTCATTCTTTTTTGTTTTTGATATAACATATAAATTGATTATCTAGTAATTAATGATACCAGTCAGCAGGTGCCCAGCTCGACGGGGTACAACCCGAAGATATACTATCACTACAAAAAACACAGTTTCCGTCCAACATATAACCGCTCATGTCTGTGCAGGGAGTCTGACCAAGACAACTAACAGTGCTTCCAACTCCACAAACACTTCTATATTCACAATGTGCTGTCGTACAATCAGTAATATCATCACAAAGCTCATTATCTTGGGTATATCCATCAGGACAACCACTCCCAACGACTATCGGCAAACAAATAGCAGGAGGCAAACTTAAATCATTATCGGGAACACAACAGCCCACTGCCGAAGACCCAGAATTAAGTTCTCGAAGACTTCTTGTCCCAGGATCACCAACAACATCTACGCTTGTCAAATTATACATCTCATCAAAACCCATCATTTTTTTTGCTTGACTTACCAGTGTCCACGCTACCATTACAATTACTAAACCAATAATTACGTTTTTAATACCAGTTATACCTGACTGAACTTTTTTCTCATCACCCATCGAAATCAAAAACTGAAAACTATTATAAATTAGCATTAACAAAGCAAACACTCCTGAAAAAACCAAAACAATGTTGGCGATATTTACAAAAACTTGCAAAAAATCATTTAGGTAACAATCGCCGTCAATTGCACAAGTGCTACATTGATAAATATTATTAGCATCTGCTGTGTTATCGCTACAAATATTATTATAACAGGTAATCGCAGCTTTTCCACCAGTGCCGTCCTCACCAGCTGGCGTTTCGGTTTTACACTTATCTATACAAGTATCCAGGCAAGTATTAATTTCGGTTGCAGTCCCTGTCGTACAATTACATTCACAATTCGGACACGGCATCGCCTTTGGCATAATTTGAAAATTCTTTAAAACACTATTTCCTTCAGCTGCTAGTGAATTATGACCAACACAAAAAATTGATATAAAAATAAATATCGCGATAAAAAAATTTTTGTTTAGTAACTTCATTTTATTGATTAATAAATACCACCTCTTATTTTTGTAGCTGCACCGTCTAAAATTCCTTGGTAATCTGTCGAGCCATTATTGACCTTGTTGATCATGTCTTTAAAAGCATCTTCAGTATATTCGAAATTACTCCCATGGTACCAGCTGTCAGCTGTCAGTGTTTGTTTGGCAAATGGAGCTAATTCCAAATCACCAAGCTGAGAATTTATCAATGCTTTTAGAGCTGTCGGCCTTTTAGCTTTTTTCAAATATGAACTCACATTTTCTTGAGCGGTAGCAAAGGCGATAAAATCCCAAGCTTCTGGCTGATGAGTCGATTTCTTGGTAACAGTTTCGACCCAGTAATTTGCATAATTGACTTGCTTGAGATTACCCGCAATCTGAGGCATCGTCGAAACACCAATGTTTAATTTTGGAGCTTTGGCTTTGATGTCATCGAGATGAAATGAATAACCAAAGAAAAAAGCAACTTTACCCGACTCAAATGCTTCAAGGGCATCAGCCATTGATGAATTCCAGGTATAAACTTCTTTGCTTGGATCAGCAAAGTCGGTATAAAATTTCAAAGCTTCTTTACCAGGATAATAACCTTTGTCGCTAGCTGACGGCTGATTGAAAGCTGCACTATTACCATTCATCATCTGAGTCCCATTCTGCATCATTAGCAGTGAAAGAATGTCCATCGAGCGCGGAATATTATTGGCCGTTCCCAGAGCAGCTCCAGCCTGAATAATATTACCTTTTTCATCCTGAACAGTTAACTTCTTTACCATATCATTAAAATCAGACCAAGTCAATGGGGGATTAGCAATTCCAGCATTATTTAAAATGTCTTTATTATAAAATAAAACCAATGAATCAATACTCAGTGGCAAAGCGACGATCTGACCATTACGAACAATGTCATCATAAACCACATCTACAAAATTAGTCTTGACATCATTAGTTGTTGGCATATTTTTTTTCTGAGTCACAATCTCTTGACGCTGACGCCAACTTGGGCCAGTCATTTGGGTTTTTTGCATTGAGACTTCGGCTGGCATTGGTTCAATATCTGATAAATATTTATCAACCCAAGTATTGTGAATCGAAAGGATATCTGGACCTGTGCCTCGTGCCCAAGCTTCGAGCAGTGCTTGATCTAATTCTTCATATCTCAGTTTACGATAAGTAATATTGACGTAAGGATATTTGGCTTCATAAGCTGAAATTATTTCTGAAAATTTATCTGACGAATCCCAGACACGCCAATAGGTCAAATTAACTTTTGGGATTTCAACCGTTTCGGTTGTCCCGCCAGTGCAACTAAAACCACAAATTGGTAGTATTAGCAAAAAAACTCCCAAAATTGCTAGTTTCAAATTTTTTTTGTTTAACATATAACTTTAAGAAATTATTTTTCTCAAATGTTTATTAATTTCGGCTGACATTTCTGGTCTTTCAAGAGAAAAATCAATGATCGCTTTGACAAACTCAATCTTGTTTCCGCAATCATAATATTTACCTTCAAATTCACAGGCATAAAGCTTTTTACCATCATTCAAAAGTAAATCAATCGCATCGGTTAAATATAATTCGCCACCTTTGCCTAATTCCGTTCGGTCAAGGGCATCAAAAATATCTGGGGTTAAAATATAACGACCAGTCACCACCATATTCGAAGGTGCATCCTTAACTAATGGCTTTTCGACTAAATCGTTGACTTGAAAAACATTATCTTTGATTTTTTCAATATCCAAAACACCATATTTAGAAACATCTTCTTGAGGGATTCTCTGAGCCGCGACAACCATGCCATTATATTTACTATAAACATCGATTAGCTGTTTAGCTAAGGGCACTTCTGATTTAACCAAGTCATCTCCAAAAGCACACACAAACGGCTCGTCGCCGATAATTTTTCTAACATTTTTGATTGGCGTGCCATTACCATAAGGACCCTTTTGGCGGACATAGACGAATTCAGCCATTTCAGAGATTTTTTTGATCTGTTCCAAAAGTTCAAGTTTACCACTTTCTTCGAGATGCTTTTCTAAATTTTGATTATGATCAAAATGATCCTCGATCGCACGTTTATCTCCGCTGGTGACTAAAATAATTTGTTCAATTCCAGATGCCACCATTTCTTCAACAATATATTGAATTGTAGGCTTATCAATAAGCGGCAACATTTCTTTTGGTTGAACTTTGGTTGCTGGTAAAAATCGAGTTCCAAAACCCGCCACCGGCAAAACAGCTTTTCTTACTTTTTGCATAAAAAACTAATTTAATTTCAGTAGTTAAATTATAACAGAAACAAAATTTTATTACAAAATCAAAATCTTTTTATTTATCTATTTTGCCATCAATATATTTTTGACAAAATTCTTTGACGTTGGGAGCACAAATATAATCTTGATAATTTTTTATTGGTAACCAAAATAATTTTTCAAATTTATCTGGTTCATTTACCTTCGGAATCTGGCTGTCTTTAATTTTTCCCAAAAATTTATGACTACTAAAAGACTTTCCATCAATTTCAAAATCTTCGAAGCCAAGATAATTCAAAATATCAACTTCAACTCCAAGCTCTTCCAGACATTCACGCCTAGCCGCTGCTTCTAAAGTTTCATTTGATTCGACTTTTCCTCCGGGAAATTCATAATGACCATGTTTTATTTTCCATAAAAGCAACAATTCGGCATTGTCATTTATAATAGCACAGCCTGATAATTGAATTCTCATAGCTTATTTAAGTCTAAACGAAGCCTTGATCGTTACCATGACATCTTTTTCAATACTCGAAGTGTCATAAGAACCATAATCTGAGACCTCGACCGAATTTGGAGTTAAAACTTGAACGACGCCATTGGAAGCGGTTTCAACACTGCCAATTTTACGACCAGTACCATCAGCAATTTTTTCGGCACGAAATTTTGCATCTTTGACAGCTTCGCTTAGTAAAGAAATTCTTAAGTCTGGCAGTTTGGAATAATAATATTCTAAAGCTTGAATTGAGATAATCACGCCTTGGGCTGACAAGTCGGGAACTTTTTTTGAAAGCTCGGTAATTTTATTGACGTCGCCTGATTGGACACTGACAGTCTGTCGCAATTCATATTTTATTTCGCCACCAGAATTGTATTGATCATACATTTGATTCATCGAGACTGGGCTTTCGATAATGTCCGTAGCAGGAATGCCTTCTTTTTCTAATAAGCCTCGCACCAGGGCTAAGTCGCGAGCGATATTTTTATAACCCTCTGACAACGTGCTAACTGGAGCAACTCGCAAAAGTGCCACCACTAATTTTGCTTGATCGGAAGTTACTCGAGTTTTGGTCGAACCAGTCACCGACAAGACATCTTGACCAGTCGCTGATTGCCCGAAATAATAAAACGACCCAAAGATCAAGGCACTTAGCATCAAAGCTGTGCCGATAACAAACGCAGGTTTAAACTTTAGTTCGTCCATAAAATTTTAATTAATTTTTATAAATTAATTTTAGCACGGATTGTTGTTTTTTCAAACAGAAAATAATTCTACACACAAATTTTGTTTAATGGATTGCAATGTTAGTTTTGATTAAAAATTTAAAAGAAAAGAGATGCCATCTCTCCAAGAGATGGCATCTCTAACTTGATTTATTTTGGTTTTCTAATTGCAATGTTGATTTTAATTAAACGTGGTGTAGAGACGTCGATTTATCGCGTCTCTAAAATATTCAACCAGTAGATCAGACGCGATGAATCGCGTCTCTACGGTGTGCTCATTTTTGTTTATCTAATTTTAAACGCAAACATTTTTGAAAGCGACAATGATCATTGTCGCTTTCAAAAATGATAATTGTTTAACTAGATTTGCTTTATAGAAATCCGTTAATCGTGTTTGAAAGCGCGATTGGCCAATCGCGCTTTCAAACACGCACCACATAATT
>Ga0172381_10003099_pt1 | contig 17815 bp, 37 predicted proteins | sample Leawel6488metaG_FD_119754 | JGI IMG/M metagenome (GOLD analysis project Ga0172381, IMG submission 119754) | Leachate microbial communities from a municipal landfill in Southern Ontario, Canada - Leachate well 64-88 metaG | ecosystem: Engineered > Solid waste > Landfill > Unclassified | place... | reverse complement strand
GTACCTTCAGCAGTTGAAGATGTTCCTAGAGCAATATTGGTGAAAGCAGTTCCTGACTTGTTAGCCAAGAGTTTAGCAGTCTCCACGAAACCGTATTTAGTTACAACAGCCATCTCTAGTAACCTCTTTTTAAATATTTTTCATAACGTAACATTACTTTCTTTTAAGTCCGACCAACCTTAAAAGATGGATATACCAAGGTGTTCTCACCTTAGTTTTGATTAAAATCCCATCAACTTGAAACACTGATTCGGTTATTTCACCATTTTTAAGATTCTTTTGGATAGCGTGTACATTACCTTTCCAATCAATCTTTGTTCTACCTACTGAAAGAGGGCGTCCTTTCGAATCTTTATGAGTATATTCGCAACTTGCGGACATAAAATCATTAATGCTTGCCACTTTGCTCTCCTTTTATTACTTGCACATTTACAGAAGCAGTTAAATTTGAAATTGCTTTCGCATCAATTAGCTGTGCATCGAGCTGTTTTTCTAAATCTTTTATAGCTCTTTGACAACTTTGTCTTACAAAACTTTTAACCGCCTCCCTTTGTATTTTATCAGAGTAAGTAGCCTCTACTAATGTTAATAATTCACCGACAAGTTGTTTTGCAACAACCTCCGAAAGGATCTCTCTTGTTGTTAATGTTTGCATTCTCTTTCCTTTCTTATCTTATTATTATTCTACTGTGCTATTAAAATCCGAATTCAGATATTATATAAATGGTGTCCATACTGCACTTATATCTATCGATAGACCTAATTTTGTTTCCTTACCTTGACTTAGAGCAATTGTTTTTAAGATCATACTAAGTAATCCTGATTTAGGACTTATGTTCCAAGATCTATCAACAAACACTAAATCAAATACAGATTTTAAACCCGCTAAAAGATTAATATCCCAAGATCTATCAACAAATACCAATTCAATTGTAGATTTTAATCCTGAAGAGACTTTACCTACTTTATTTTGCATCTTTCTTACTAGAGATTTTAAACCAGCTAATGCAGTATAAAGTAAGACAAAATGATCAGGACCTTCTTCACCAACTGTACATGATGCAGACATACCTAATTTAGGTTTAATAGGTCTACTAAGACCAATCTTTACTTTAGATCTTAAACCTTCCAAAGCTCTATACGTAACAGAACGTAAGCCACCGATTCTATCAAATGCAATTAAAATAGCAAACAAGTTAGAACCAAATGGAGTTACTTCAAGATCTTTAATCTCACTACTTAAAATTTGATTAGAAATAATGAGTTCTTCAGTTTTTGAAGCAATCTCTGAGTGGCTTCTTGCAATAATCTGAGCAGAAGTTAACATAATTTATTTACCTCCTTTTATCTCAGATTATCCCTTACCATGACCTATGATCATGAAATAGACATTACCTGTGGTTACTGTAGCACCATTAGCAGCTACTTGAACTTGAGCTGCACCAGCAGTACCACAAAGATATGCATCGATCTTAGCTGTGGTGTAGTTATAGAAAAATTGTAAATCACCAGGTGCTATGATCATATAATCGATTGTACCGATACCAACATTAGAACCGTCGAAAGCTAAACCGCCCGCGGTCCATGTTGAATTTGTAAAATTAATATAACCTGTAACAACCCTCTTGTTACCGAAAACTGTTCTATTTTGAACTGTTGTTGAACTTATTGCAGCAGCCATATTCTCCTCCTATTATCCTTTACCGTGACCTACGACCAAAAAATAGACTTTATCAGATGCAGAAATTGTAGCTCCATCAGCGGCTACCTGAACTTGGTTGTTACCAGCAGTACCGCATACTACACCATCGATCTTCTTGTTAGTATAATCATACTTCCATTGAAGACCGCTTGGTGCAAAGTAAACAAAATCAAAACCACCAATTCCTACATCTGCACCGGTGAATGAAATTCCACCAGCAGGCCATGTGTCAGCGGCAAAAGTTAAGTAACCTGTAACAATCCTTTTATTACCAAAGACTGTTCGGTTTTGAACTACGGTTGTCGCGATTGCTGAAATTGCCATATATCACTCTCCTATATTAATATTATATCCCTTTAGTTCCACCTTCTAAAGGGCTAGCACGATGCTAGGAGACCTTCCTCGTATTTAAATAGATACGCTTTTAATTACTATTAAGTATTTAAGTCTTTGACAGCTGCCTGTACATCGAACCTTAAGCATCTTAATTCCATCATTGTAACAAACATACCTCTCAGAGTAAGAGTTGTAGCTGAGAAGTAATCTCTGTTTTCAATGTATTGGGTTGGATACATTACGGCGATTTCCAGGTAATCTGTATCTAAGACATACAGGTTTGAACCTAATACTACATCAGCAGTAGATAGTGATTTTGCACAATCAGGATCAGGAAGAATAGGAATACCTCTGTATGTAGCTAATTGGAAGCCAGCTTTTGTACCGGGATATGTTCTTTCGTCACCGACACCGACGATGTAATCAGAAACATCCATGAATCTTTGCTGTGTTTGAAGCAATTGGTTCATTTTGTCATACTGATCAAGACCGCAAACGATAAGTTTCGGTTCTCCACCATTTTGACGAACGTTCTGGATAGCGGTATCAACTAATGCTAATGTTAAATCTCTGCCGACACCAGCATTATAACCATCTTGTGCAGGGGCTAAATAGGTGTCTGTAGTTCTTGTTGCTTTATTATAAATTGCAGGTCTAACATGTGTGGCAGTATCACCACCAACTTGAGAACTACCATCCATACAGATATCATCAATTGAAGTTAAACCATTTCTTGCAGAAATGGCCACGGCCTGTCCATCAGTACCATTGATACCTGTAGCTGTAATGATACCTGTTGCAGTATCAATTGCGGTGATTGTACAAGCGGCATAACTTGAAGCTGTGGTATTAATTGTATCACCAACTCTAAAGTTACCTGCTAGTAAATAAGCAGCTGCAGCACCACCAATTATAACATGGTTAGCATCTGCACCACCAGAAGCCAAATAAGCACCACCGGCCATAAGTTCTTGATTGATTTCTTTGACGTGGTCACGTGAGGTAGCTTCTTGCTCTACGGCGAACTGATTACCAATACCGCCTTCAAGAGCTGAGACTGCTTGAGCCTTTAATGATACGCCGAAGGTTGATGCAATTGATTTAGGATATGCATAAATACCCTCGTAGGCTGAAGTATCAATTGTTGGAATAGTACCAGTTTCTGAGACAGGTCCGGATCTACCAGAACCTCTATCAGAACGTAGTCTCCAACCGACTGTAGGACCCCAATCAACTTTCTTAATAGCGTTGAACGTTACTGTTCTGTTGTTTAAGGCATCCCAAACTTTTTTACCATAGGTAGCGATGAAGGTATCAGCTATTTGTAATGAACCAGATTTCTTGAAGAAATCAGGACCAAACATGTAGCCTGGAAGAGGACCTTGAGCCCTATTCATGTAACCACCACCGATCCCACGGCTTGATTGAGCTAAAAATTCGCCCAGTGTAGGATCACTCATAATATTGTCTCCTTTTTTAAAATTTTATTTACTGAGTTTTTAGAAAGGTCTGAATAAACCGGCCTTTTCTCTCATTTGACCTAATTGCTGCCATGATGTATTCTTTGACAGTTTATCAATAGCGACTAATAGATCATTTTCTTGCTTATCTTCTGATTTCTTTATGTCTCCCTCAACTACACTATCTTCACTCTTTTGCACCTCAGAAGGAGTATCAAGACCTAATCTTGAAACATCTGGGCGTGTTGGATGATAACCCATCTTTCTAAGGGTTTTGTCAAGATGCTTCTCAACTGAAGAATTTACAGCTTCAGGTAAAGCTTTCTTGATTTCTGATTTAACCATTTCGGTTTGAGAAGAAAGAGCACTTCTAATATCTTTAAGAATACTCTTTAATTCCTCTCCATCATCTTCATCTTCTGAAGTTTCTGAAGATTCCTCATCCTCTTTTGGTTCTTCTTTCTTATCTTCTTTCTCTTCAGCCTTTAACATTGATTCTGCTGATTTTGTGATTACTTTATCAGACTGAGGACTACCTACATTACCAGGACCCTGAGTCTTTAAAGGATCTTGTGTTTCTCCTGCTTTTACACCTTTAGGTAATTCTGTCTTTTCTTGAGTAATTTGTTTCTCAACTTCTTCAGATTTCTCAAGATAACTAGAAATATCTTTTAATGTACCAAGCATTTCTTTCCACATAACTTCATCCATTTAAACTTACCTCCTCAAATTCTTGTAAATAGCTAAAAAATAAAAGTATCGACCAACCTTTTATGTACAACTCTATTTACATAACTAATACGATAATAAACAATAACTAAAATATTTTAAAATCTGGCTTCGGAAATCTTTTCTAAAGTAAGAATAACTGGTATAATATATAAGTAGTTAGTTATTCCGTTGATCTCGTACGTACGTGCGTATTAGAATATATAGATCTAATAGATTAGTTAATCGATCTACTAGATCGAAACGATCTATTCTAACTAACTGATATAATATCTAAATAGAACTAAAGAATAAACAATTAGTTCTAAGATATATAATATAGTGAAAAACAATTTTTAGCGGTGGAGAACCGGTGTTCAAGTGGGTTTCATAAGCCTTCCTCAGTGAGTTCAACCCTCATCCCCGCTACTTAAACCCCTGAAGAAGGTAACAACTTCTTGAAGTCGAGAGTAACTTGATTGGCGTAGTAGGGTAGATGTTAGAATATCAGCTGCCTACTGATAAATTGAGCAAGAAATGTGAAAAGTGCTCCAGGGGTATATTCCAACATAAACCAATAGACTTGTAGCTCAATAGGTAGAGCAACTCCCTGTTAAGGAGAAGGTTTCTGGTTCGAGTCCAGACTTGTCTGCTATTTTAATAATTTAAACATATATAATATTATATATGTGTGGATATTAATGTTCATAGAATGATTTGTGAAAATTGTGAAAAAGAATACGAAGAAAAATATGCTTCTGGAAGATTTTGTTCTTTGCATTGTTCTAGAAGTTATGTATCAAAAAAATATGCTAATACGAAAGAAGCAAGAAAATTAAAAAGTATCTCATTAAAAGGTAGACAAATAACTTGGTTAACCCCTGAAATTCGTAAGAAACAAGGGAAATCGTTAAGTACTAACAATACTTTAAGAAGAAGAATAAAAAATAATTTAATTTTGACTGGCGATTGGTTTACACTCAAAAACGATAGCCAGCGAAAGTTGAGAGTTTTTTATGATCAAAATTTTAGATGTAATTGTTGTAAAATAAACAAGTGGATGAATAAAAAAATAACTTTTGAATTGCATCATAAAGATGGTGATAGAAAAAATACATTGAGAACAAATTTAGAGGTTCTTTGTCCTAACTGTCATACACAAACTCCAAATTATAGATGGAGCAGATATGCTCCAATAAAATCAAAAATAAAAGTTTCTATGAATCTACCAAATCATCATTAATTATAATTAAATAGGGGGTTCTAATGGATAAAATTCTTACAGAAGCTGAAGCAGAATTCGAATGGTTATTTTCTACTAAGAATCATCTTCCTCGATCAAATTATGGAATACCTTCTCGAACATCATTATCAGAAAGAGATATGGTTTTATTAGAAGCTCAAGATAAAAAGACTACAGAAAGAATAAGAAAACATTTAAGTAATTTTAAAAATGAAGATTGGATAAAATTTATTAATGCATCTGTGGTGTAGAGCGAACATAGGACGCTTCCAACGTTTTGTCGCGGGTTGGATCCCCGCCAGATGCTCTTGAAGATATATTGTTTTGGAGATAGCCATGCATGGTTCTTCAAAGATTTAAAAGATTGTGTATCTATACCGATAGGACCAAGATTAGCATATAATCTTGAGAATCTTGCGGTATATGAAATATTACATCTTTTAAAAGAACATTTAGAAATAGAAAAACCTGATAAATATTATGTTCTTCTTACTTTTGGAGAAATAGATATACGTGCTCATCTACTAAAAAATAATGATCTTGATGATTGTATAAAACGATATATGAATGCAATCTTAATGATTAAGAATAGAACAACTAATATAATAGTATTTGGACCAATAGCTTCTACAAGAAGATTAGAAGATATGCAAGATTCTGAATTCCCGGTATTAGGTAGTTGTCTTGAACGAAATAAAGTTGCTAAAGAATTTAATGAAAGATTAAGTTTAGAATGTATTAAAAATAGTATAAAATATTTTTCTATCATAAGTCATTTAATTGATGAAAATGGTTTAACTATTGAAAAATATTATTTAACTGATAGAATACATCTTAGCAAGAGTGCTATTGATTTAGTACAACCTATCTTAAGTACTTTAACAACTGAATAGAATTGTGAAATTTTTTGAGGGGCCTTGGTCTCTCGTGGGGGAGATGTACTCGGATACACGAAATGCCGACTTACAATGACAGACTTAATTGCTCAAGTTGTAGGAGGAACCGACACAAAAGAGCTTATTATAAAGTTCTCGGCTGTTCGTAGATTGGTGGGAGCTTTGTGTGAGCAAAGCAGTAGATTAATTTCACAATTTAACGATGAGGTGTTAGAATACGTAAAAGCGTGCTTCAACAGGAAGAAATAACACAAGGCTTCCGATGTAAAGTAGAGAGGAAATAAGTCCGCCTGAAATTACGGTTCTGCTTGGGTTGAACAAGCGTTGCTTTACTAAGTGGCGAGATGGAGTGTGGAAGCTCACCAGCCTCATCATTATTTTTTAATTCCTCGTTCAATGCGGCTCAGATGAAGTATATATTTAACAAGTATAGTGGTCAGCACAGGTTCAACTCCTGTCGAGGAAAACAAGCCTCTGTAACTCAATGGTAGAGTGCCGCCCTTTTAAGGCGTACGTTAAGAGTTCGACTCTCTTCGGAGGTACTTTAAAAATTGATGTTAAACTTGCGGAGGCGTTCGAGTCGTAGGTGAGTGGTAGACATTAAACTTAATGAAAGTTTTTGAAGCTGAAAAATAAGTAAGAAAAGTGTAGGTTCGATTCCCAAACTAACAAGTCTCTGGAACGCAAGTTTATTAATTAAAAAAGAGGTTTAAAAATGGATTTAGTAATGAATGGGTGGGAATTAGCTTTATGTATTCTTGCAGGTTGTTTGGGTTTTGCATCAATTATCTGGGCATTTGCTAAACTAGTGAATGATTAAGATGGGGAAATATGGATTTACAGAAAATTGAAACCGAAGTATTAGAAAAAAGACTTATAGCTGATAATATACTATCTGGTGAAAGAGATAATTATGATGGTGCAGATGGTGCTAGAGAAGTTCTTCATCTATGCAGTATTTGCGAAAAATTAATTGAAGAAATAAAAAAGAAATAGTAAGAAATATGCCCCTGTATTGGCGCTGCCTTCTAAGCAGTGAGTGCATAATGGATTAATGTGAGTTCGACCCTCACCAGGGGTACTTTTAAAATAGAAAGGTTGGCTTAGGAGTAGCCAGTGTGGAATTGACGCACACAATCCTCTAAGGAGTGAAGAATCAGGAGTAGAAGGTGCATCTAGCATGTACAGAATAGCTAGAAAGTACGCTAAAACAAAGCATCACTACATAAATGCTGAATGTTCTTTGGTGTAATAACACATCTATTTAACAAAAAAAGGAAGTAAAGATGAGAAAAGCATTGTATGCAGGTTCATTTGATCCCCCTACTGAGGGACATTTTTGGGTCATCAAAGAAGCAAGTAGACAATTCGATGAAGTAATAGTAGCTATTGGTGAAAACCCAGGTAAGGCTAGTAGATTTTCCTTAAATGAAAGAATTAAAATGCTTGAAAATATGTCCAAAATTTTTGATAATGTAAAAATTCAATCTTTCATAGGTCAATTTCAAGTTGATTTTGCAGAAGTTATGTCTTGTGAGTATATTATTCGTGGTCTTCGTGATAGTTCAGATTTTGAGTATGAGAATTCATTAAGACATATAAATTCTGCAATCAATCCTTTTATTAACACTGTGATGATTACATCACCAAAAGAATTACTTCAGATAAGTTCCTCTAGTGTTATGGCTCTTTCTGAATGTGAGGGGTGGTTACCTGAAGTTGAAAAAATGGTTACTCCATTAGTGTTAGAGTATATCCAAGAATATAGAGAAAAGAAAGAATCAACTATGTTACATCAAAGATGGTTAGAACTTACTTCTGATGGTATACTTTTTCCTGAAAGAATGTGGAGTTACATTTATAATGCATATACTGAAAAAAATAGATTTTATCATAATCTAACACATATTAGTAACTGTCTTAACGAATTTGATTTGATAAAAAATAGAATTGAAAAACGATTTTCAGTAGAAATGGCTATATTTTTTCATGATCTTGTTTATGATATAAAATCTAAGACCAATGAAGAAGATAGTGTTAAATTTATAATGAAAGAATTACAGATTCCTCTTGTAAAAGAGGATATTTCTGCATTAATTTTAGCAACAAAACATAATACTAATAAGTTAACAGACGATCAAAAATATATTTGTGATATTGATCTAAGTAGCTTAGGTAAATCTTGGAGATTATTTAACTATTATAATAAACTAGTTGAACAAGAATATTCCATATTTCCACTAAGAGATCTATTAAAAGGAAGAATTTACTTTATGCAAGGTTTACTTACTCGTAAGAGAATTTACTATACTGAATTCTTCTATGATAGATATGAAAAACAAGCAAGAAAGAATATTCAAAAATATATTGATGCTATGATTTTTGAATTAAATCAATAGACCCATTAGCTCACGAGGATTAGAGCGGGAGTTTCCTAAACTTCAGGCACTGAGTTCGAATCTCAGATGGGTTACCATGGAGAAAACAATGAAAAAAATATTTTTAACACTAATGCTTCTAATCAGTCTTTTTGTATTTACTTCATGTCATACAGAAACACAGTGGAAGAATATTACAGAAACGACTTTGTTATCTATGAGAACTTCAGAGAGTATAACAGGAAGTTTCTTTCTAGGTTGTGGTACTATTGATTCTAATCTTTATTATATTTATTGGACTCATGATGAAATAGGGATTCAACCCCATAGATTAGGGGCATATTCTTCAAATGTATTTGTTATTGAAGAAGATAGATTTGATGGTTTTTTGATATATAAAGAATTACAACCTGTACATCAGTCTATGTGGAATCTAAGTTTTAGTGATTATCAAAATCGGTATGAATTCCATATTCCGAAAGGTTCTCTTATTCGTGAATTTATTTTAAAATAATATGCTCCCATAACTCAGTGGTAGAGTGAATGGCCCTTAACCATGACGTCGAAGGTCCGAATCCTTCTGGGAGTACTAAGGAGAATTAGATTGAAAATATTTATATTAGAAGATGATGAATTTAGATTAAAATATATCAAAGAACAACTAAAAGCTGTTTTTAAAGATTATGAGATTATCAGTTGCAATAATGTTATCGAAGCAAAACATATCTTAGAAAGTTCTGTATTTGATTACATTTTTCTTGATCATGATTTAGGTGGTAAGCAATTTGTTGATTCTAATGATGCAAATACAGGTTATCAGGTAGCTAAATTTATCAATGAAAAAAAGATCAAGTATGATAAATGTATAATACATTCTTTAAATTATCCTGGTGCTATGAAGATGAGTGCTTTATTAAATAATTCAATCTATCTTCCAATTATAATGTGGTCTAAAGAAAATTTAGAATATATAAAGAATATACAACTGGTATAATATATTTAATACAGGGTGTCGCCTAGTTTGGCCTATGGTACCCGGCCTGGAACCGGGAATAACGGTGGTCCAAATCCACCCACCCTGACTTAGGAGAATTAAATGAAAAAAGAAGAACTGCTTACACAGATAATTTATATTCTTAATTATCGTATTGCTTTTGAAAAACTTTATTCTAACAAAGTTTGGGGAACTTTAAATTCTGATGAAATGATGAAGAGGTATTTTGAAATTAGAGCACTACCTTGGGGCAATTCAAAAGGTTGGAAAAATAGAATTGAAAAAGGTCCTCATATCGAAGGAATGATTGCACCTAGTGGTAGTGTGATTAAGCACTCTTAATTCAGCTGGTTAGAATGATACGTTGCCAACGTGTATGTCACGAGTTCGAATCTCGTAGGGTGCTCTTATGCTCCCGTAGCTCAGTGGTAGAGCTGTCGCCTTGTAAGCGACCGGTCGGGTGTTCGATTCATTCTCGGGAGCTCTTATTGGGTAGGTGTCAGAGTGGTTTATTGTAATAGTTTGCTAAACTATTGGGTGTAAAAGCCCCACAAGTTCGAATCTTGTCTTACCCGCTTATGAAAAATGAAGAGTTTGTTATTGAACTTATTACAAAGACGCATAAGATTCAAGCATTTAGAAAAATAAATGGTTATTGGTGGCAACTTAGTTCACTAGGCAGACTAAGAAAATGTACTGCTGAACAAGTTTTAAATCATCTTCTACCTGCTCTTTTTCTTAAAGATAAACAGTTAACAGTAAATATACGAACGAGGTGGTAATGGAAAAGATACTGACATTCTTAAAAGGTAAAATTCACGATAAAGATGAAAAAATTTATCGATTTCAATGTGGATGTTTATCACCAGAAGATGCTCTAGATATTAGCGTAGAAACGGATGGTAATGGTAACGAAAAATTTATTGAATTAACTCTAAATAATGTAGATGCTAGTTTTACAGAAAGATTAAATCATGCATGGCATGTACTCATAGGTAATTGGGGTTGGCGTGAATTTGTAGTACGTGAAGAAGATTATCAAAATCTATCAGATATTTTTAATCCTACCAAAAAACTTTCAGATTTACCATGAATAACTAATATAATAGAACTATGAAACGTGTTTTGATATGCGGTAGTAGAGAATGGCTTGATAGAGAACCTATTAAAGCGTGGCTTTGTAAATTACATGATTGGGGTTTTGATACTCTCATAGAAGGAGAGGCTCGTGGAGCTGACACAATAGCTAGAGAGGAAGCGGAGAAGATAGGATTTACAGTTCTTAAATTCCCTGCTAATTGGGAAAAATATCATAAAGCCGCTGGACCCATTCGTAATCGTCAAATGTTGGAAGAGGGTAAGCCTGATTTGGTGGTAGCTTTTAGTAAGGATATAGAAAATTCTAAAGGTACTAAAAATATGGTCTATCAATCGCAAGCTCGAAGAGTTACTACAATTGTAGTCTCTTAATTGAAAAGGAGAATTATCAAAAAATTATGAAGAGTGAAGAAGATTTTTTTAAAATGCTTCAATAACATTGCGGACAATGTGCTGGACTGAAAATCTAGAAAATTCCGTTCGATCCGGAGTTGAAGCACTTAGAAGGTGTCGTTGGTTCGATTCCAATCCCCAGAACTTTTAAAATATATCATTAAAGGATTTAATATATGGTAATGAATACAGAAGAAGCATATAAAGAACTTGGACTTAGTTCTAATGCTACTCCAGAAGATATTAAAAAATCATATAGATCACTAGCAAAACAATGGCACCCTGATTTAAATAGATCTCCAGGTGCAGAGGATAAGTTTAAAAGAATAAATCAGGCTTATGAAATTGTATGTAAGAAAACTACACCTTCAACTTCAAATATTTATGATGGTGTGAATTGGCAAGATTTTACAAGTAATCAATTTTTTAAAGATTTTCTGAAGAAATATTCGTTTGGTATGGATAAAGATACATTTAGAAATGAATATATGGGAGAATTTTCTAAATCAGATAGAACACATACTTGGGGTAAAGAACCACCTATTAGAGAAAGGAAAACTCGAACAAAGATTACGATAGAATTAGAAGATCCAAAACTTTCTATGCAAGAAATTAGAAATATTTTGGAAGAACGGGGCATTAAATTAAAAACATTTGAACAAACAGTTTCCTATGATGATTTTTAAATAAAGGACGTGTAGCATAACGGTAATGCAGGGATCTTATAAGTCCCAGACCGTAGGTCCGACTCCTACCACGTCTACTGGAGAACTAAAAGTGCAATATTGTATAATTTGTGATGCTGGTTTACAAGATGGTTATATTATGTGCCCCTATCACGATGAAATAAGATATTGTAGGAAGCATCCAGATTTTGAAAAAATAAAGATCTACAGAAAAGGTGTTCGAATAAGACATGGTCGATGCGGTATTTGTGATGAAATTGAAACATTAAAAATTATTGAAGATTTAGTGAGTAAGTAAAATGGGTGAAATTGCAGATTGGCAGCTTGAACAGAATGAAGAACAAATGTTTCGAGAGACTTTTGGTGTCTTTTATTGTGATCCTAAAGAAAAATGGCCACAGTTAATTAAACCTCAGAAACATTTTACTCGATCAAATTTTCGGTGGAAGACTATGAATGGTATTACAAAATCTTTAGATGAGATTGATAATATTCATTTAGTTAATATCATTCACTACATTCAGAAACCCGAACAATCAGAAAGATATTCTAAACAACTTTTAAAATTCTTACAAGAGGAATTAAAAAGAAGAGAGAAACATGGCAACATCAAATCTAAAGGGATGATAAGAGGTATATAATGTTTGAATATGATGTAGAATCATTGAAATCTTTTAAACCAAATTTATTTCAAAAGATATGGTGGCCTATTTTACGGTTTATAAAGGATATTCCCGATAAACCAGCAGAAGTTAAGTATTGGTTTCAAAGAGCCAATAAGGGTTATGATGATTCTTATTACTGGGGATTAGATTATAAATTAGTTGAAATAATACCACCTATTCTTAAAGATTTAAAAGAAAAATCACATGGTTTTCCTGGGGGTATGTCTGGTCCTGAAGAATGGGATAGAATTCTTGATAAACTTATAAAAGGTTGGGAAGCTGCGAAAAGAGTTTGTGATGATGAGTATTATCTTAAAACAGGCTTCCCCGAAAAGAAATTTGATGGTGATGTAAAAATCTGGTATGCCGAGATGAAAAAAGATCAAAAGATATTTGAAGAAATGATGCCTTTATTTACAAAATATTTCTTCCATCTTTGGGATTAGTATGTTATTAAATCTAAAACATTTGTTTACAGGTCATGAATGGATATATGATAATCCTAATCCAAGATGGGCTGGTTGGAGATATTGTAAATGCGGAAAATCAGAATCACATTGTGGCAATGGCGTAGAAAATTACTTAATTGATATACATAAAAAAGAAAATAGAAATGAATAGATTTTATGATTGGATTAATAAATATTGGCCTTTGACAACTTTTATAGCATTTGTTTTAGCAATGTTTGTAATAATGTTACTATGTAAATTAGTAGACATTCTGTTTAGTTTGTAAGTGTAGCATAATGGTAATGCGAACGGCTGTGGCCCGTTCATGATGCAGGTTCGATTCCTGCCATTTACTCTTTTTATAACTGGTATAATATCAATTGGGCTTTTAGTACAATGGGAGTACGTCTCGCTTGCACCGAGAGGATGGGAGTTCGATTCTTCTAAGGTCCACTGTGGGTTAGTATGCTAATGGTAGACCTCTAGAAATGTGAGTTCGATTCTCACCTAATCCACTTTGGCGGATGCGTATGATGGTGGTACGAAAGTTCTACACACTTTTCGAGAGGGTCCGATTCCTTCATCCGCTACTGTATAAAAAGGAAAAAGAATATGAATTTTGAGCATCTATTAGAAACAAATAAAAAAATAAAAGAAGCATGTTTTGAAACATTAAAAATAAAAGACGTATGTAATTTTGGATTTATTTTAAAAGAAGGAAATTTTATTTTAGAAATTATTGAAGAAAATAATGTTCTAAAAATTAAATCAATAAAAGAAAATGCTTGGAGAAGTTAAAATGAAAAGTGTATTCGAATTGATTAAACAAGAAGAATTTACTAAAAAAGATCTAGATGATATTGCTTCTCTTTGTAAGAGTGAGAATTCTTTGGCCCCATTATATGCAGTAATTCATATTTCTAGTGAACAAGAAATACATGAAAGTGATAAAGAATCTCTTATAAAATTGATAAGAAAATATCCAGACTTATTTGAATAAAAAATGGAGTTTAAAATATGATTACTTATAGAGATATAACTTTTTGTGGATTTTATAAAGAATGCCTTACAGGTAAAGAATGTCACAGAGCTTTAACAAAAGAAGTTGAATCAAAAGCGTTACAATCTAGTTTCCCAATCTGCCAATTTGTTGAAAAACCCGATTGTTTTGAAATAAGAATGCCTTCGTAGCTCAATGGAAGAGTAATGGTCCTCGAAACCATGTGTTGAGAGTTCAAGTCTCTCCGAGGGTACTTTAAGGAGTATTAAATGAGAGTAAAGAAACCTTCTGGATTTTGGAAAATACATCAAAATTGTGGTATTTGCCAACCTAATAGAAAGAATCTGAAGAAGCGTATTCGAAGAGAAAAGATTTCGGAGTATTAAATGAACTCATCTAGAGTAAAAGTAGAAGTAACGTTTGTTCCACATGGTCTTGAAGCTGATTTTTCTATAGGAAAAGGCGAATTTCATTATATTAGAGATTTTGGGACAGATCAAGACCCTAAAAAACTTGCTGCAGATTTTGTAATTGAATTTTCAGATTTTATTGATAAATTTAAGAAGGCTCATGATAAATGAATAATGATGAATTAAATCTTAAACTAGCAAAATGGGTTAATCTTAAAAATCCTCATATTATTGGTGATATGATTATCTTTTCAGATACTATAAATGGTGAGGAATTGAATAATTTGTTTACAGTTCTATTTACTGAATCATTAGATTCTTGCTTCCTCTACCTCATCAAAAAACTTGAAGATAAAGACCCTAATTTAAAAATTGAATTTCAAAAGAATGGGGTTACATTATTTGGAAAAATGTCAGATAGACATGAACTATCATATACTATCATTGGGTCTGGTTTAACAAAAACATTAGCATTATGTGATGCTGTAAACAACATAATGGATGAAAAGAAGGTATCATGAAAAAAGTACCTACAAAGAAACAGGTAGAGAAATGTCCTCAAAAATATCCATGGCCATGTTCTGCTTGTAATCGAAAACATGGGATAACTATTCCATGTAGTGGGAGATAAGATGGAAAAAATAATTAAAGTCGATGAATTACCTTATTGTTCTTATTGTGGTAATCATGATATGATTGAACATACAGATGAAAAACATAAAACTGATCAAAGATATTCAAGTTGGGAATGTACAAAATGTCACGCTTGGTTTGAAGATAATCCTGGTTATGGTTACTTTACTTCAGCTTGGGGTGATGAAGGTCCAAATGTTGAAGATAGATTTAGCTGTAATACAGGTTTACCGATCGATAAGAATAAGAGATGGCGTACTCCTGAAGGTATAGTTCGTAATTGTGATAGCAAAGAAAAATTAGTAAAATATTTGAATGAGACTCAAGTTTAAATAGGGGTTTAGTTTAATGGTAGAATAGTCGTCTCCAAAACCTCTGATAAGGGTTCGATTCCTTTAACCCCTGCTTATTCTCCCTTGGTGTAGTGGTAACACGAGATTTTCTGAAAATTTAGAGTGAGGTCCGAATCCTTGAGGGAGAACATTATAACTGGTATAATATCTTTATTGGAAAGGTGGCTGAGTTGGCGTAAAAGCAGCAGTCTTGAAAACTGCCGGGTGGTGAATTCCATCTCGTGGGTTCAATCCCCACCCTTTCCGCTTTATAGGAGTTTTATGAAAAAAGAATTGAAGACATCTGAAGAATGGCAGAAAGAATGTAAAGTTGAAATATTAGATCCAGATGGTTGGGATAGAAAAAATTGGGATTTTTCATGGTATAAAGAAAAGATTTCAAAAGAAGAATTTGAAATAAGAATGGTTTCTTCAACTTGTATATTGCCAAGACCAATAACTCCTGATAATATATGGAAATAGATTAATGCGTTAAAGGGCGATACGGCTTGCGTCAGTTGGCTGTAAACCAACCGAGTACCTTGTACGGCTCATGGGAGTTCGAATCTCTCTTAACGCACTGGAGAATATATAAATGGTTGAAGAAATATCTATCGAAAATGAAGTTATTAAAATAATTGATACGACGTATTTGGCTTCAAAAATGAGAGCTAGACTTATCATTGAAGTTTTAGAAAGTCATGGTTAGATATCTCCTGAAGAATTTCTTAAGCAAGAGCAGCGTTGGATAGCTTCAGAAAAATTTTCTAATCGTGAAGCAGCTTTTGAAGAACAAAGATTAATAAATGAAGTAAAGTATTTTAAAGAAAAGAATTATCATTGTGGAGAATAGAAATGTTAGATACAGTATTAGCAGGTTTACAGATTTTCCATAAATATACAAGTAATGATATTGCTGCAGAACATGATGTTATTTATGCAGGAGCGTGTCCCCCAGAATCTATGCCTTCAGATGATTTAAAAATTCTGAAAGATTCTTTTTGGTATTGGGATGAAGAATTAGAATGTTGGTATTATTTTTGTTAAAATGAATAAATGTTTATATTGTGGTCGATTCTCACATTTCTTTAAAAATGTTTGGAAAAGTAATATGGAATGTTCTTTTATATTAATCTCCTGGTTTTGTAAAAGGTGTGGTTACTGTGAAGAAGACACTTGAAATAAAAAGATGTCCTAGAATAAATAAATGTGGTTTATACCCTGATTTTTGTCCTGATGCAAGTAATAGTAGTACTTACAAAAAATGTGTTATAATGAAAAAGAAATGACCTCGTAGCCAAGAGGCAAGGCAGGTGGCCGCAACCCATCAATCGTCAGTTCGATTCTGACCGAGGTCTCTTTATTCCCTCTTAGGCTAGTGGTAGGCCAGCAGACTTTGACTCTGCGCGGAGATGTTCGAATCATCTAGGGGGAACTTTATAAAAGGAGTATAAAAATGAATCTATTAAAAAAGATACAAGATAAGATAGATAAAGATACTATTGAATTTATTAAAATAATGACAAGAGCTATTGATGCATCTGATCTTGTTTTGAGATAAAAATGTCTTTTAAAACTAAATTAGATATAGCAACAATTATTTTACTTGCATTATTATTTATATTTTGTGCAATAGGTTACTTTAATAATATTTAAGGACGATTAGTCTAGCGGTTAGGACGGGTGCCTTTCACGCATCTGACGGGAGTTCGAGCCTCCCATCGTCTACTTGAGGTAGGATGAAAATGAAGAAAGATATTAGTAAAATACCTGAAGGTCTATATTGTTATACTATCATAAAGAACAAAGAGGTCAGATGTCCTTATTGGGGAATTGATCAAACTCCAGGTAGAGATCCACAAGAAAACGGTTATTGTTCTTATCTTGAAAAGAGTGATTGGGATTTAAATGAAGTAAAAAGAGATATATCTTTAACATTTAAAGGTATTACCGAAGTATTTAAAAATACATCCCCACACGAATTAGGATGGAATGATAGTTTATTGTGGGACCAGATCAAAGAATGTAATATTAAGGATAAAATAGATGAAGAAATATATTATACTTGTTTAAAATGCAATCATAGACATTCTATAACAAGCGGCATAGGTAAGAAACATTCAATTCATATTATGCCCTGGCCTTCTCAATAACTAGTATAATATAACTATGATAGATTATACGTTTCTAGTAGAAGATTTTGAGAGAGCTTCAATTAATCGGAAGATGGTTTCTGATAAACAGACTGGTGAAGAGTATCGTCTTCAATGTAATTCAACTTCTGTTGAACAAAAAATATTCTTCTGTGATGAGTTCCCAGGTGTCTTATCTGTTGAAGGTATAAAAATTCTTAGGCATATTAATTTAATATAAGCTCGTTTCGGTTAGTGGGAGGCCAGTATGTCCTCAACTTACAGAAGTGAGTTCGATT
>Ga0172381_10003098_pt1 | contig 17818 bp, 26 predicted proteins | sample Leawel6488metaG_FD_119754 | JGI IMG/M metagenome (GOLD analysis project Ga0172381, IMG submission 119754) | Leachate microbial communities from a municipal landfill in Southern Ontario, Canada - Leachate well 64-88 metaG | ecosystem: Engineered > Solid waste > Landfill > Unclassified | place... | reverse complement strand
TCTCTTTCCTCTAAAATGAATACATGACACCTTTCGAAAGACTAACCCGATCAAACACCAAAGAGAATCTTTGGATATATGTCCTCGCTACCCTAAAAAAGCATAGTAACTATGCCTGGGATTTGCATTCTTCAATCGAAAAAGACTTTGGCTTCAAGCCTGGCAACATTACTCCCTATCGTGTATTATATCGTTTAGAAGAACAAGGATTTGTAAAAAGCGAAACAGAAGACCGCCGAAGGGTTTACAAAATCACAAATATAGGCGAAAAAGAATTAGAGAAAGTTAAAACCTTCTATTCTGAAGTTTTAAAAAAGATAAGCTGACATATGGAAAAAAAGAAAATAACTAAAGAGGAAAAAGAAAGCGATATCCAACAAGTCGTCAATCATTTCTTCTATTCTAAAGGCTTTACCCTTGACGAAATCAAAGAATCAGCTAAAAAGAAGAAGATAATCTATTCTAGATTTACCCGACCAGCCAAACAGCTGATTGATTTAGCCGGTTCGGTTAAAAAAGCTGAAGAAGCGATAACGACAGTTGCCAATTGGGCCAAATCAAGAGACCTTGATTATTCAATTGAAACAGTTTTCAAGAAATGGCTGGAATTAGGAAAATTAAAACCCAAAGATATCATTAAAAAACCTTTTTACAGAAACCAGCCAATGGTCTGGTCTCAAACAAAAAGAAAATGGTATGTCATCGATGACGGCGGAGAGTGGCTTGAATACGCCGACAAAGAAGACAAGATTGAGTGGAGAATACAAAAATAATAAATAGAAAAACTAACATGTCATCATATTCTGAACTAACCAGAGGCAAAATTATTGTTATCAATGATCAGCCTTACGAAATTGTAGAGGCTTTAAGTACATTCAAAGGAAGAGGCCATTCATACCTACAAATGAAATTAAGAAACCTAATCAATGGAAATGTTATCTCTAAAAGCGCCCAGCCAAGAGATTCTTTTGATGAAGCTGAAGTTGAAGAACAAGAAGCTAAATTCATCTATGGCAGCAAGGGAAAATACACCTTCTCGGATAATAAAAATAAAAGGTTTGAACTAAGCGAAGAACAAGTCGGAGATAAGGTTAAATTCCTTAAAGCTAATCAGGAGGTAAAGACAATGCTTTTTAATGATAAGATTATCAATGTTATCGTTCCCATTAAGGTCCAATTAAAAGTCACTGAAGTTCCACCAGGAGTCAAAGGAGACAGAGCTCAATCAGGAAACAAAGTGGTTACTTTGGAAACCGGAGCTAAAATCGACGCGCCATTATTTGTAAATGAAGATGATATCATTGAAATAAACACAGAAAGCGGAGAATATGTTAGAAGGGTCAATGAATAAAGATAAAACCACCGCAAGGTGGTTTTAAATTACTTAACAAATAAATTACAGAAACAATGGCCGTCTTTTTCAATTTCGTCTTCGTGATAGATGCAAGGACAGATTATCTTTTTATCTTCCTCTTTATCTCCTGACATTTTCCTGCAAGGACAATACTGTTCACCAAATTCATCCTTTCTAGCCATTAATCCTTTAATAACTCCCTCAACAATCATTCTATTAGGATTCAGCTTATACCCATTCTCCTTGGCGTATTCTTCGTAGGCCTCTATTAGTTTTTCCATTATTTCGTCCATATTAAATCTTTGAATTAATCCAACTCTTTATTTCTTCTTCAGTTCTTAAACCAACAAACTTATCTTTCACTTCTCCGTTAACAAAAAGAACGACAGTGGGTATTCTGTCTACTCCGAACAAGTCTCCTGTTTTAGGATTCTTGTCTAGGTCCATTTTAAAGAATTCTACCTTTCCCTTGTATTCTTCCGACAACTTTTCAACAATCGGCCCTAGCATTTTGCAAGGAGGGCACCATTCAGTATAGATATCAACTAATACTGGAATGCTTGAATTCTTGACCGAACCTTCGAATGTTTCGTCTGTTAAAATAGTCATTTCTTTGTTCCTTATTATTTATTAAAAATATTATACCCTTAAACGAAAAAAGAGGCAATTGATTCACCTCCGCACCTTAACATAGCTAAGGATTCTCTTGCCTTCGGCAACAATATCTTCAAGATTCGGATCCTCTCCTAGTTCATAGTACCTTCTGTTCAGTTCATCGAACTCCCAGAGATGAACCCTCATCAATTCAGAAATTGAGAATCGATCGGGATGCTTCAAGGGATACTCTTTCAGTATCATTTCTTCCAGCTTGTCGGCCAGTTTATGGAATTTCTCATGGCAGTCAGGACATGTCTGGATTCTTTTCTCTCCTCGCAATTCTTTGGGGTGGTCGTGGCCCTTAAGGCGACGATGATGTTTTTCCACTATGTCCCATTTGCGACAGCTTAGTCTTGAGCAAATACCGTACTCGATTTCTCCCACTCGAGATTTGTGCCTCTTATGAATCCCTGTAGTTTTATGAGAGGTGATGATTTGAATGTTTTCTTGGATAAAGTCTACTTTTTGTCTGAAAAGTACTTCTGTGTCGCTATTCAATGAATCACCTTCAACGCATAGTTGAATGTACAGGGTCCATCTATGAGATGAACCACCTACATTTTAAACCCTTTCTGTTTTTCGGTCAAACTCGCTACTACTTTCACCACAATTTCTATTTAAACAGATGTCTGGTTTCCAGACTTCAACCAGAACCTGTTCCCATTTCGTTAATATTTTTTATTTTGAAAAAATACTTTATATATTTTAATTTAATTTTTCAAAATTTGGCAAAGAAAAAGAGGTTGCTGCATTTCTGCTAACAACCCCCGAATGCACGAACTTAAATTCAAGAGACAAGAATTCAAAAGTCTCAAGAACTCAAATTCGCAAACTTTAAGAGCTACCGCGAGAGGAAGCCGGACGCCGAACCATAACCCCCATTGGCAATGTCGACCCAGCTCGCACCGAACTCGACCTTGCCGTCGTTGAATTTGAAGAGCAGGGCACGCAAGAAGCTGTTATCCCCGCCAAACGAGGACTCGCTGCCGGCGCAGTCAATCCTGAGATCGTCATAGTTGGCGAGCCGTTCGGGATGCGTGAGAATCATGCACCCAATCTCGAATACTCCGAGACCAAACTCGTTGCCCATAAAAACTTCACGAGCACGTCGCACGCTGCAGCCCCTATAACGGAGACCGAATTGCGCGGCGACAACCAGGATGTCGTAGCCTTTCTGAGCTTTACCTAACGCTTCGAGCTTCCTTGACGTCCGTTCAAGCTGGCGGAGATACTGTTCTCCAATCTTGCCTTCACAGTAGTTGTAGAAATTGCCCTTGCGCTGCTGTTTGATCAAATCGAGCACTTTCTGAACCGCCTCGTTGTAGGTCTTGGCGACCGACTGCCAGCGCGGGATGGCGAACCATCCTTCAGCATTTGGTGGAAGTGGCCGTTCGGCCAACTTCTCGTCGGCGAATCCAATATCTGGGAAAAATTGCCGTAAGATATGGACCTGCTCCATAATTTCTTTCGGCTTGTAGCCCGACAGATATCCGTAGATCGACTCGACCTCCTCATCGACGAACTGGTTGGGAAACAAATGCTTCTTAATGGAAGCGGCAATGTCGGCTTGAAATCCATCGCCATTCTCGATGAGTTTCTGAATGCTATCCTTATCGAGGAGACCCTCGACAATTGCGCGGTCCACGGCATCTTCCACGAACCGCTTGACCTGTTTTTTTTGACCGTCTGTTACTGCGGTGATCAATGTTTCCATTGTCATCCTCCTTACATTTTTTTGCGAGATTCGCCCTCGCTGTTGCGGCTTTCCTCTTTGTGAGGCGAGCGTGCTGGACGCAAAATAATTGTATCCAAAACGCTCACCTCGTAAATAAGCTTTTCAATGTGCCTTTACTTTGTTAAGTAGAGCAAAAACTAATTTTTTTGTCAAGATCAGTCGTTTTCTATTTCTTTTTTAATCTCTTCGAATTCATTCTCTATTTCTTTGAACTGCTTCTTGGCCTCTTTGATTATTTCAGCCGCTTCTTTGACTTTATTCAACCCCTCTTCTACATCAACTTCCTCCTGTTTTTCAAACCACTCGGCAATTGAAGACAGCTTTTTCAAACTTTGGTTAAGATTTTTTTCCTTCATATTTTTGTATTTTTTTAACTTGCGTATTTATTATACCATCAAAGACCTTTAAATCGATCATCTCTTCTAATTCAACATCTTTAATATTCTTGATTATTCCTTTTTTATTCTGAGCAATGCAATACCCTAGTTTTAAATTCCTTTCTGGATCATTATTCATGATTACCTTTTCCATGCTTTCCATCTTTTCCTTGGCTTTCCTGATTTCGTTCTCTAATATCTTGGGAACAATTGTTTTAATTTTGTATTCAATCATTCTGAATGAAGCAAATACTTTTTCTAATCTTTCTTTTATTTTCAAAAATAAATTATTGAAAGAATATTCTGTGTCAGAAAGAAGAGAAGAAAAATAACTAAAGACTTCCCTTTCTTTTCTTTTCAATTCTAATTCTGCCTCCAGCCAAGACTGATTCAAAAGATTGGCAGCGGCCGTCGGAGTGGAAACCATTTTGTCAGCCATTAAGGCCAATAAAGGAACATCTTTGTCGTGGCCGATTGCAGCAATCACCGGAAAAGGAAGGCTAGCCACTTCCCTAATTAAAACCTCGTTATTAAAGGCTAGAAACGACTCCAGGGACCCGCCTCCTCGCATAATGACGAGAACATCAAGGTTAAGCTTCTTCATCGTCTTAACGCTGTTTAAGAGGTCTTTAACCGCTTCTAATCCTTCGACTCGAGAATCGATAAACTTAATATTGAAGCCGAATCTGCCTAGATTATTTAAAAAATCATTAATAACCGCTCCTTGTTTAGAAGTTATAATTCCAACATTCTTTACAAAAGAAGGAATCTCTTTTTTTCTTTCCAAAGAAAATAATCCTTCGTCTTCCAGTTTCTTTTTCAACTTCTCATATTCTTTCTTTAACTCCCCTTCTCCGACTAATTGAATCGTCTTAGCCTTGAAGCTTAATCTTCCGTTGGGAGGATAGACATCAGGAATGCCATTAGCGATTATTTCCAATCCTTCTTTTAATTGCACTCCGCAAAGCTTGTAGTCGTAGTTCCAAATAACACAAGACAAGACGCTTCCGTCTTTCTTGTCTTTTAAAGAAAAATAGACATGCCCGCTCGGCCCCATCTTCATCTCACTCACTTCTCCCAATATTCTCGCTCCGAAAGAATTTAAAACTCCATTTAATATTTTCAAATAAGCAGAAATAGAGAATATATTATTCTCCAATAGTTCTTTTACCGCTGGTTTTCCTTTTGATTCCATATTCTAATTTTATCAGAAAAGAAAATAAAAACAAATCAGTCCTCTAAAAATACAGCGACCGAAATAACTGTTGTCCACAATCCATTCTTATTTCCTTCGGCTGACTGGCAGGTATGCATTGTTTTAAATATCTTGCCTGAAGAAATATATTCCTGTTTTCTTTCATCCCACGCCTTATCAGCATCAAATTCAATTCCCAAAGTGGTTGAAAGCATTGTTGCAGCTAAATCTTCAGCATAGTCACCAGATCTTTCCGCTGTTTCTCCGAAAGTATGATGTTCTGACAAATACCCATAATTACTGACATCCTTAGGCACAGCCAATCCTATCGCTGCTGAAATCAACCTGTTTGGTTCGCAAGTTTCATTCCTAGCCATAACACAAAAAGTAATCTGCCCTGGCTTTAACAAAGCGATTCCTTTTGCTTTAGTAACGATTTCGCAATTAGGAGGAAGAATACTAGAAACATATACCAAATTCTGTGTTTCAATTCCTGCATCTCTTAGCGCTGCTTCAAAAGAAGCTAGCTTGTCTTTATGCACACCTACTCCTTTTACGAAAAAAATCTTTTTCGGAACCATGAATTCAAAAAATTATAATGATAGTTTAATAGTTTACCACTACTAGATTTTTTTGCAATAAAAAAGTTTTATTTCTTTTCGTGTTTAATCTTTGCCATGACAGCGTTCTTTCTGTAATTGCAAAAATCACAATCAGAATTCATTTCTGGAATTTTATCAGACATTAAACATTCTTTAATATCTTTCAATGCTCCTTTAATCCATGAATCATCTCCAGTGTATGGAATAACTTTAATGGTAAATTCCAATTTCTTATCAAAAAAAGGCTTGCCAGTGTCGCCATTGCAATAAACAAAGTATCCAGTCGGAGCAACCTTAAATCCATTCTGCCTAAAAAGCCATTGGTATATTTCCATCTGCCTCTTGTACCCTCTCTGCCATTCTGCATCCAAACTAACCTCGCTAGTTTTAGAAGTAGCCTTATAATCAACAATAATTACTTCCCCTTTGGGGTTAATCCAAATATCATCAATTGCTCCAGTAATTAATAAATTAGTGTCTTTATCCAAATATTCAATACCTTTGAAGGTATTCCTCCAAGTATCAATATCTTTGTGCTGATATGGAACCGCATCAATACCAAATTCCTCGATAAAAGGATGAACGGTTTGTTCTTTCCTATGCAAATCAAATTCTTTTTTTAATAAAGCATCAACAGCACTGTTCAAGGTAAAAGGAAAACCAGGCGGTCTGCCTATTCCCAAACGCCTATCCAAATAGAAACACTGAGGACATTCCATAAACAGGTCTATCTTTGAACGGCTCAATTTGAAAGGATTGGCCGATTTTGGATCAAATATATTGTTTGATTTTTTATAGTATTGAGACATCTTTTTGCTTGACAAATTATATATGCTTATGATATTCTAATCATAGAATACACACGGAAAAGTACCTCTTAATGGTTTCGTCCTTAAGCGGTGCTTTTTCTTTTATACTCCAGCTTTTTACTTAAATTATTTAAAAAAACTAATTTCCCTCGAGCCGTCTTTTTTATCAAGGTAGAACAACTTTTATAATATGGGCTCATTACTATCCTTAATTTATTATTTTCATACAAATAATTAACTAGTGAATAAAAATCCCCATCGCTAGTAACGATAACTGCTTTATCAAAATTATTTTCATAAAAATCTATCATTGTTTGCAAAACTAAATCTGCATCAATATTCCCCTTGCAAGAACCGTCTTTGTTGGGTAAGACTGGTTTAAATTTTAAAATAAATCCTGCCTTTTGAAGTGAGGCATACATATTACTGTTTTCGGGAAGATAACCAATAAATAAATACGCAATTGAAACATTGTATTTTTCTCTTAAATAAATTCTAAATTTTTTAAAATCTAAAAGCCATCCAAGGTTCTTAACGCCCATATTCAAATTTTGACTATCAATAAAGGCAAAATTGTTTTCTTTCTTTTTCATTATAAATATAATAACATTTTTAAAATTAAAAACAAAGGTCTTAACTTTGACTTGCCCAGAACGTATTTCTATCCTTAAACCATTCAACCATGCTATTTTTTAAAGCCACAGGAAGAAAATTGGCTTCGGCAAAATGATCTTTATCTAAAAAGAAAAAGTCTAATTCATCTTCCATACTCTTGTCTTTAACTTCTCCCAAAGCATCAACCTTAAAGATGAGATTGATTTCATGATGTTTAAGATTCTCGCTTTCATACATATTTTCAACCGTTCCGATATATTCCATGCTTTCAACCTCCATATCCAACTCCTCCTTCAATTCTCTTTCAAGAGCATCTTTCGCTTTTTCAAAAAATTCCACATGTCCTCCAGGTAAAAAATAAAAATCATGGCCCTTGAATTGACAAACCAAAATCTTTCCGTTTTTTTCGATAACGGCTCTAGTGCAAATTTCATAATTGTTCATGCTTCTTTTTTGTTTAAAATAAACAAAACACCAATCAATATCAATGGGAAAGAAATCAAAAGAAAGGTGTCCATCCTTTCATATATTTTAAAAAATACGGTAAAAGCTAGGGCTAGGATGATAAAGAGATATCCTCCCTTTCTTTCTTCTTTCCAAGAAAAAGCCAATGATAGAGCAAGAATTATTGTTGGAATATTTTGAATTAAAAATCCTTCCATCTTTTCAAGAAAAGAACCTTCTGAAGAAAATACATCGAAAGAAAACAAAAGAACAAGAATAATGAACAAGATAGCGATCACTCTCGGAAGCCAATAAATAATATTTTTCATATTTTTTATTTGAACAAAATCATAACCGCTTCGTATCTCGGCCTGATAATGTTCTTAGAATTATCAAAATAAAGCTTGCTCCACTTATTTTCTAACTTCTTTCTTACCGCCTCTTTCGCTTCTTCTTGAGTCAAATTTTCATAAATAAAGGCTGCCTTGAATATTCCTGGAATATTATCAAAATTGCTCAAAGCATCAGCGTCGGAAACAATCTTTTCTTCAATGGTCTGAGGATTGTTTTCTTGAGAACCACGATGATTTAAAATACATCTTTTAACCATTTCTATCCTATCTACTGGATAATTCAATTCCTTCAGCTTATCTTCTGCAATCTTCATGCCAGTCAAATGATGGTCTTCCCTTCCACAGACAACTGAACCAATGTCATGAAGCCAAGCCCCTAAAGTCACAATTTCCTTATCAGCTCCCAGCTGTTCGGCTAATTCCTGAGCATATTTAACTACTGGTATAAAATGGAAAACAAACGGCTCGTATCCGTATTTGCTCCCAGGCTTTCTAGATTCCTCTTCGACAAAGTTTTTAATTTCATTAACTATGTCCATATTTAGATTATAGCAAATAAAAGATAAATGAAGAAGGCCCAATGCATTTCGCAATGGACCAATTACTAGCAGGATAAATGCTGACAAACACTGTCATACATTCATCCTCTGATTTCCTACCTCTATGTATGCTTCATGGAGCTTTCTCTCGACATACCTCATCCTTTCTTCAAGGGCAGCAAACTCGTTCAATTTGAGCTCAGCCTCCATTTTCTGCCTGTCGAGTTCTTTGAGCAGTTCTGCCCGTCTTTTCGACAAGTCTTCATGGTCCTGCCCCAGGACATTGATGACGTTCTGGAAATGCCTCAGCCTCATCGGAAGCCGGTATTCCTCTTTCTGTTCTTCTCTTCTTTGCCTTTTGGGGTCAACGATATCAACTAATCGGACCTCCCAATCCTGCGGATCATCGAATGCGTCCATTTTTCACCTTGCATTGAATGGTATTCTTCTCATTTTTCCTATGTCATGGACATTTCTTTTTCCACTTCTGTATCTCAGCATTAAGAGATAATCACCAAAGTCTCCTTCATTTTGGAAAATACCTTTAGTTTCCCCAAAATGATCGACATTGATGTAGAAGTAGTCCAAAGGAATCTCTTCTTTTCCATCTGGCATATAAACACCTTGTAAAATAGCTAAAAAGCTGACCCTTTCGAGTCAGCTTTGGTTTATTGAAAATGATTTTGTGTTAGTTATTTATTTTCCATAAGCCAAAAGTGACTCAAAAGTTGAGACACTGTAAACAAATAAATTTTGGCACAGAAATTATTATGCATATTGTTCTTCACTAATACAGACGTAAAAGCAGGACTTTTGTTACAATAATTTATTCAAATCTAAAACTGTAAATAAACCTTGCATATTTTTTTTAAATATGTTAGTAAATAATCGGCTCCTTGATTGATTCAAGGTAAGCCTGTAGGAAAACGGAGGAACACAATGGAGATTGTAATTGCAGCCATAGTAGCCTTGTTGGCATCACTGTCTCCAACACTGCTGGTTGATCAAACGCTACAACCAATTAGCCTACCAGCACTACAATGGTCGGAGACTGCCCAGAGCTGCATTATGGAATTGCCGGTCCAAGTCCGACAGTGCAGCTGAGCAAGAATTCCTACGAAAAAAGCTCTTCACTATATTTCCGAGGGAAGCTATCACGCTTTCCTCGCTTCTTTTTTTATAAAATAAAATTAGTCTACCAAATTTAATAGAATCTTTATCCAATTTTTTAATTTATTGTCCATTATCTTTAACTCACCAATGTTCCAAACTTTTCTCCCTTTAAAGCTTTGGAAACATTTTTCAAGTCTTTGATATTGAAAACGATAATCGGTTTTTGATTGTCTGAGCATAAAGCAAAGGCTGTTGAGTCCATGACATTCAAATTCTTCTCTAAAGCTTCTTGGAATGAAAGCTTTTCATATAATTTAGCATCTGGATTCTTTCGAGGATCGCTGTCATATACTCCATCAACATTAGTTGCCTTTAATATCAAATCGCAATTAACTTCGCAAGCTCTTAGAGCAGCAGCCGTATCGGTGGTAAAGAAAGGATTGCCAGTTCCTCCAGCAAAGATAACAATCCTGCCTTTTTCTAAATGATGCAAGGCCTTTCTTCTCAAAAAAGGCTCAGCAACAGAATCCATCCTCACTGCTGACATCATTCTAGTAGAAATCCCTAATTCTTCCAATGATTCTTGCAAACCCAATCCGTTGACAACAGTTGAAACCATTCCCATCTGATGGGCCACAGCCATATCAAAGCTTTCTTCTCCAGCCTGCCTTCCTCTGAAAATATTGCCTCCTCCGATAACAACACATAAATCTATGTCATTTTTCTTTTTAATATCGGCAATCTGCTTAGCCATATTCATATATGAAGACAAGGAAACTCCCTTTCCTTCTTCATTGCCGAATATCTCCCCGCTTATCTTCAATAAAACTCTTTTGTATTTCATATATAATTGAATTAATTTTTCTCTAGTATACCAAATATCTGAAAAATTGAAAACTATTTATATAACTGACTATGCTTTCCTATGGTTATAAAAACAACGACTTCTCCGTCGTCTTTAAATATAGCCCTCCAATCTCCCGTTATATTAATACTTCTACATCCGGAATATTCTCCATTTAAAGAATGATTATTTAATAAATGATTGAATTTATTAGAAATAAAAATAGAAAGATTGTTTTCAAAATTTCTTCTTATCAAAGAAGATGATACCTCAAGTCGTTTAACAAATTTTTTGTTAAACTTTATTTGCATACTTTCTCTTTTTGTTTTTCAACCATTTTACAGCATCATCAGCATTATCAAAAGCAGGAGAAACATCTCCTCTTTTTATTTCCTCCTCGGCCTCTTTTATTTCTTTTATCAAAAAAGCAGAAGGTTCTTCTATGGAAATATGAATTTCTTTATCTTTTATAAATTTCCTCAAAAAAATATTTAAAACATCACTCAAATTAAGTCCCATTTGACTGGCTATTTCTTGAGCTTCGCTCTTTACACTTTCTTCTGTTTTGAAATTAATTAATGTTGTCATATACGATATAATTACATTGTATATTTATTAATTAAACTTGTCAATATTTGTCGCCAGCTGTCCGCAAGCCGCTTTGATTCCCCTCCCGAACTCATATCTCTGAGTGGTAAAGATGCCTTGCTTTTCTAAGTAGTCCTTAAATTTCTTGATTGTTTTAGAATCAGAAGGAACAAATTTCCCTGTTGGATTATATACAATCAAATTGACCATATATAACGGCTTCTTCATTAGAACAGCCAATTCCTTGGCGCACTCCAACGAATCATTCAAATCTTTAATCATCAAATATTCAAACATTGCCTTTCTTTTAGTTTTTAAAATATACTCATCAACTGATTTTAAAACATCCATCAAAGGATATTTTATATTAATCGGCATCATTTTAGATCTCAATTCATCATTAGGAGCATGCAAAGAAATAGAAAGATTGACTTGCAAATCCTCTGAAGCAAATCTTTCAATTCCTTCGATTATCCCAGATGTAGAAATGGAAATCTTCCTGGATCCGATATTGAAATACTCATTGCTATTTAAAATACGAACGGCAGACATGACATTATCGTAATTCAAAAAAGGCTCTCCCATTCCCATGAAAACAATATTAGTTACTTTTTTCTTCTTTTTCTTCAACAATCTGCTGAATAGTAAAACTTGAATTGATATTTCAAAAGGAGTTAAGTTTCTTTTCAATCCCATTTTCCCGGTAGCGCAGAAAGAGCAAGCTAAGGGACAGCCGACTTGAGAAGAAACACAGACAGTCGAACGATCTTCACTATGTTCCATCAAAACTGATTCAATCTTTAATCCATCATTCAATTCAATTAAAGCTTTAGCTGTACCGCCTTCTTCAAACATCTGGTGTTCTATTTCCAAAGAACAATCTCTTTTCAATTCTTCGCGCAAAGCTAAAGGCAGGACAGTCGCTTCGTCCCAGCTTTCGATCAAGTCTTGGAAAATGAGCTTTTTAATCTGTTTCAATCGATAGGGCTTTTCATTTTCCAACTTCTGTTCAATTAAAGAAAAATCAATCATTTTTATTCTCAATCACTTTAATTTCTTCTTTAGTGGCAGCATTTTCAATCTTAATCTTTTCAACAATGCCAGAAAGCTTTCTGGTCCTGGTGATAGAAACTTCATCGAATTGAGTTGAAACTGCCCTTATCTTCTTTCCTAGATTATCAACCTCTTCATTATATTTATCATATTCAATCTCAAATTTCTTAATCAGCTTGATTATCTCGTGAAGATTTTCTTGATATTTAAAATTCTTGTACGATTGATAGACTATGCGAAGAATAGCAGTGAAACTGAATGGTCCAGATAAAATAACTTTCTTAGCCATGGCGTCATTCCAGGTTTCGTTCATCTGGTCATAAATGAAACTAAAAATCATTTCATTGGGAACGAATAAAATAACAAAATCCACCGTGTCTTCTTCGGGATTGATATAGTCTCTCCCGGAAATCTCTTTTATCCTAGCTTTCACGTCCTGTTCAAAAGCTTTCTTGTGCTGTTTTTTCTTTTCCTTGTCTTCCTCTTCGGTAAACTTGATAAAATTATTCAAAGGAAATTTAACATCAATATTTATCTTGGTTCTATCAGGTAAGAAAATGGTAAAATCAGGACGATTGCTATTGCTATCCTGAGCTGTATTAGCTTCATAGTTTTCCCCTCTCACAAACCCGATTGTCTTTAATAGATTTTCAGCAATCTCTTCTCCATATCTTCCCCTTAATTGATTATTGGACAAAATATTCTTTAATCCCTCAGTCGAATCTTTCAAACTTCCAGTAACTGTCTTGTATTCCTCTAAAACTGTTTTCAAAATATTGAATTCTCCGATTCTTTCTTTCTCAACTTCATCTAATTGCTTTTTGCTTTTGTCTAGCTCTTGATGAACCCTTTCAATCAAATCTTTAATTGTATCTTTGTTATTCTGGATTGATTCGCTAATCAGTTCTTTCTTGGAATCAAACTGTTCCAAAAGATGCTTTCTTTCATCCTCGAATATCTCTTTGCTTCTTTTGGTGTTCTCGCTAACCATTTTTTGAAAAAGAAGATAAGCGAAAACAAGCAAAATGATAAGAGAAAATATTAAAGTGATTGTTTCTGTTGTCATAAAAATTAAGTAAGAAGTCTTGACAAAAATTTATAATCAATTAAAATATAGTTAAGATACTTTATTGAGAGCAATCTGCTTAATGAAACGTGCGAAGTTCGCACTTCCTTAAGTGGATAGTTGTAGCGGATTGCTCTGAGTAAAGTATTTTTTGTTACAAATATCTTGTATTTTTCCTATTCTTTCTTCAATTATTTTATAATAAACATCATTGTTGTTTTCAAATAACTGGAAAATGGCATAGGCCACATAGTCTGCTATTTGTAATCCTCCATGAGTATAATGCGGATTGTGCTGATAGGATAAACTTAATTTAGTATTTAATCGTGGATGATTATCGAGATAATCTAATCTTATTCTTTCAACTTCTATCTCTAATTCTTTTCTTAATTTTAATTTACTATCTTTTCTTGAAAAAATTATCTCTGTTTGATTGGCTTGATGACAAATATTTTTCAATAAGTGTCCAGACATGACACCATACATTTTGCCAGGATTTTCCTTTAACGGCTGATAGCATTTTAATTTCTCAACAACAATAACATCTATTTTTATTTCTCTTAGCTCTTTAATAAAATTATAAAATCTTTCTCTTACTTGTGGATAATCAGTTTGAGCATGAAAAGAATCAAGGGCATAAGCCGAAGAAAAAATACTGATTAATTTTTTATCTTTCAAGAGATCGCTTTTAAAATCTATTATTTTTTGTTGAAGAAGTAATTGATTTTCTGTTCTTATTGCTGCTAGAATCAAAAATTTAGTTGCTTGACCTTTTTCAACCAAATTTATTCCTTTAGAAGAAAAAACTTCCGGTTTTCCAGACTCATCTATAAAAATATAATTTTTAATATTTTCCATTATTTATATTATATCACACTTTTCTTTTTGCTATTAAAAACACTTTGTCATTTTTCCTAACAATATCATTGAATACAATAGCAACCTCTTCTCCTTTCTTTCCCATTTTAACATCCTCGTTCTTTACCTGGATAGATTTAACATCCTGTTCGATAAAGGTATGCTCGCCTTCGACAATAATCCTTTCCCCAACTTTTAAATTAAGATGATTCAAGGTAACTGAGCCAGCATTGACCTTGGGATAATAATGAGTAACATATCCAACTAGCATTTTTCTAACGCTAGAAACGTTATCAGCTTTATCATAGCTGATTCCTTCTTTTCCTGGAGTGCCGAAATAAAAACCAGTTGAAAAGCCTCGATTATATACTGTTGATAATTCTTCCTGCCATCTTTCAATCTTTTCATCCGAAAAACTCTTATCAAAATATGAATCAATGGCTTCGCGATAACACCTGGAAGTAACTTCAATGTATTTAGGGTCCCTTCTTCTTCCTTCAATCTTAAAAGAGTCTATTCCTGCTTTAATCAATTCGGGAACAAACTCAATCATATTCAAATCCTTAGCACTCATGAAATACTGTCCTTCATTGCTAATCTTATTCCCTTCTTCGTCAGACAAAATCCATTCCTTTCGGCAAGGCTGAGCGCAAGAACCGCAATTACTAGATTTGTCATATAAATAGGCTGACAAAATGCAACGCCCAGAAACAGCCATGCACATTGCTCCATGAACAAACGCTTCAATTTCAACTTTAGTCTTCTTCCTTAATTCCTTTATTTGCTTTAGAGTCATCTCTCGAGCCAAAACTACCCTCTTTGCTCCCAGAGATTTATAAAACTCGGCTGACTCCCAATTGCTAATATTAGCCTGAGTAGAAATGATAAAGGGCACCTTATTCTTCTTGGCTATCAAAATGACAGCTGGATCCCAGACAATAATGGCGTCTATACCCGCTTTTTTAGCCTTTTTAACAAGGATTTCTGCCTTTTTGATGTCAGGGTTATACACCACAGAATTGACTGTGAGATAGGCTTTTAGACCGTATGAATGAACCTTTTTAACAAAGGATTCCATTTCAGCGGTTTTGATTCCTGAAGCTGCTCTCATGTTCAATTCAGAAACGCCGAAATAGACCGCATCGGCATATTTCTTGCAGGCTTCTAAGCTAGCCCAGTCACGGATAGGACACATTAGTTCTGGTTTTTTCATATCTGTATTTTAGCACAAAATTAAGTAATATAAAACAGAAACTCCCTTTCATTGAAAGAGAGAAAAATTAGAAAGGGGTTGAAAAAGGGATTGCAATCTTTTTAGCAATCTCCATATTAACCCCATACCTTTGGATAAAAACCTTCTTCACTTCTTCGGGAAGCTGGAATTTTGACTTTCCATCCCATCCTGCTTCCTCCAAGTAATCCCGCAGGTACTGTTTATCGTAATGGACGCCGTCCATTAAGATTCTGGAAGAATCTCCGGTCAATGCCTCGTCAATTAGACAGAGTTCGTAAGTCCGCCTATCCATGTGGTTGGGAGCATGGCGGACCATCCCGAATTCAAGTTTTATGTCCCCGAGACTTTGCCCGTGCTTCTTGAGAAGACTTTGTGCTGCCCAAGTGATAACCAAGGTCGCTGTTTTTATCGACTCGGCAAGACTGTCTCCGTTGTATCCTGCAATCCCTTCTTCAATCAGGAATTTATCGCAGATATCAACCATCTCATCGTAGTCGATGTTCCGGTCGTGCTTGCCTGGACCCTCTTTGGTGCTAGGTGTGAAAAGTGGCCGTGGCAACTCTTGTCCCTTAGTCAGCCCTCCAGGAAGATTATTTCCCAAGTACGTACCCTCCCGGCATCCGGATTCGGAATATAGCCTAAAGAGAGATCCATCGATGGTGACTCGAGATATCAACTCAAGACGAATCGGCGTAGCTTCATCGACGATAGCCAGCCGACCTTTTAGCTCTGGGCTCATTTCTTTGCAGCCTAAAATGCAAAGAATTCTCTTCTCCTCGTCAGTAATGAAATCAGTTTTGATGAACTGACTCAGGGTCCTCTTCCAGGCATTATTAGTCTGGTTTAGAAGAATTCCTTTGCCTTCAATTTCATCAAAAACAACATCACTAGCAGAAGTGCGGTCCGTAGTACGAATCACTAAGCTGCTGGGAAATTCCCAATGGTAAGAGTCAGGAACTTCACTGACTTGCCTTACTTTACCTGTTTTAACCTCCCAACTATCTAGGAGGTCATCATCCAAAATTTTGACTGTTTTCATAGCATCCTCACAGTCAGCTCTTAAAGAACTGATACTCAATACCATACAATATTTCAAAGAAAAAAGCAACGGCTGCCGTTACTTCTTTTTCATGATTTCATTTAGCACTTCTTTCACTTTTTCAATGCTGTCATAGTCATAAATGGACATAGGAACCATTTTCTTTCTCCACTTCTTCATCTTTTCTTTCAGAACATCCTTGTCTACCATATCAGTCTTGGTAATAAAGATATATTCCTCCTTATCCAATAAATCCTTATTATAATCCCCCAGCTCTTTCCTGATAGTTAAATAATCTTTTTTGAAATCATCTGATTCAGCTGAAATAAGATGGAATAAAATCTTAGTTCTTTCAACGTGCCTTAAAAACTTGATTCCCAATCCTTTTCCTTCTGAAGCTCCTTCAATCAATCCAGGAATATCAGCTAAGATTAAATCATAATAGACTCCTAAATGAGGCTCAAGAGTTGTAAAAGGATAATTAGCAACTTTAGGATCAGCATTAGTTAATTCTTTTAATAAACTAGATTTGCCAACATTAGGCAATCCGATGAATCCGACATCGGCAATCATCTTCAACTCTAGGCGAAGAGTGAAAGCTTCTCCTTTTAATCCTGGCTGACATTGCAAAGGAGTGGTGTTAGTTGAAGAACGAAAAAGGAAATTACCTCTTCCTCCCTTTCCACCTTTGCCAATTAAAATAGGTTCTCCTATTTTTACAATTTCAATATCTTGCCTGTTATCCAGATTATGGATTACCGTTCCCACTGGTATTTTAAAAATGACATCATTGCCTTTCGGCCCATCAACAAATTCTCCTTTTCCATTTCCTCCATCTTCAGCCTGGACTGATTTCTTGAAACGGAATTGCTTTAAAGCAGAAAGATCAGAAACTCCGACAAAATAAAAACTGCCGCCTTCTCCTCCAGAACCTCCTGTGGGACCTTTAGCATATCTGCTCTTCTGAAAAGCGACGCAGCCTTTGCCTCCATTTCCCGCCCTGACTCTAATTGTTACATCGTCTATAAGCATATTAATACATTAGCTTCTTTATCAAGAAAAGTAAACAAAAAACGTTCAATGCATCAAATAATATTTTCTTGCTTAATGAATATGAATTAGCATGTTTTGCATAAGCAAACCAAGACTTTTTCATTGTATTATTTTCTTTGTATTTCATTTTCTTCATAAATCTCTTGATTGTATTTTTTCTTAAGAGAATATAGTCTTTAAAAATAACGTAACCCAAAAAATCTATCCCCTTATTGCAGGGAAAAATATTAACTTTTTTGGGATTCATTTTTAATTGCAATTTATCATTTAAAAATTGCTCTATTCTAATT
>Ga0172381_10003096_pt1 | contig 17827 bp, 31 predicted proteins | sample Leawel6488metaG_FD_119754 | JGI IMG/M metagenome (GOLD analysis project Ga0172381, IMG submission 119754) | Leachate microbial communities from a municipal landfill in Southern Ontario, Canada - Leachate well 64-88 metaG | ecosystem: Engineered > Solid waste > Landfill > Unclassified | place... | reverse complement strand
TTTGGTTTAAATTTTTTGGGTTCTCCCTGACCTAAATAATCTTTTAATTCTGCTTCAGCTTGTGGTATTGTTGCATAAATACATTTTCTACCTCCTATACCACCTGTACTGTAAGAGGGGTCATCATATTCCAAATCTATCCAAAATAAAAAATATTTAACTTGAATTTTATATTTCTCTTCTTCTATTTGAACTATTCTACCTTTCATACTACCCTCAATTATTTCCTATAACATCTATCTGCTGTGGCAGTTAGTTCAGAATTCTTTGTTAAATACTCTTTAACCAGACTCATTGTACTCATATAAAGTTCTTTTCCTTCTCTTCCATATGACTCAAATAACTTATCAGCCCATAACTCACTTTGAGTTAAATGGTGTTCTATTGCCATAAGTCTACTATAATTTTCTGCTTTTGTATTACATTTATCCTTTATACCAAAAATCAATTGGCATAAAAATAAACACAATGATTTTTTATCTTCAGCTTCTTCTATATTGTTTAGCTCTGATTTTTTCTTATCTTCATATTCAACAATACTGCCATCTTGAAATTCATAACTAAGGGTATCCACAGCACCTTTAATTGCTATACCCTCTTTTGTTTTTCCTATATTCACTTCACCAAAAAAACTATGCTCAAATTTTCCGAAGATACTTTCGTAGATTTTTTTTATTAAAAACTGCCCAAATGATACTGTAATAATAAAGTCATCCTTCTGCTTATACCTTATAGTTAGTAACATACTAGATGTATGTGCGTAATAATCTAATGCACCTTCAAAATCATGTAATTTATTTGAGAAATGTTTTTTAAGCAGACTCTTACTATATGATATTAATATCTTATACATTTCTTCAAGGTACTTATCATCTCTATTATCTGCAAAATAACTATCTTGTAATTTTCTTAATATTCTCTCAGTCTCAGGAAGCATCACATAGCTCTCTCCACAGGAAGGGCAAGTAAAATTACTCTCTTGCCACTCTCTCCTTTTTTCAGGGTCAATCATACTAAATTTATGATTACATAATTGACAGGTAATTGGTTTACCCTTTATCTTATCTGGTTTATCTTCTATTAAAGTTTCTGACATTTAGTACTCCTTTTAAATAAAAAAATCAAGTATATAATGTTAGTACATACTTGATTTTGTGTTTAAAAATAAAATTTTAATTTTTAAAAATTAGCAATAGCTTGACTCAGAAAAACTGCATTCTCCTTTATCCTCAAGGAATGCCATTACGTGATGCCTAGGAAGATTTACCATTTCTGCAATTCTTCTGGCATTTTTAATACCCTTTTCTTTTTTGTTACCCATCCACATAGATAGAATTGTTTTTTGATCCTTTTTTGAAAGCTTTACTTCTGTTGGTCTAGTCATTTAAAATCTCCTTTATTTATAAATATATAAAAATCTCTTTTTGAGAGAATTTTAATCTTTAAAATGTCCTTCTGCTTTAAGTTCATCAATTACATATTCTTTATCACTTGATGAAAGCTTTTTAAATTCTGAATCTTGTTTAAGTAATTTAAAAGAACCATACTTAGCTTTAAATTCTCCTATAAGTTCATTAAGATCTTTTTTATTTATTTCTTGTAATAATTTCCATCTTTTCATTTTATTACCTAGCTTTTTAATTTATTTATTTATTTATTAGTAATAAATATAGCTTAATTTGTCAACTATTTTTTTTGTAATAATTCTATTTTTTCTTTACATTTATTACATCTATTTTTTAGATTTTCAATATTACAATTTATATTAATTTTTCCTTTTATATTAGGTATATTTATTTTAGGCAAGATAGATTTATGATTCATACCTCTTTCTATCATTTCTTTAACTAATTCGGCATGTCTCATATATAAAGTATTAGGTTCTAATAATCCTTTTTCCAAATACCCCTTTATACTTATATTTCTAGCTATTGTTCCTATAAACATATGATGTTCCACATGTTCTCCTAATAAATGTTTATCACATAGCATTTTAGGGTCTATCAACCATTGTCTCATATAATCTCCTTCTTTTATTTTTTATAACACTGAGAACATTTTAATAGTCTTTCATCAATATTGCCGTGTAGTGTTACTTTACATCCACAGGTACATAAAAAAGTTCTATTACCTAATTTCTTATCTAATTCTATATTAATTATTTCATCTTTTTTTTCATTTATTCGAGAAAGAAAATTTTGATTCTTTTCTTGTTTAGATAATTTTTTTATACTTAATTTTTTTTCTTCATTCTTCATATTAAAATAATCTTTTTTTATTTAAATTAAAATCATAATTAGATTTTCTATCAGACATTATATTAAATTTTTCAGCTAATAGAATATTATAATTTTTAATATCAGAAAAAAGTAAATCTATTATTTTAAATATATAAATAATCTTTTTACTAAAAGTATTAGAATATAATTCTTTATCATTCATATTTATTATAGCATCTACTTTTTTCTTATATTCTAACATTTGATATAAATTATGAAAACTAATGTGATTATAAGAAAGTGTTTTAAATCCTTTTTTATCTTCTTGATAAAAATCAGAAAATTTAACTTCACTACACACTGGACAGAAACAAGGTAAGTTTGCTGATATATTCATATTTTTATAATTAGAAGAAATACTCAAATAAGTTATTTTATTAAAATCTATAAAAAGTATATAGTTACCCATACCTGCAGATATATCTGGAGTTGACGAATCGAATGTTATTTGATAATTATATCCATATTCATTAAATTTCTTTTGAATATATTCTAATATTATCATATTCGTTGGATTAGATATTCCAAGTATGTGTAAAAGTTTTTGTTGTCTACTTTTTATGAAAACTTCTTTTTTAAATAAAAAAAATATAGATTGTAATATATAAAAAATATCTATATTAGCAGATCCAATCCCCCACCCCCCATCAAAATCAAAGTCTTTACATACCTCATTATACCATAATTCTAAATCTGCAGGAGTTCTACCATGTAATACATTAAGATATTTTGTTTTACCTGATTGCTTATTATAAAAATATTGGTAATTATTTTTTGATATTTTTAATTTTTCTTCTAAAGTGGAGGTTACCCCACCTTCTTTATTAATATACATAGGAATATCAATATTAAGAGCATAATTTGTATTATTTTCTAACCAATTAAATATCTTTTCTAAATAATCACTCTTAGGATCGATTTGACCCGTTGCAATTTGATACCCCCCACTATCTCCTAATAGTATTGCTTGATCAAAATCAAAATTCATTTTTTCTTTTAAATCCATTTTCTTATATGCATGGCCAGCAGATATAAGTAATCCTTTATGTTCAAAGCAAGGATTTTCATTCTTATTATAGAATCTAAAAGTTTCTTCTGAATTAAATTTCTTCGATCCTTGTTCCAGGGCTGATAATCCTGTAAGAGAATATGCGGGTAAATACATTGAATTATTTTTCATTTAAAATTCCTTTTCTAAAAATTCTGTTATAGTTAAATTCTTATCATCTATAAAATATGATCCTCGAGGTTTATCAAAAATAATATCATGAAATTTTACATTATATTTCAATAACCACTCCCTTGTTACTTTATTATCTATAGTAAATCTTGAAGTATAAAGAATAACTTTATATCCCTTCTCATACAATAAATTTATTTTATTTATAACTTGTACATTAGGGGTACTTTTATTATAGTCTAAAAAATGCATGAAGGGTTCCTGAGTAATTGTACCATCTATATCAATGTATAAAACTATTTCATCCAACATATTCAATATACCTCTTTATAGATTTTATTCTCATCAAATCATAAATATTTTCTTCACTTCGTTGTCTATAATAATTTATAATATTTTTATTATAAAAAGGCAATTTTAATCCTACTGAGTAGAGTGCACATGCTTTTCTAAAACATGCTTGACATTTTCCACAATATATGATATCTTCATTAGAATAACAACTTACTGTTTTTAATAAATCTTCTTTATTATATTTATTAGAATACCATTTAACAATATCTTCTTTAGTTAAATTCCAAAAAGGGGATAATATTTGAATTTGTCTATTTTCGAGTTCACTAAAATGGTTTGACCATAAATTAAAAACTTGCTCATTTTTATCTGTCATCTCATCATCTTTTAGACCACATATATAAATAATATCAGAATATTTAGCTACTGCTGTTAAAGCTAAATATAAATTTCTAAATGGAATGTGTGCATTTAAATTTTGTTCATTCTCTCCTAACCATTTTAAAGATTCATCATAAATAATATTCTCTGTTTTTAAAGGATTATATTTTAATTCTTTTTGTGTATATTTACTTCCTAGATCAAAGGAAATTAATTGAGGTTTATTAAGATAATAATACCCAATAAAGGAATCAATTCCCCCACTATATAATAAAACTTCTTTATATCTCATCTTTTTAATCCTATAAGCAGTTATTTAGATAATTTGAAAAACTCTCGGAACCTTCTTTTATCTTATTAGCATCATAATGTGTATTCCATAGGCACCCATTACACTTGTCAATAACTTTATTTTTCCAATAAGGACTAAAGTCATTTAAGAAAATATCCTTAGATAACTCCCAGAAATACCAATCTTTTTCTTCTTTAATATAAAAATCATCACATACTCTTGCTATTCCGGTATTATCAATTGTAACCCAAGAAGGAAATACATTATCTCTAGCACAATTCCATTTTTTATTTACATATAATTCAGGAGTTTTTATCAACATATCTATAAAAGAATCTGATTGATGTATAGTATATTTTTTTTCATCTTTCAATTTTTTTAATTTAATTGCAAATTCTCTTAATAATCCTAAATCTTCCATCGTAAATAGTAAATCCTGTATCCCCTCATAATTTCTACATTTGGTTCCTGGATTATAAATATCATTATGAATTAAATCAAAAAATACAAATATATCTTCTTTAGCAAATATCGGAATCCAATCTAATATTGAAAATAAATTTGTTTTTGTTAAAGTAAATACTACTGCACGATCTCTTACATTAAAATTAGATCCAAACCATCTTATAGTATCTAATCCAATACTACTTTTAATTGAAGAGGATGAATCTTTTAATTCATTATTTTCTCCATCAAAAGAAACTGTAAGGCTATTTAATCCATAATTAGCAAGTATTTCTAATTTTTCTTTCACATCCGGTCCTGTACAGTTTGTTATTAAAGTATGATACATACCTAAATTAGTTGTAAAAGAAAATAATTCAGGAAGATAATCAAAATCTTGTAAAGGTTCGGCTCCATATATAGCTATAAATTCACAATCTAAATTATATAAATTTCTAAATCCTTGTTCCCATAATTTCCAATCTTTTTTTATAATAGCTTCTTCATTTGTTCTATACATAGAACAATAGCTACATCTTAAATTACATTTACGAGTCCATAATATTTCTGCTTTAATAATATTCTTCATTATTTTTTTACCATATTAAAAAATTCAGCTCTAGTAGAATCATTATCTTTAAAAGATCCCGTCATTTCTGAAGTTTGCATATAAGAATTTACTTCTTCCACTCCTCGTGCTACCATACATAAATGTTGAGCTTTAATATAAACAGCTACTCCTTTAGGTTGTAATATTTTTTCAATATAATCTGCAATTTGCTTTGTGAGTTCTTCTTGAATTTGAGGTCTTCTCATATACCATTTTACTATTCTAGAAAGTTTACTTATACCGACAATTTTTTTATCCGGAATATAAGCTAGATAAGCTTCCCCTAAAAAAGGAATTATATGATGAGAACAAGTTGATTTAATAGATATTGGGCCTAAAAAAACTATTTCATTATATTCTTTTGAATTTTCAAAAACAGTTATTTTAGGTTCTTGTGTATAACAACCAGAAAACAATTCATTTACATACATTCTAGCTACTCTATTTGGAGTATCCTGTAATTGTTGATCATTAGTTACATCGAATCCTAAAATTTCTAAAAATTCTTTATATTTTTTACTGGCTTTCTCAATAATCTTTATTCTTTCTTTTTCTAATAATATTTTAGAATCATTTGATATAAGCATTTTAACTCCTTTTATTTTATCCAAATATATTTAGTATCTACTATTCTTAATGTATCCCTATCTCCTTTAGTAGATATCCCCATAAAATCTAAAAAATCTGCAGGTAGTGTTTCATAAGTTGCTCTATAATATTCTGATAGTGTTTTAGAATCATTCTTATGCCAGTAAGCCCCTTCCTTCACAAATTCTTTAAGAGATTGAGTAGCAATATTTTCATTAACCCCTCTCGAACATAAATAAGAACTTAACATAAAATAAAATTTTAAACTCTGTACAACATCATAATCAGTACGAATTTTAGAATAATCTTTCAAAGTATTTCTCCTTAACTTTTATTTAATATTAAAACTATCGGTTTATTTTTAACATCAAGTTTCTTTATCTATAACAGTTTTATATATTCTTATTCTAAAGTCAAGCATTTTATTTATTTTTTCTAATTTAATTCTACTATTGCTACACTTTTATCATTTTCAAATACTTCAACCCTAAGCATTTCTACACTTTGATTTTTATATAATATTTGTCCAACTTGTAATAAGTGTATAGCCATATTTTCTGCTGTAGGGTTAGATGTCATTGCAAATCTTTTAAAATTAGTAAATGCAAATAAATGTTCGACTTCCTCATCTAATCCATAATAAATAAGAGCATGATCCCAATTATCATCTATCCATTTTCCAATACCACTTTTAATATCATTAAAATCAATAACCATCCCCAAATCATTTAAAGTATCTGTAGTACTTTTAAAATAAACCCAAACTTTATAATTATGTCCATGTATGTTGCTACACTTACCATTATAACCTAATAATCTATGGCTTGCTTCAAATTGAATTTCTCTTTTAATACTAACTTTCATTATACCCCTCTTAAATTATCAAACATTAATACATGCAATCTTGGTGAAAAATTAAAATTATATTCAAAACATTTATCTATTAAAAATTGGCACTGATCCTGTATTTCACTAACATGTGTTCCTATAGGCATTAAATAAATCTTTTCATTAGGAATACAATATTTTTCTTGAAACTGCTTTATATTAGTATAATTATTTTCCCAATCATTTTTGTCAACAACTATTTTACACAACCAGTTTTTTGGTAAATGATTAAAAGCATTCCATTCATTAATTTCTGTTGTTCCTTGTAATGCTCCTATTTTAGGACTGAAACTAAAATATACGTTTTCAAAATTTCTAAATTCATACCAACTTTTATCCCCAGCATCCTCCACTTGAAAATTAAAATTAGAACAAGTAATAAATAGATAATTAAGAAACTCTTGATATAATGATGGACTTCCCCCTGTAATCATGACAAAATCAAAATGTCTTTTAGCTCTTTCAATATTTATGTATTCTCTAAATTGTTCTATAGTATAACTAATGTCACTTTTTTGAGACCAAGTAAAAGCAGAATCACAATTATGACATTTAATGTGACAACCAGCTACACGAAACAGTAACATTTTTTTTCCTATTAGGTTTCCTTCACCTTGTATTACCCGATGAGGGGGCTCCGATAAAAATATTTTATCCATTATTCAATTCCTTCCTTTTCCTTAAATTTTTTAACATCTTCAATTGTTTTCATATTAGGAGAAAATCCCCAAACTTTTCCATAATTAATGTCACATAAAATTGGGATACGATAAGAATTATGATCTTCCATATTATTTTTAATTATATGCCACATGTGTTCTAATTCATCTCTATGAATATAGGATACAATTGAATCGTGGACATTACCAACTATAATAGACTTATAATTATTGTCAACTATTTTTTTATTAATATCCACCATAGCTTTATAAATAGATAATACCTCAAAAGTCTGAGCTGAAGAGTTCACAGCTATTTTTTCATAATGATCTACCCATTTATTAAATCCAACACCTTCCTTGCTTATATAAGTTAAAGAAGGAGTATGCCTTCTTCCTCCTAACATACAATCTATATATCCATTTTTTTTAGCAAATTCTATTTTTTTATCCCCCCATGGTTCTAAACCTCTATATGTTTCAAAAAAATTTTTTCTTATTTCAGTTGATACAGTTAAATAAGTATCTTCATTTCCTTGTTTATCTATAATTATTTTTAAATTATTTTCTTTTATATATTCATTAATTTCTTCATCAGTCCAGTTCTCTTCTAAATCAGATTTAAATCCATAGGCACTTCTTAAAAAAATGAAACCAAAGTTGACACCTTTTGATTTATCTCTATGGGTCTTATGTGGTTCTTCATCTTTCTTACTTAAAAATTCTTCAAGGGTTATATCTCTACAAAACACTCCATTAGCAGTCATACTGTGCATATCCCCACCAAGATTAATAAAAATATCTTCCATAACCTTATCTTGTGATTCTATACACACAATTCTCAATTGATACCCTGAATAATCCGATTCACATAAATAATAATCTTCAGGGCAACCAAACACAGGTCTAAATCTTTTTCCTTCATATCCTCTTTTAGGCATCTGCTGTAAATTGGGATCTGCCCCCGTGCCACGATATGTATCTGCTCTTGCAGGATTAAATGTTGCATGTATATAACCATCTTCTGCTATATATTTTGCAAGTCCCTGTTGTTTTACTTTTTCTTTAGCTTCTATATTAAAAAAACTTTTATTACTTATTTCTTCTTCCTCTTCAACTGATCCAACAAAACTACTCTGTAATTTAGATAATGCCCTATGTTTAAGAATTAATTCTGCTATTTCAAATCCCCTTTTCTTCCAAGCTTGTAATATAGCATCTCCTGTTTTATAGTGTCCTTTCTTAACTCTACCCAAATCTGGTAATCCATTTTTTTCTAATGCTTTGGCTAACTGCTCATCAGAGTTAATATCTGCATTTGTATTTAAATCTTTTTTAATTGTACTTTCTAATTCTGATATTTCTTTATCAAGATTACTATCAAGTTCATTTAAATATTTTTTATCAATTAACATACCGTGCATTTCTGCTTTAATGAATATAGGTATAACGGGTATAACATATTTTTTATAAGTGTCATACACCATTTGTTGCCTAGGTACTAGTTCATTCATTAAAAACTTATGTACTCTATAAGTAACAATGGCATCTAGTGTGGCATAATTTTTCATTATACTATGAGGTATATCAAGATAGTTTTTTATTTTATACTTTTGTATATAGTTGTCTAATTCTTTTTCATACCCTCCCATATTGACAAGCCAAGCTAGGGACTTTAATCCATTCAATGTTCTTTCTGTATTTAATAAGTGAGCAAGTATAGTTATATCCTCATCTACTTTACTATTCTGTATTCCCATTCGTAGCATAGCTTTAATATCAAATTTACCATTAGCTGTAATCTGATATTTATTTTTAAAAAACTGACTGAGTATTCTTTTATTTATTTTTTCAAAAGGTAAGTAGTAGCCATCTATGCCATCAAAAGATAGTGTCAAACAACCAACTCTAAAGTTAGGGTCAAAGTGATTAAGACTGGATGTTTCTGTATCCCAAGCTAATTCACCCTCTTCTTTATGAGATAATAAAAAATCATCTGCATCCTGAACCTCTATTATATTATAGGGTATATCTTGAAAGTATTGAGGAGATTTTAATTCTTGTTTTATTTTTTCTAATTGTTTTATAACAAAGAATCTTTGAAAATTATCTGTTTTCAACCACTCAGAAACGAAAGAAACAGGAAATACTTTCTTGCCTTTATACCAAAAGTATGTTTGATTAAAAATATATTCAGAAAAATCTAACCAAGAGGAAATATCATCTGACTGTGTAACAAAGTTAATTGCTCTACCTATTACCATTATACACTTATAATCTAATTTATCAATATTAAAAGATTTACAGTAACTATATACTCCATGAATTGGAGAAGGTATCTCAAAGTTTTTTGTTCTACAGTTACAAGCACTATAAATTTGATAATTAAATATTTCTTTTCTTTCTAAAAATTCTTGGAGTTTTTTATAATTTTCTGAATACTCAATCATATCAGTAATAATAAGCAAATCCCCTGTTCCACTTTTTTTCATACAAGCAGAAGGAAGATATACCTCCTGATCTGATTTTTTTATTCTACATTTATCACATTTATTTATTTGTTTTATTTTAAAAAAATCTTGTTTCTGTTGTAACATTAATGCTCCTTGAATTCAAAATTACATTTATTAGTCTATAGTAGTAAGTCAACTACTTTTTTTTAATTTTTCTAATATCCAATAATAATCCAATGCTATAAATCTATTATGAAGTAGATAACCTAATAGAGTATACAATATATTAGCATCAATATTGAAATGTGCTATATCCCCTATATCACTCAGAATTACTATTTCATCATCATCTATATCAAAAGCAATATTGTTTTCTTTTATATAAGTTTCATAATAATCTTCATTGCCATCTCTTACCCAACCATTTGCTGTTATAAATTCTATAACTCTTTCTTTCATTATTTTATTACTCATAGATATTTTTCCTTCTATTTTTAAAATCATTTAAATTTTCAGGTTTATATTTTTTTCTGTCTTTTGAATCTGATTTCCAATTTTTAAAATCTAAAATATATTTTTCATACCAAGATAGATTTGTTTTTGGATCTATTCTCAAAGCTTCCTCAAAAGTTTCATAATAATCTCCTGGTCGAGGTTTTATATTATTCATAAATATTATCTCACAGGGCATTTAGTTTTAAAATCTTCAAGTGTAGAATAGTCACTCATCTTTTCATACTTACTATATAGTTCATCTACTCTATCAGGAACTGTAGCATCAAATAAAAATGAATCATTATCTGTTTTTAAATCAATAAGTCTATCAAGATTTTTTTCTACAATACTACTACCTTTATTTGTCATAAATTTTACACACAGTGTATTGTATTCTAGTTCTATTTTATTTAGATCAACTTGCTTATTACAATATATAAAAAAAGTACACAACATAAAAAACAAACTACACACAATAACTATACAAGATATAAATTGAAGAGCAAATTGTAAACTCTCATTTCTTCTATCGTCTAATTTTTTATTGCAAAAAATTAATACACCTATACTTATTAAAATTAGAATTGTTCCTATTATCATCCTATACTCCTTTCTATTTTATAGTCTATTCTTTCATCATCTTTATAAAATCCTTCTTGCTCCCAAGGAAGAAAATCATCATTAGAAGTAGGTTGGATGCATTCTGTACATTTACAATTTAAACAACCATCTATTTTATCCCAATTATTCTTACAATATTTAATATCCTCATCCGAAGATATATATTTTCTTTTATAAGTTCTCTGTCTGCCATCTTCCTTAGCTAATACTCTTCTATAAAGTTGAAAGTAATCTTTTTGATAATTATTTTGATATTCCTTATTAAATTTATCTTGGTGCTCTTTACATCTTTTAGTTCTTCCATCCATTTTCTTTACAATTACTTCACAACCACAATCAACACAATATATGGACTTAAACCCCATTCTACACTCCAAAAATATTATTTATATAACTGCTATGATATTGGCAAACATAAGCTCTCTTTTACAAGAACAACATAGATGACTTACAGGTAATCTGTCAACCTCTTTTTTAGATAAAAATTGTCTGATAAACATTCCATCATTTTTCTCTGTAATTTTGTTATTACAAATTTCACATCTTGCCATAATAAATTCTCCTTAAATTTTAATTAACTTCTATAATTATATTATCGGCAAATTATAGAAATACCTTTACAATTTTTTTATTAAAATTAAAATTTTTTATTTCTCCCTAATAGCATTTGCTGGGCATTCAAATTTATCAATACAAGTTTTACAATCTATACATAAACTTTGATTTATAATACTCTGTGCATACCCTTTTTCTATAGTTTTAAGATCGTTAACCTCTATAGCACCAACAGGACATTCTTCTAAACACATCCCGCAGCTAATACAGTCCTTTGTAATTATTGGCATTTTAAAATCTCCTCAACTTTTTATATATTCAAAAAATGGTACAAAACATTTTGGAAATCCATCTTTTTCTTCTTTAGGGTTTTCTATTCTACAATCATATACTTTGCATAATAATCTATATTTACACATAATTTTTAATCTAAAAACTCATTAAAATCTAACCAGTTTTTTTCTACCATTAATAAACCTAAATATCCAAAAGTATCTGCCACATCATTTTTAGATAATATCTCTCCATTCATAATCCTTTGTAACTTCTCATCTAATCTTGAACATATAGGGTTATTAGGTTCTATTTTAGAAAATATTTTTAATGGATTTATAGCACTATCTCCATATCTTTTATTTTTCTCTTTAAGAAACTCACTAAAATTTTTAAATAATATTTCTATTTTATCTTGTGTATTATTTAGGGCATCTTTTTTTATAAATACATTGCAAATATCATATAGTGTGCTTTCCTCATTATCATAGGGGCAATGAATAGTAGATTCCCATCTACAATTATTACAGCTATTTATTTTATCTTCAATTTTCATTTACCTGTACTCCCTATGCCCCCAATCCTTTTATTAGATACTGGGCAATCATCATCAGTAATAAAATATTGAAATATAGTACCTTGACAAAAAGCTTCAAACTTTTTAAGTATTTGATCTGTTTCTCCATAATTATATAAACAGATACCTATATTGCCATCATTAGTTTCATTATTATAATAGTCAGAGTCTATTTTACCTACTATATTTTTAAGCATAATATTTTTTTTAATTCCATATGAACTTCTCATTATAATTTCTAAAACTTTGTCCCGGGGTAGTTTAACTTTAATATCTGTCCATATCATAATTTCCTCTTTAGGATGAATTACTATATCTTCTAAAAGAAAAAAATCATATCCAGCAGAACCATTAGTAGCTCTTATAGGAAGAATAACATCAATATCTTTTTTCTTACGAAATTCATCTTTAACTACTTCAAATTTAATCATTTAAATCTCCTAAAATATTTTTTAATGTCATAAATTTATCAATTGAAGCATTCTTGAATTTGTTAAATCATAATTAACTATTAAACACATATTAGGATTATATCGATCATACAATCTTGGAACTGTGTAGATATCAATAATTCCTTGATTGATGTGAGTATTACTACCACAATACTCACATTCACCTTCTCTAATAGGAGAGCCACACCCACCACAATAATTATCATTAGATGAATATATTTTATACTTCTCCATTCCTCCTAAATGTAATAATTCTCCAACTTTTACAATTGAATCAATCTTACCAAAAAGACCAGCCATAATAGTATTAGTTATAAAATACCCACACACCTCCCTTGAAACTATAAATATAGGGTTATCTATGTCTTCCATAACTTTTAAAAAAGAAGAATAGATTTCTTTACTATGTTTATAACTATTTATTGCACCAGCAGATGCAAAATCTGCATTAAATGTATAAACATTAAATTCTAATGATTTTTGATAAAGATTATTAAAAACTTCTTGTGAAATTTTCATAGTATACCCTCTGTCCATTTTTAATTTGCAGAGGAGGGACTTGAACCCTCAATCTTCAGCTTATGGGGCTGACGAGCTACCAATTGCTCTACCCTGCATTATTGCCCAAAGAGGGAGTTGAACCCTCACGGAATTTAATCCTTCGGATTTTAAGTCCGAAATGTATTACCAATTTCATCACTTGGGCTTTTAAATCTACTCAAATCTTATTGTTTTTCCTTTAAACAGCAATCCTTCACATACAGTTCCTTCAACAAGATTACCTTTTATATTTCTTGCTTTAAATCCAGTATGATACCAATCATCTTTAGAACAGGATAACCAATTATACCCTGTCATTTGTATTTCTGTATATCCTTCATTATCTAAAAATTTAGATACATTTTCGGAATTAGTACAGGATACAATAAATAAGCAAATACACAACAAAATAAATTTCTTCATATTAATCTCCTAATTATTTATATAAAAAACTTATATAATTCATACTTAATTTTGTCAACTACTTTTTTAAAAAATTCTTTTAAAACTATTAGCCAATCTTTAAATTTTATATCACTAAATTTTTGGAATATTATCATAATCAAAATCTCCATTTTTATATTCTTTTCTAAGTTTGTAATCATACTCTTGTTTATAATTATTCATATCATTGTGATCTACAAAAAAACCTACTGTCCTCGTTATTCTCTGTTTAATGGGTTTCCCACATTTGGCACAGGAATCTCTTTCTCCTATAATAACATGATTATCCTCACACTTACAAAACGAGCCATTAATCGCAAAATGTTCTAAATCACACTCAACAGCATATTCAATAAGTTTTTCTGCTTGCTTAGAAGTTATGTGTTCTCCTGTATTTACCCAACAAATACCTCCCCCAGATAGTTTAATTAAATATTTTCCATTTTTAGACATTCTTTCCCATATAGATAATTTTGTATTCCATAAGGGAACTATTTGATTAGCATATATATTGAAGGGCACAGCATTCTCTCCATATAAAATTTTATCTGCCCTAGCAAGTCTGTGGCACATGCTCTCGCCGGGAATTTCTTCCACATTAAAAAAAGCTCCTTCAAACTGTTCATTATCTTTATTAACAGTATTATTTAAAGTATCTAACATATTGCCTAATATATCACTTTCTATATTAAATTTTTTTCTTAGAATTTCCTCTGCCTCAACATATCCAATTATGCCTACAGTTGAAAACATTCTATCTAACTGTATCCATCCTATTCTAAGAAATAAATGATTAGATTTCATTTCTTCTAATAATTGTTTGTGTGCATATAAAACTTTTTTACAATTAGTGGTTGCTTTTTCTATAAGAGTGTAAAAATCTGATTCATCCTTAGCCATAAGAGCAAGTCTAACAAAGTTAACCGTTATAACCCTATGACTGCCCAAACTAATTGATCCCCCCGCCCCAAAACTATTTGCTTGACTTGCTAAATCTATTTTATCTTGGTCACTCCAAAGCCTGCAACAACTAGCAATTTTATTTCCCTCACTTACAAATATATTATATCTATATATGTCTTTTTTACAAGCAGACTTTAAAAATTGTTTATCTTCTATAATTGATTTTCCATCTTTACTTCTACTCCTAGAAATATTCAATGTTGAAATTGGGAAACGATATGGCATTCCCTCATTCATAGGGTCACCCTTATCAAAAAACTCCATGTATATATTTTGTAGTTCTATTATAAACTCTATAATATAATCAACATCTATATAATGATTATCTGCAATAGTTTTTATTCCAAGAATATCTATATAATGCCACCTATATTCTTCTCCTACTAATTTTTTCAATTTTGCTCTATCAAATAAAGATATGTTAGTAAAGGGGCTCTCACTGCCTCCACTTCTACTTAAAGAATTAAACCCGTGAACTACTCTTTGATATTGATTTTTTATATATTTTCTATACTCAGGTTTGTGTAAATCTTCTAATAATTTACCCTCTCTTACAAGTAGCAGATGTGCTATATCAAGAAAGAATGTTCCAACTGCTATTGCCCCAGCAAGTGAATTTGACATTTGGTGTATAACTTCATTTAGTAATGATATGTAAGAATCCAATCTCTTGACAGGACTTGAAGGTAGTTGTCCAAAAGGCTTACCCATTGTTATTAATTTACTTGCATCGAATGCCCAGCAATAAGGAACGAGTATGTTTGTAGAATCAGAAAGTGCTAAAGTATAATCATACATTAAAGATGTTAAATATTTAGCTTCTTTCTTTCCATATATCTCTACCATTTTACGATATAAATATCTATAACCAACTATTTTATCTATAGGATTTGTTGCTTCTTTTATAACACTTTTAATAGTTTTTTCTGTCTTATTAGCATTGTCATCAATTGATTGATCATTTAATTTTCCATTAATCATGTTTTCAATTTGCTTAATAATAGAAAAATGATCTCTATCCATACCATGAATTTGTAAAAGTTTTTCAGCAATTTCTTCAGCTTCCTCAACATCTGTTATTCCATAAGTTTTTATTATTCTACTCTGTAATGATTTATATACTGAATTTACTGCTTGTCGAATTTCACTATTCTCAAACATACTTTTACTTCCTCATTATTTTTATATTTATTTTTCTCTTGCAATAATCCAATTTTTAGTTAATTCATTTATAAGTTCTTTAGTTACTTCTACATTTACAGTCCAAGGTTGTCCATGAATAGAAAAATCAATTGAAGTATTATTGAATACTATAATATCAACACTTTTTAAATCTATTACAGTAGGATTGTTATTTTCATATTTTATTGTATAATATCTATTTAGTTGCATGTGTCTCCTTATTTATTAGTAGATAGATAGAAATAATTTTTTTATTTTTTAAATATGTTCCACTGTTTTACCTTCATTATTAAGAAGATAGACTTTTCCTTTAGCAACAGCATAAGTTTCTTTTTTATCATTCTCAAAAGTTATTAATAATATTTTACATAAATAAATATCTTCTGTTTCATATTTTGACCACCTACCTTTTATAAGCATATTTTCCGCAGAGGAACTATCATTCCAATTCCACTCTGGATCAATTAAGCAATGATCTATATGATGAAGACACGAAGTGTTTTTTACTAATCCATTTTCACTTTCTTTGTCCTTTATAATTAACACAAACTCTAAGTTACCCCAACCCTGTTTATATGCATTATCGGTTTCTTTAAATAAATGGGGGCAATAATTAGTTTGAACATCTATGGATCTCACTCCATCTAAATAAGTCCATCCTTCATTTAAAGGATTATACATTTTTACTATCATTCTTTCTACCTCTCTTTCTTTTTTAATTTATAATTATCTCTATCTATCTGTTTTATTAGTAAATATCTTTTATCATATCTGAACTATATGTCATTCTAAAAGTTCCATCATTCATTTCTTCAAAATATATAAAACTCTTCTTGTCTTTATTTTCATTTTTAACTGAAACTATTTTAGATACTTGAATAGGTATTTCTTGTTGTGTTGTTACTATTTTAAATATAGCTGATTTATTTTGCATTTATAATTTTATCCATAAATTTAATACACTTTGTAATATTTTTATCTATTCTTTTCTGTTGTTTTTTAACTGAATATTTTGAATACCCAATTCCTGACAATATTTTAATAATCTCATTTTTATAAATTGGTGGTAAAAATTTATCATCTTTAGTTTGTTTTAAATGATAGTGATCAAACTCTTCCTCATCAACCTCATATATTTTAAACTCATATACTATTTTAGTAAGACCACTATTTTTCATTGCTAATGTCATATTTTCTGCTCCACCCATTTACCATCTATTTGTATTTCAGTTTTAATATTTTTTTCATTTAATGATTCTTCTACTTCCTGTTGTATTTGCTTTTCTGTTTTACCAGTACCAGAGCGTCTAGCAGATTCAATTCTTATCCAGTTTTGAAATTCTTTTTTATCTGTCAAATGTTTAAAAGCTAATTTCATATTTTGCTTTTGACTTCTCTCTGTCCTACTCTCACCTGTTATACCTGTAGCAACATGAATTATTCTTACACCTGAATCTGTGGTATTTTGGTGTTGGCCCCCTTTGCCCCCACTTCTAAAAGTCTCTACTCTAAAATCACCCTTATCTTTACTTAATGAAAATAATAATTCTTTAGCCATATTTTATTTCCTTATATAATTTCTACAGTCTCTCTTGAACTTAATTTAATAGTTATTGAAACACTTAGATGACCATTTCTGCTACATATTGCAATCATA
>Ga0172381_10003095_pt1 | contig 17831 bp, 21 predicted proteins | sample Leawel6488metaG_FD_119754 | JGI IMG/M metagenome (GOLD analysis project Ga0172381, IMG submission 119754) | Leachate microbial communities from a municipal landfill in Southern Ontario, Canada - Leachate well 64-88 metaG | ecosystem: Engineered > Solid waste > Landfill > Unclassified | place... | reverse complement strand
ATGAAGCGGCCGAAGCTGATTTAAAAAAACATCAAGAGACAATTGAGAGAGCCAGTCAAACTAAAACCGAAGCTGGCGCTGCTCAAGAAAAAAAAGATCTTCTTATAAAAGAAGCTGAGAAATTAGAACAGAAAATAAAAGCGGTTTACGAGCTAGATAATTCCAGCGCCCTAGAAGAAAGCCGCCGCCAAACCCAAGAACGCTTAAACTCTAAAAATCTAGAATTGAACTCTTTACTAGAAAAAAAGCGTTTACTCCAAAATCGCCTTGAGGGATTAAATCAAGAACAAGCTGAGATTCAAAATAAAATTAAAAAAAGTGAAATAAAGTTTGATGCCAGTGGTTTAGAAGAAAAAATTACTAGCACCCAAAAAGAAGTTGATGCTATTTCCAAAAAAATTGCGGCCGTTCAAGAAAAAATAAAAGTTCACAGCGCTGCAAAAGAAGCAGAAACAGCCCAGCTTTTTACTCTTCAAAGGCAAGCGGATGAAAAGCGTCGCGCTATTAACCATTTAGCAAATCAATTGAATGATTGGCGAGTAGTCGCTGCCAAACAAGAAGCAAAATTAGAAAATTTGGAAAGTAACATTCGTGACGCCAACCTGGATTTACTGCTTATTAAAAATCATTTACTAGAAACGGAAAATATTGAATTAGAACGCTGGCGCGAAAGAATTAATCAGCTTCAAAATCAATTAGAGTTAATCGGCGGCATTGACCCAGAAACCGAAATAGAATTTAACCAAACCAAAGAGCGTTTTGATTTTTTAAGCGATCAAACCGCTGACTTAAACCAGGCAATCATTTCTCTGGAAAAGATTATTACCGAATTAGATAACAATATTAAAGCTCGCTTTGACCAAGAGTTCGCTGTAATTTCTGAAAAATTTAGTGAATATTTTAAAATATTATTTAATGGCGGCGAAGCTAAAGTTTTTAAATTATCAGATTCGGAAAACTTAGAAGAACTTGGAGAAGAAAATCACGAGCAGAGCTTAAGTGAACGCAATTTACGTAAAGTAAAACGCTTAAAAAAGCGGAATTCTTTAGGCTTATCAGGAATTGAAATTCAAGCAACCCCTCCCGGGAAAAAGATTAAAACAGTATCCATGCTCTCGGGTGGCGAACGTGCTCTAACCGCGATTGCTTTAATTTGTGCCATTATTAGTGCTAACCCCTCACCTTTCGTCATTTTAGATGAAGTTGACGCCGCCCTAGATGAAGCTAACTCTGAACGCTTAGCCCAAATTCTAGACGATCTCTCCAATCAAACTCAATTCATTGTGATAACTCATAACCGCGCCTCTATGAAACGCTCTCAAGTTTTATATGGCGTTACTATGCAATCTGATGGCATCAGTCAACTCTTAAGCGTCAAATTAGAGGATGCTCCAATTGCTAAAAAGTAAAGATAATTAATTTTAATTTTTAGAATCTGCCCAGGCGACAGAATTCTTTTTTGTTTTAGTATTTTTTGGTATAATGATTATGCTTAAGCGACCAATTTGTCGCATTTTGATTTTATGTTTAAAAAACCGCTCCTACTCGCTTCTTTATTAGTTTTTTTCTTAGGCGCCGGCTTCGGCTGCCAGACTAAAATTGACGAAGCAACGCTAAAAGCTTCCCAGCCAATTAAGCTTGTTTTTTGGCAAGCTTTTGATGATTCAGACGCTTTTTCAGAGGCTATTAACAAATACCAAGTCTTGCATCCAAATATTACAATTGAATATAAAAAATTCCGTTACGAAGAATACGAAAATCAACTCCTTAATGCTTGGGCAGAAGACCGAGGACCGGATATTTTTGCGGTCCATAATACTTGGATTAAAAAATATCAATCAAAAATTACACCTCTTCCAGAATATACTTCTGTTGCCTACTTTGTAGAAAGCTCTGGCCTCAAAAAAGAATTGGTTCCTGAACTGCGAGCCACCCGAAGTCTTAGCACTCGAGAATTAAAGAATAATTTTGCCGATGTTGTTGCCTCTGATGCAATTTTAGAAGATGGTTTAATTTACGGGCTTCCTTTATCTATTGATACTTTAGCCCTCTATTATAACCGCGACCTACTTAATAGCGCTGGAATTGTAGAGCCGCCTCGCTATTGGAACCGAGAATTCCAACAAGCAGTTAAAAAAATGACAAAACAGGATCCGAAAAAAGGTTTAGTGCAATCAGGAATTGCCCTCGGAACAGCCAACAATATTAATCGTGCTAGCGATATTTTAATGGTTTTAATGATGCAAAATGGCGCTACTATAATCGATGAAAACGGCCGCGTTATCTTTAACCAGGTTCCCGCTTATATTACTAGCGGTTACAATCCTGGCTTAGAAGCCCTAAGATTTTATACTGATTTTTCTAACCCCAACAAAGAGGTTTACTGTTGGAATGATGAGCAAGAAAATGCTTTAGACGCCTTTACGAGCGGGAATCTAGCAATGATGCTTGGTTATTCTTTTAACCTAGAGCAGATTCGCTCTCAAGCACCGAAGCTAAACTTTGGAATTGCTAAGCTCCCCCAGATCGAAGGGAACCAACTCCAAATGAATATGGCCAATTACTGGCTGTTAACTGTTTCTAAAAAAAGCGACTACAGTGATGCTGCTTGGGATTTTATTCAGTTTTTAACCAAGAAAGAAAATGCTGATGTTTATTTGCAAAAAACAGCTAAACCAACTGCTTTAAAAGCCAGTATTAACGACCAAAAGAACGATGAATACCTCGGCCCCTTTGCTGAACAAGTTTTAAGCGCTAAAAGTTGGTATCAAGGTCTAAGCGCCCAAGATGCCGAAGGAGCAATAGGAGAGATGATTAATAACGCCTTAAACCCTAACTTTAAAATAATGGATGTTTTAAATGATGGCGCCATTAAGGTTCAGCAAACAATCCGCTAACTATATGAAGAATAAAAGATTTTTTTTATCTTTGTTTATCCTCTTAGGAGCTGGCTTGATTATCTGTGCCACTCCTAAAATTGTTCAAGCAACTAGCCTGGTTGACGTAAATGACGCTGCCTATAAAACCGGCGAATACACCTTAGATCATGTTCGTGATTACTTAATCTACTTAATGTATTTTATTTTAGGTTTCGTGGGAACCCTTTCTTTGGCCGCCTTTGTCTATGGTGGAATAGTCTTTTTAACCTCGGCTGGTTCTGACCAAAAAGTAAAGAAAGGAAAAGAAATTTTAGGCGCTGCTGTTATTGGTTTAGTAATTGTTTTTTCTAGCGTTTTAATCATTCAAACTTTATTTGGTGGCTTGGGCGTAAATTGGGATGCTAGTAGCGGTAAAGTTCCTAGCCTAAAATAAGCAGCCATGGCCGAATTCACCAAAAAATCTTTAAATAGTGAAAAAAGTTTAGGTGCTCGTTTAAAATCCGCCCGTGAATTTAAGCAAATTGACCCTGCTCTAGCCGCTAAACGCCTTGGAATTCGCTTGGAATATTTACTATCCTTAGAAGAAGATCATTTTGAGCGCCTACCAGCCGGATTATATGGGAGAAATTATGTAAAGAAATATGCCCGCTGGCTTGGTTTTTCCAGCTCTGAAATTAATAAGTGGCTTGCCGAACAAGAAAAAAACGCTTTACCCGAAACTGATCCCTTCTCTCAAAAAATTGTTGCCAAAAAAGAGTTCGCTAATTTTCCTAAACTAGTCCGAACCGCGATTCTTCTTCTAATTCTTTTGGCTTGCTTAGCTTATTTAGGTTTTTACTTAAAAAGGATTGTCTCCGCTCCTGATTTGACCGTTTGGGAGCCAGCCGGAAACTTAAAAACTACCAGCACTGTTTGGGAAATCAACGGCCAAAGCGAACCAGAAGCAGAGATAAGAATTAATGGCGAAGAGGTATTAAGCGCTAAAAATGGGGATTTCTCACTCCTAGTTAATTTAAAAAAGGGTTTAAATAATATTACTATCAGCGCCAAAAAAAAACATAGCAGCGAGGCTATTATTGAGCGCCAAATTTTAGTGGAGTAAGTGTTTTAATTAAGCGTTATCTATATGAGCGAAACTACTTTTCGAAAAACATTAGACATGGATCTGGTTTTTGAAAAATTACCAGTTACCGAAGGGCAGGTGGTGGCCGAATTGGGCTGCGGACACTTAGGGCACTTCGTTTTTCCGCTCGCTAGATTAATTGGCCCTAGTGGCACCCTTTATGCTGTTGATATTATCCCGGAAATCTTAGACGACATCAAAAAACGAGCCTACGTGGAAAACCTCCCTCAAATAAAAACTGTTTGGACAAACTTGGAGGTTTTTAAAGGAGCAAGTATAAAATCTGGAACAGTAGAAACCGCCTTTTTGATTAATGTTTTAAATCAATCAGAAAAAAAACTGGACATTCTCCGCGAAACTGCTAGGCTACTAAAAGTAGGCGGACAGTTAGTTTTAATTGATTGGAAGTTAGATGCCCCTAATTTTGGGCCACCAGTTAAAAACCGCCTGTCTCCAGCTATTGCTTCTGATTTAGCCGCTAAAAGCGGTTTAGCCATCAAAGAGCAGTTTGCGGCTGGTGATTATTATTACTCTTTTATTTTAAAAAAACTTTAACCCTTTATGTGGCAAGAACTAATCTCTCTTTCATTTTGGTTTAATTTACGTCCTGGAAGTTTTTCTGGAATCCAGCGCTATTCTTTGTTGGGTTTTATTGGCCTACTCTTACTTATCTTAATTGGTTCCTTTATTATTAAAAGGCGCCCCGGAAAGAATCGTTACGCCGCCCGTCTTTTTTACAACTTCGCTCTCGCCAACTCTTTAATTGGTATTATTTTATTATTTTTTAACTACGAACTTGTCCCTTTTCTTTCGGCTCACTTCTGGTATCTTCTCTGGTTAATAGCCATAATTTGGTGGTTAATTTTAATTATTAAGGATATTAAAGGGGTGTCTAAAAAGCGTTCCCAAAAAACAGCTGGACCAGATTTGAAAAAATATCTACCCTAAAAATACAAACTTAAATAATTTAGTGTCTCTTAAAACCCCTCTTTAAAGAGGGGTTTTTATGACTAACAAAAAAAATTTAGGCAATTGGGGAGAAGGGCAGGCCTTAAAATATCTACTAAACAACAACTATCAACTGCTCGCCCGGAATTGGCGCTTTGGCCGAAAAGAGCTAGATTTAATAATGAGCTCATCTGAAACAATAGTCGCCGTAGAGGTTAAAACTAGACGATCTCCTCTAGCTTCCAACCAGCCACTTCTAAAAATTTCCCAGCTAATTCGACTCCGGCAAGCGCTAAAAGCCTACTGCCATCTAAACAATTATTCTTACCAAAAAACCCGCCTTGACCTAATTACGCTTATTTCAGACGCTGGCCAACATTTTAAGCTACACCACTACCGAGATTTGTGAATTTTCTGTTGTCTTGAAGTCTTATTTATGTTAGAATCTTGGCATAATATATAAAACTAGAAGGGTGGTGAATTATGAAAAAATTGACGAAACACTTGTTATCTTTAACCTTATTAATCTCATTAGTGGCCGTCCCAGCAGCAACTCTTGCTAGCAGCGGCAACTTAAACCTAAACGACCTTGGCGTTGGGGAGATTGATACTACCTTAGATTTAGGCAGACGAAGTCCAATTGAAACAGTAACCAGATTAATTAACACTGCCATGATTTTCTTAGGCATTATTGCGGTGGCGATTATTTTGTTTGCTGGCTTTAAATGGATGACCGCCGGGGGCAGCGATGATAAAATTGGCGAGGCTAGAAAATTAATGACCTCTGGTGTTATTGGCTTAATCATTATTTTGTCCGCTTGGGGTATCGCTTACTTTATTTTAGAGAATGCGGTACAGGTTACCCAATAAAAATTTTCAGAAATCGATTCTTGGAAAACGGTTCCCTCATTATTTTAATGGGGGTTACCGCTGCGAGCCGGAAGTAATTGCGACTCGCAGCTGTAACTAGTTTTTTATGAAAACTTTTCGATTTTTATTGATTCTTTTTTTCTTTTCTTTTAGCTGTCTAGCTTTACCGGCAGCTTCTTTAGCGAGCGCCGACGAGGGGGCTCAAAAAACATTAGACGGCTTAAATGAGGCCGTAAAAGGAAACAACTCTAAAGATGGTATTGACGCCTATAAATCTCAAGTGGACAAAAACCCTCAGGATATTTTAACGAATAGGGTCACTGATATTATTTCTTTAATTCTTTCCTTTTTAGGGGTTATTTTTCTAGCCATCACTATTTATGCGGGTTTTCTTTGGATGACCGCTCAGGGAAATGACGCGCAGATTAAAAAAGCTAAAGATTTACTAATAAACGCTATTGTTGGTTTGATTATTATTACTGCCGCCTACTCTCTAACTGCCTTCATTGGCAACCAGTTAACTCGTTAATTATGAAACGCTTTGCAGTCACTTTTCTCCTTATCGGTTCTCTGATTTTCAGCTTTAGCGCTCAGGCTTCTTATAATTTTGTAAATGAAAGCGGCCTTAAACAAACAGGGGAAAAACTTGGTTACGAAACAAACCAAAACACCGATACTTTTATTGAATCATATATTGGCCAACTTCTCATTGTTATCTTTTCAATTCTTGGTCTAATCTTCTTTGCTTTAATCATTTACTCGGGTTTTTCTTGGATGACTGCCCAGGGCAACGAATCTAAAATCACTGAAGCAAAAAAAGTTCTCATTAATTCTATTATTGGCTTAATTATTATTTTCGCTTCTTACGCTATTAGTTATTTTGTCCTTAACACTTTAGATTCTTCTCAGAAAACAAAAAGTGAAACGCCGGCAGTAGTTGGGGAATAATTCTATATGTCTAATTACCAAAAATTCTCATCTTTCTTTTTTGTCTTATCCCTTCTTCTGGGCAGTTTTTTATTACTAACACCACTTAATGCAACTACTAGCCCCGAGTCTGCTCAAATAGGGATTAAAAGTGGTTTTTCCTCGGAAGGGAAACTGGGTAGCTTTGCTAAAAATATTGGCTACAACCAAGAACCTCAAACCCCTGAATATTATGTCGGCCTTGTAATAAATATCGCCTTTTCTTTATTAGGAGTAATTGCCCTGGCTTTGTTAATTTTTAACGGCTTTAAATGGATGACTGCCCAAGGCAATGAAAATCAAGTTAAAGAAGCTAAGGGGGGCCTAATTAGTTCAACCTTAGGGCTCTTAATTATTTTGGCTAGTTACGCTGTTGCCTTCTTTATTTTTAATATTTTTACTTAAAAAACTACTTATGAAAAAAAAGTTGCCTTCTTGGCTTAGTGTTCTCTTTCTAACTGTTGTCCTAGTAATTCCCGGCTTAGTTTTTGCCGGTAATAATATTATCAAAGAAAGCGCTTCTCCACTCGACCGCTTAAATAATGCCGCCACCAATTACGGTCCATTTTCTCAAACCGCCACTGAAACTTCGGCGGCAACTATCGTTGGTCTAGTAATCAATGTTGTTCTTGGAATTTTAGGTGTTATTTTCTTGGTTTTAACAATTCTGGCTGGCATTAAGTGGATGACTGCCGGTGGCAACGATACAAAAGTTAAGGAAGCACAGGGGGCTATCACTAAAGCAGTAATTGGTATTTTGATAATCATCTCTTCTTACGCAATTTGGTTATTTATTCAAATGGCCTTTTTATCAAAAATATGAAAAATCTTTTTTCTTCTCTTATTATTGCCACCCTTCTTATCTTCCCAAGCCTCGCTCTGGCCTCTTCAACGCCCGCCTCGGGAATTGATACCGACAAAATGGACGCTCAAACCAGAGCTCTCGTTAATGCGGCCGGGATAAGTGAAACGACCAGTCTAGCCTTTATTATTGCGACAATTATCCAGGTTTTACTGGGATTTTTAGGGATAATTTTTCTAATTCTCACTATTGTTTCCGGTTTTAAGTGGATGACCGCTCAAGGGAATGATGATGAAATAAAAAAAGCCAAAAAAACTTTAACCAACGCCATTATCGGACTGGTTGTTGTTTTAGCGGCCTATATAATCACTAGCACTTTATTTAGAATCCTGCCTTTTGGTGGCGGTGGTGGTGGTGTTGCCGGCGGCTAAACTAATTCTATTATTTCAAAAGAAAAGGACTATCGTGATGATAGTCCTTTTTTTGTTTTTCAAAATTAAAAATCTGAAAGGGTTTTTTCGGCCCAGAAATAACATTTCTGACCGTCGGCATGTTTAATATTAGCTGGATCAACCTCACAAACCACATAACCGATAAACCTCCCTCCCATTGAAATCTCTACCAGGTACTCACCGGCTGGTAATCTTACCCAGAGCCTTTCCTGAGGAACAAGGTTATAAATTTGCGGAGCAAATTCCTTAAAGCCACGCCTAGTAATCCTAAAGGTGGTGTTTTCTCCCAGGCCTCGCTTGTTATTAATTAATAACCCCGGCAAACCATATCCTGGCATATCCTGACTCAGGAGCGGATCATCAAAGTCATAAAATACATTTTCTGACCTTGCCTGACGAATTGCCTGTTCAGCCAAAGCTTCGTTGACTTTAAAGTGTTGAGCTCGGGTGCGGCGCTTAAACTCCCAACGACTCATTTTCTCCGGAAGCTCCGCTTCAGTTTTTGGCGTCTCTACTAAACGGAGTTCATTTTTTAACTGCTCAAGTTCCATTTCCAGAGCAATTATTTTTTGCTGGGCAAAAGCAGGATTGGTTTGGGCTGCTAGTAAAGAAACTAGCCCCGAAAAAACAAAAATTAATAATAATTTTTTCATTTTCTATTATGTTTAGGTGTTAATGTTCTAAAACGACCGTACCATTTTTAAATTGAATTGTCAATGGTTTATCCACAGCCTGCTCTTGACTTAATTCAAGACTTATGATAAAAAGGTTGGTCGTGAAATAAACCAGTCTGCTGGTTTTTATTTTGGGACTAAAGATAATTTATGAAAACCAAACTCCAAAAAATCGGAGAGGACATCGTTCCTCTTAGTAGACGGCAAAGCTTTTTGCTTTATTTGCTAATTGTCTGTCTTTTTGAATTCCTCTTCTTCTTCACCCCTGCCCTAGCTAACGCTAGTGTCGCTAACCACATCCGAGAAAATCAGGAATCCCAACAAGATGATTTAATTAGTTTAACGCCTCCTTTAAAAAGTTCTGAATTAGACTTGGAAGCTCAGATTATTGTTGACCAACTAGCGGCCAATCCTGGGGAAAGCCCCGAACCAATTAAGGAAGAAAAGATTCTGCTTTTAGCAAATCCTCAAGTGATTCCCAGTCAAGAAAGTAATATCTTGGAAAAAGAAGAAGAAATTAAATATCGTGTTGTTAGCACTAGCCAGCATGTAATTACTGCTTACAATTCAGAGGCAGCCCAAACAGATAGCTCCCCCTGTATTACCGCTAACGGCTTTAATGTTTGTGAACATGGGGTTGAGGACACTATTGGAGCCAACTTCTTAAAATTAGGCACCAAAGTCCGCATTCCTGAGCTATTTGGCGACCAGATATTTGTTGTTCGCGATCGAATGAATAAACGTTTTTCGAATCGAGTTGATGTTTGGATGATTGAAAAACAAGATGCTCTTAAGTTTGGCGTAAAAAATGCCAAAATCGAGGTTCTGGAAGAAATCTAAAGAAGAAGCTTTTACACCTTACCCCACCCCTTTTTGTCAAAAAGGGGTGGGGTTTTTAAAATCCCTCTTTATTCACTAATCTTACTTCACATTTAAGTAAATATAGTTTAAAATGATTAGGTCGCGGACATGGCGAAATTGGTAGACGCACTAGCCTTAGGAGCTAGCGGGGCAACCCTTGAGAGTTCGAGTCTCTCTGTCCGCACATGTTTTCTTTTTTACATAATTTTGAACCGCAGCCCATTTTTTTATCTCTTGGCCTTCTAAATATTCGCTGGTACGCAGTTTTTATTGTTTTAGGGGTTATTACTGGATTATATTTAACTCTTTACCTAGCAAAAAGGTTCCAGAAAGATTTAGAGTCAGTTTGGGATTTAGTTTTCTATCTGGTTCTTTGGGGCTTTATCGGGGCTCGCCTTTATGAGGTTTTTTTGTTTTGGCCTTATTACCAAAATAATTTATTACAAGTTTTTCAAATCTGGAGAGGAGGTCTAGCTATTCATGGCGCTCTCATTATAGGAGTTATTGTTTTGTGGTGGTGGACAAAAAGAAAAAGGACTAGTTTCTGGCACTGGGCGGCAATTTTAAGCCCCGGACTCGCCTTAGGACAAGCAATTGGCCGCTGCGGCAATTGGTTTAATCAAGAATTATTTGGCCAACCAACAAATTTACCCTGGGGAATTCCAATTGCAATCGAGAAAAGACCGTTAGCTTACGAAAGTTTTTCTTTTTTCCACCCCACCTTTCTTTATGAAAGTTTAGGGCTTCTAATTTTAGCCACTGCCCTATTTTTTTTAATAACAAAGACAAAAATCTTAAGCGAAAAAAAATCTGTTTCTATTTTAGCCTTCTACCTAATCGGAGCATCGCTCCTAAGGTTTTTCCTAGAATTTATTAAAATTGACTCCGCGCCGTTAATTTTTTCTTGGCGTTGGCCTCAATTTTTTTCTTTTATTTTAGTTATTATTGTTCTTGCTGGTTACCTAATTTATTTATATCACCATGAAAAACATTCTTCACTCCGACCAAGCTGGGAATCTAAATAAAGTTTTCCCCAAAAAATTACAACAAAAAAAATTATTAATTTTTGGCTTGTTTGCTTTTTTATTAGCCTTAGCTGATGCCTTACCTGCCTATATTCGCTCCAGTTATATGGAGAGCTTCGTCGGCGTTTCTGCGGTCAGTTGGTTTTATATTGCTGCCAATCTTGTCGCCATAGTTGCTATTTTAATCTTTCCCAAAATAATCAATCGCTTAAGCAACTATTTAAGCGCTGGGTTTGTTATTTCTATTTTTATTTTTTCCCTGCTCGGGCTTAGTCTTAGCAGCACCGCCCTAGGCGTACTTCTCTTCTTTATTATTATGCAGGTGACTTCATACCTACTTTGGATTAATTTGGATATTTTTCTAGAGTCAGCCTCTGATGATAAAACAACCGGACGAACACGCACAATTTATCTAACTTTTATGAACTTGGCTTGGGTTTTTGCCCCAGCTATTTCAGCTTGGTTGGTTGAAAGCAAAGGGTATGAAACAACTTTTTTTGTCTCAGCTCTAGTAATGATTCCATTTTTAATTATTTTTCTACTTACCCGTAAACAACTAAAGAACACCGCAACCGATGCCCCAAAAACTCCTTTACGAGTGGCTCTAAAAGAAACTTTCAAAAACAAAAATTTAATGGCGGTCTATGTTGCCGCTGGGCAATTAAGCATCTTTCTTAATGCTGCTGTTGTTTTTTTACCAATTCATCTTCATCAAAATCTAGGTTTTTCTTGGAGTCAACTTAGTATCGCTTTTTCTATCATGTTAATCCCTTTTTTGCTTGTAGAAATTCCGGCTGGTATTTTAGCGGATAAACATATTGGCGAAAAAGAATTACTCACCCTTGGATTTTTAATTATTATTACCTGCTTAGCAATTTTCTTTATTAGCACCTCAAACAACATTTGGTTCTGGGCAACGATTCTTTTTATTTCCCGAATTGGAGTCGCTTTAATTGAGGCAATGAGAGAATCTTATTTTTTTAAAAACGTTGACTCTCATGATATTGAAAAAATAAACATTTTCAGGACCGCCGCCCCCTTGGGCTATGTGATAGCTTCTTTTATATCCTTACTTGTCTTACTCTTCTTACCCTTAGAGTATGTTTTCATTGCAATCGCTCTTTTTATTTGTCTTTTTACCTTTCCGGCTTTAATCAGAATGAAGGATTCCCTTTAAAATTATTTAAAATTTTAAAAAACCCCTTTTTCGCCGTTGACGGAGAGCTTAATTGTGTTATTATGATAACGCTAGCGGGTATCGTATAATGGCTTTTATATCAGCCTTCCAAGCTGAGGATAGGGGTTCGATTCCCCTTACCCGCTCAATTAAGCGCCGCAATAGTGGCGCTTTGTGTTTTTAAACTTATGAGGTATTTATTTTTTGTTCAAAGCGAGGGTCGTGGGCATCTAAGTCAGGCTCTTGCAGTCGCTACTGACTTGCGCCGAGATGGGCATGAGATTTGCGGCGTAGTAACTAATCATTTACCATCCCGACCTTTGCCGGATTATTTTATAAAAGAAATCAACACTCCTATTTATTATATAAATAGCCCTTATTTTTTAATTAGCAAAGACCAAAAAGGAATTATTTTTTGGCGCAGCCTAATTTTTAATCTTTCTCGCTGGCAAGTTTATTGGAAAAGTTTTCGAACAATAAAACACTTAACAAAAAACTTAAAACCCGATTTAATTGTTAATTTTTATGAATCTTTATTTGGTTGCTACCGACTTCTTTTTCGCCCCTCAATTAAAAGTTTTGCAATTGGACATCAGTTTTTTATTACTCATCCTGATTTTATCCGTCCCCCAAAACGCCAACACTCTTTTTTGTTATTAAAACTCTATAACTGGTTAGTTGCTTATGGCTCTGAGGCAAAAATAGCCCTTTCTTTTTCTGATTCCCCCGACCAACCTCAAAAAAAATTATTTGTTTGCCCGCCTTTAATTCGTCAGGATATTTTAGAGAAGAAAGCTGAACCGGAAAATTTTATCCTCTCTTATATTTTAAACCCAGGTTACGCGGAAATTATTAGTGATTGGGCGCAAAAAAACCCAGAAACAAAAATTGAGGCATTTTGGGACAAACTTGAAGCTGCCCCCAAAGAAAACCCCTTAGAAAATTTGTGCTTTCACAAAATAAACAGTTCCTTGTTTATTGATCGGCTCTCCAAGTGTCGCGCTTATATCTCCACCGGCGGATTTGAATCAATCTGTGAAGCGGCTTATCTTCAGAAGCCAATTCTTATGATTCCAACCAAAAATCATTATGAGCAGTGGTGCAATGCCTATGACGCCAACCGTTGCGGCTTAGCAGAGTTTAGTGCTGATTTTGATTTTGATAAATTACTCAAACTAACAAAAACCCAGACTAGCGAGCCTGGGCAATGTTTTAAAAATTGGCACGATAAAAACCAAAAAAAGATTTTTACAATTCTAGAGAATCCCTGGAATCAAAAATAAATTTACCAATCTCCCAATACTCCGAACTTCCATACAATTTCTGCCAATACCACCACTCAACCCCCCAAACATAAACATCTTTAAAACGAGTGTTGATGGCGAACTGTAAATTGGCTTTAAATTGATCAATACTCATTGACTTATCAATCTCTGACTGACTTAAATAAATAATTTTTCCATTCGGCACCCATGGCTCCGTCTGAAGCTCAATAACACTAGACTCCCGATAATCAATTTTGGCTAGTTTTGCTTTAGTACGATAAAACCCAGGGGTGAAAAAATAATGAAAAAATCCCCAGCGATGATCATAAACAACTCGATATAAAGTACTTCCGAAAATATCACCTAACTCCCCTTCTTTGCGCCAACTACTCATCTCACCGGAGGCGGTAATCATAATTGGTTTTGTGTCTAAACTCTTAACTAAAGAAACTTCTTTCTCTAAAAATTCTTCATCCAAAGAAGGGCAAACACCAAAAGCGCTAAAATAGGCTTCGTTTTCAATCTGCCAAGCAACAACTTGCGGATTATCTTTATAGCGCCCAACTATTTCAGTTATTGCTTCAAGTAGAGCCTCCTGCCGCTCAGATCTCTCTCTTAAAACCACCCAAGACGGGATATGGCACTCAGGCCAGCGGGGCTGACGATAACCCAAAACAATGACAATTTCGACGCCTTCCTGGCTCGCCAAATCAACCATCTCATCTAAATCACTAAAGTCATAGACCCCTGACTCTGGATTAATTTCGTCCCAATATGCAGGTAGGCGCATTTTTTTGACACCCAAATCATAAATTGTCGCCCGATAGACATCTCGCCAATCCAAACCTAAATCTGTCGCATACTTAGCGGAAAAAGTAGCCCCAAAATAATTCGGGCTATGTTCTAAATTGGTTTCTCTGGGATAATGCTTACAAAACTTGCTTATGTAAGCAAAAAAACACAAAAACAAAAATAAACCAATAAGCACAAACAGCCAAGTCCGTTTTTTCTTACTCATAAATATTCAATTTAAATCTGAAAGGCGGTCAGATACAAGCCTCCGATAATTAATAATAAAGCAATTAGTTTTTGCCAAAAAATACGCCAAGTAAATTTCTCTTTATATTGTTTAATAAATAAACCCAGCAAAAAGGATAGCACTATTAAAGCACCGTATTGTGTTCCTTGTAAAGCGGCAACCATCGCGACTGGGCCTAGGAAAATAGCATAGTTTTGCAAAATCGAGCTCAGGGCACCTAAACCCTGATTGGCTAAAAACAAAAAATTATTTTTATTCTTATTTTTCTTTTTTGGAAAAATTTGTTGAATAATTTCTCGACGACTATTAGGCTCTAGTAGAAGAAGAGCGGCCGCCAAAAAAGCCCCCAAACGCAACCACATAAAGCCGCTAATAAAAGATTGTTGTAAGTAAACCTCTTTTGTTGCTACAAAGAAGGCGGCATAGAAAAATCCCGCCAAAACAGCTAAACGCCAGGAGCGTCTTTTATATTTATCGGGGTGAAAATTATGCCAAATTTTTTCCCAAAAGGAAGTAACTGTTGGCAAAAACGCAATTAAAAAAGTTCCGCTAATAAGCAGAATTAGTCCGCCTATCTGATGGGTGAAAAAATATTCCCGAAGAAAGGCAAAGCTTAACAGAACAGTAAAAACAGGCACCAGGCCGCCGATAATAATAATGGTCTGACTAGCAGCACTGCGCCGCAAAGCTTCATACATAAAAAAGGTTGCCGCCGTAAACAGAGATCCTGATAAAACTGCTAATAGCACCTCTCGCCAACCAGGAAACTCCAAAAACCAAGGGGCTGCTAAAAAAATAAATAGACTTAGAGTACAAACTAAGAAGGTGTAAGTTTTTGAGCTTTTAACAACATTGTCAATTAAAAATTTGTCGGTTAGATTAACTACCGCCATCAAAAAATAAGAGATAATTGCAATGCTAAACCAAGACATAAAGTTTCTTTAATTAAATAAAGCTTCAATATTATAAACCCCTCGAGCATTACCATTAAGATAGGCGTCCATAGCCGCTCGAGCGAGGCGTCCGGAATTCAATAAATCTGGGAACCATTCAGCAACACACTCTAAAGCTAAAGAATCTACCCCCGAACCACTGCTTAATAAATTCTCCCGATTAAAAACCTCTTGTGATCCAATCACAGGCGACATAATAATTGGTAGCCCTAAAGCGGCATAAAAAGATAATTCAGAGGGCTTAGTCCACAAGATATCAGTCGTTTTTAAAACCTGATTAAATTCTTTAAAATATTCAATTTTATCTGAGTTAAAAACAACTTGCACATTCTTATTATCAGCTACCCCAGACTCTTTAAGACATTTATCAAAATATTCTTTAACTTCTAAGCGATTACCCGCAATTAAATTCAAGCCCAGTCGCCCCTCTTTAATCCAATCAATTAAACCATTTAGAATTTGCGCGCCGATTTCTTTTTGTGCTCCAGCCCCACCAACAGCATAAGTAATCGTCAATGGTCGGTTAGACTCCTCTGCTACCGGTAAATGCTGATCAATTAATGATTGATATTTTTTATGATAGCAACCTTGAGGATCAAGATGGGATAAGCGATTAGCTAAATCTTGTTTTAAAATTTCATTATTTTCACCAACATTTTCTTTGGGAAGCGGGAAGCCGGTCACTTTTAAATTTTCTGGCTTAACTCCATACATTAAAAATCGTTCACGAACCCGCTCGTTTGGTAACAAATATTTAACGCGGGTGTTTTTTGAATCCATATTTACCCAAGCCCGAGAAACATCAGTGTCAGTGATTAAACAATAGATATCTCCGGAATGGTTCTGCTCTTCAGCAAAATAAGCACCCACAAAGAAAGTTGTTAGGAAGGGCAAGCCATCTTCACGCAAGCTGTTAATTAAATTTTTCCCCAAACCTTTTTTAACCTGATGATAAAAAAACTTTTCCTGCAGGGTTGGAGCGGATAAATCACGCTTCGGATAAAAGGGTTGAACCTTTTGGAAAGCATCCATTATTGAAAAAACTGCTCCCCCAACTAAAGGAAGTTTTTTTAAGCGAGAAATTTTATTATAAGTTTTATTACTGCTTTTCCAATATTTTTTTTCCCAATCAGCAATGCCTTGATAATTATTAATAGTAATAATTTTCTGACCAACAGCGATATCTAGCAATGGATAAGCCGCTCGCTGATGACCATACCCCATGTCGGCCGCGATTAAATTAATTTTTTCTTGTTCCATACAATTAATAAGCAACTGTTGATTTTTTTATTTGACTTCTCGTTTGTAAATATTTATAGGCCGAAAGGGCGGCTGTTGTTGCTTGTCCAATTGCAACTGTTATTTGTTTATATTCGCTTTTGTCGGTAACATCTCCAGCCGCAAACAGGCCAGGGGTTTTTGTTTCCATTAAATTACTAACTTCGATCTGCAGACGGTCATCACGATTAACTAAATCTGCCACAACATCTGTGTGGGCAATTCTACCAATCTCAATAAAAACGCCATCAACAGAAACCTCTTTAGTTTTACCATCAATAGTTTCGTAAACAATTTTTTCAACCTTCGAATCGCCAACAATTTCTTTAACAACTGTATCGGCTAAAATAGTTATATTTTTTCGCTCTTTTACCTCTGTAATCAAAGACTCAAAAGCTTTAAAATTTTGGTTTCGATGTATTAAATAAACTTGATCGGCAATTTTTGAAAGCATTTCCGCTGAATCAAAAGCTGAGTTTCCACCACCAATAACTGCTACTGTTTTACCTCGGAATAAAGGACCATCGCAGTTAGCACAATATGAAACACCGTGACCGCCCAACTCCACTTCTCCGGCTACCGCTAAGCGTCGTGGCGATAGACCAATTGTCAAAACCACTGTTTTAGCTAAAAACTCTTCTTTACCAGTATAAATTTTAAAAGTTTCATCAGCTAATTTTTCTAAACGCACCATCTCGGCGGTTTTTAACTCAGCCCCAAAAGAAAGCGCTTGATCATGTAAACGCTCAATAAATTCAAAGTTGCTGATTTTTTTAAAACCCGGATAATTTTCTATCTCTGAAGCCCAAACAACCTGCCCACCCAACTCTTTGCCGATAATTAAAGTTTTCATTTCTCGACGAGTTGAAAAAATCGCCGCCGTTAATCCGGCTGGCCCAGAACCAATAATTATTAAATCATATATCATAAAAGCGAAAAGAATTAGTTTCTCTAGGTTAAGATTATAGCTTTTTTTTAATTTTTTTTCAAACTTCAGCCTTTATTTTTTATATTTAGCTAATATTAAATAAATTGGCTAATATTAAACAAATAAGTATTATGTTCTTTAAAGAACAATTTAAACAATAAATTAAAAAATTATTATTTATAAATGCGCTCAAATTTATAAACACTCTAGATTCAAAAAAACTTTTTTCTAAACAATAGTTTAGTTTATAAAGTAAATTCAATTCCACAAGCATTTAAAATACTTAAATTTTTTATATTTCTAATTAAAATCTAGGATCACTTTAAAACTTTACCTACTTTAATGTTGCATTTTTAAAATCACTAAACTATTAATTCATTCAAGTATTAAAAATTAAAAACAAGAGATATTAATTAAAAATTTCTTTTTGATCTTAAGATTAGTATCTTATAACTTGTGGTGGTTACTGAGTTCTAGTTCTTTGAAGAACTTTTGATTAAACAAAGGGGTAAAACTGTCTTTAAAAAAACAAAGAGATAAGTCCACAATGTTGTCGACTTATCTCCTTAAAAAGTAATATCTTTATTTTTT
>Ga0172381_10003094_pt1 | contig 17834 bp, 21 predicted proteins | sample Leawel6488metaG_FD_119754 | JGI IMG/M metagenome (GOLD analysis project Ga0172381, IMG submission 119754) | Leachate microbial communities from a municipal landfill in Southern Ontario, Canada - Leachate well 64-88 metaG | ecosystem: Engineered > Solid waste > Landfill > Unclassified | place... | reverse complement strand
TTGTGGGAGGTGATAGATGCTGACGAAAAACACTATTACGGAATCACGAAAACGATTGACGAAGATAATAGTATAACCATCATCAAAGATAAATTAAGAATGGCAATTAGAACATTTAATAAAATGAAAAGGAGGAAAAGTAAATGAACGATAAATACATTATATTAAAAAGTGGCACAATTCTACGCGGTGATATTTCAGCGGTGACAATTATACCAGCAGTCAGAAAAAGATATCCTTTTAATGGTATGAATCATAAAAGGTATTATCGAGTTCACATAGTAGGTGAACTTATAACTATTTCAATTTCTAAACAAGATTACGAAGACTTAAAGGAGCGATTAAAATGACAAGCAATCAAAAGCGATTTATCGAAAAAATAGCCGAAGTTCTCGATTATGAATTACCGCCAAATTATGAAAAATGGACAAACAAACAAGCCAGCGACTTCATAAGCGAAAACATTGATGACTTTAACTATTATATGAAAAGGTAAAGGAGGAGGCAAAATGAAAGCAATTTTAATGTCGATTCGATCACAGCATTTAGCCAATATCTTAAATGGTAAAAAGACGATTGAGTTAAGAAAAAAGTTCCCAAGCGATTTTCGTGGATGGGTGTATTGCTATTGTGCAAAAACAAAACCATATATCACGCAACAATCTAAATCACAATTTACCATTAGGGAATCAAAAGATTTTACTAATTTAATCAATGGCAAGGTTGTATGTCGCTTTTGGGTGGATAAGGTGGATATTGTTATTCGCAGTGGAATGGGATATTGTGTCAAAGGACAAGACAGAGCATACACAAATCAAATTGCAAATCAAAGCCACCTAACATTTGACGACTTACAAAAGTATTTTGGCGACAAGGAAGGTAAAGCCATTCACATTAGTAAACTTGAAATCTTTGATGAGCCGAAAGAGTTGGGCGAGTTTTATTACTTCAAAAAGCGATTGATTGATTGTGGTATGGACTGCCCACCATATTTTGATGAAGTTAAAACACAAGTTCACAAAGCACCACAATCATATATGTATGTGGAGGTAGAAGAATGAATGACGAATTAAAAAAGATTAAAGACTATGTATTTGATAAGAAAAAAAGTTTGCTTTGTGATAATCGTAATTGGTGTGGTATGAAAGATGGTTATTGCCCGTATTATGGTTGTGGCTCGTTAGACACGCTGTCCAAGTTTACTGATAGGCAATGGGAAAATACCATTAAGCGAATCAGGAGTAATTACAAAGAAATAACCTTTGAGGATTTGGTTGATGAGGTATTAGACGAATTGCGGTATAAAAGACCGAGAGGAAAAGTAAATGAAAATCGCAATCAATAATTTTACTTGGAATGTCAGTTTTGTAAAATCATTCGATAAAGAAAAGTTCGGCACTACTCGATATTTAACGCAAGAAATACAAGTATTAGATAGTCTATCGAAAGAAGAAAAGTTAAGAACGCTCATTCACGAACTCACGCACGCATTTATGAGTTCATATGGCTTTGGGCAAATTGATGAATGGACAACGGAAGTTGTATGCGACTTTATGTCCACTTATGCCGATAGCATAGTTAGATTAGCCGATAGCATAATTAAAGAATTAGGAATCAAGGAGGAAAAGTAAATGTATCAGTTAACAGACTTTCAAAATGGCATTCTAGGGCAAATCGTCGGAATCAATCAAGGAACCTTCGTGAATGCCCTTGGGGAAATCATCATCGAACGCAAGGATAATGTTTGGTTTAGACTAACACCTTGCAATACTTATCGAGATATTCAAAAAAAGTGCCTACACTTCTTATCAAAGCCGATGATGCAGTATTCACAGTATCGCCCTAGAACAAAGACTATTTGCTCAAATGTGTTCTATCATTTCGTTCCCATAAAATTTACTAACGCTGAAATCGAATTGATTTATTCTCGGTTGGGAAATTGTTGCAACGAAGAATTGACTGAAAAGTTCATTGATAGTGGATTTGATATAAAAATATTGAACAAGGAGGAAAAGTAAATGATACGCAAAGACATCTATGGCGATTGGTGGTTTAACGATGACGATGGTGAACATGATGCCATTAACTTAACAGAATTGTTTGGCAAAGGTAAAGAGCCGAAAACCGACGACGAAGTTAAAAAGATGATTATCGAAAAAGCAAAGTTTTTCAAAGCATAGGAAAGGAGGTGGCAACATGAGTAAAAAAACGATAACAATTAACAATGTGGAATTTGTCGATACCGGCAAAAAACCAACATCAGCGAGCGAAGAAATTGATGCCAAGCAAGAAATTATCGAAGCGCATTTTGAAGCGTATGGACATCATTATTTCGATGGCATTACGGTAGTTAAAGCATCCCAATTCATCGCTGAGCATTTTGACGAAATATCGGCGCGCATTAGCGATTTGAAGAAATAGCATCACCGACGCCCTGCGCTTTTGATTTCGTGGGGCGTCATATTATTAATTAGAAAGGAAATACGATGTATAGCGATGAAGAAAAGAAAAGCGCCATATTGGTAATTAACTATCAGTTGCGCGGAAGCGAGTTGATATATAGTTTCGATTGTCGAGGCGTGATTGCGTATTGTAGCGAAGAATACTATAATAAAGCGATTGAATATTGGAAGAACAACCCATCAGAAAGCGAGAGCAAAAGAAATGAAAAATAGTTTAATCAAGTTCAAGTTATATGACAACATCGATGAAATAGGCGATGATGTCTTGACCGAAGCAGTCAAAGAAAGCTATAAAGACGCCAAGATTGCGTTTTTGAGTTATGGCAATTTTAGGATGTATTTCCCACTTGAAGCCGAATACGCGAGAAAGCACACGCCAGACGAAATCAAAAAGCACTTGATCGCACCATTCAAGGACAATTACACCAATGCTAAACAGCTACACGATGTTAGCAAGAAGAAAGATTAACAATTATGCGCGAAATTGATTTGTTGCGGGGAATCGCCGAAAGCGACACGAAGTTTAATCGCAATTTTTCAAATACCGCGCCTTGCCAAAATTGCCCCCGCCGCCGGTTTAACTGCCACTCTCAATGTCAGCAATATGCCGATTACAATAAAATGCGGAAGCGACAATAGTTATCGCAATATGGTATAATGAATTAGAGATAGCCGACGATGTCGGTTGAAGTGGATGTCAGAATTATGTTCGGCATCCATTTTATTTTACCGAGTTTTTTATTTATTTATTATTGCAATTTAGTAATATACAATGGAAAGAGAAAGAAATTACCGATTATGGCAACCAACAATAAACCAAAATTACCAAACGAAGTATATAAAGAAGTGATTTTGCCGCGCCTGGATGAAATTAGGGCTTGGGCGATTATGGGCAAGTCGGCAATGGAAATATGTAAACTATTAGATATTAGAGTATCGACATTTTATTATATGTTGAATAATGTAAACAATTTAGCATTAAAAGACGCGTGGGAAAACTTAACGATTGTCAATGATATAAATGTTGAGAAAGCACTATATAATCGCGCGGTCGGCTTTACTTCCGTTGCCCGCAAAAGTCAAAAAATTAAAAGTGAGCGGTGGGTTAATGGCAAAAAGGTAATTGATGAGAAGATAGAATATTACGACGAAGAAACATATTATCCGCCCGACATTCAAGCGATAAAGTTTTATCTGACAAACCGCTCGCCTACCAAATGGCGTGAAAATCAACCAGAAGAAATGGATGTTAATGAATTGCTCGCAAAGGGCGATAGCGTAGTTGCCAAAGTTCGTGAAGTTGCCTTAGCGGAATCACGCTCGCCTGCGATAAATAACATCGTAGTTAAGAAGTAAGGGGTTATTATATATGAGTAATAATGATATTGGTATTACTAATGATAACTTACTATTAGAGTTTAGTAGTAAGCAATTAGAATATATTAATAATGCTAATAAAAGATGGAATATGAAGTTTGGTGCAACTCAATGCGGAAAGACATTTGTGGACACGACCATTGTCATTTATGAGCGGCTGCGTGCTATACGAGGCAAAAACGGGTTGCGAGTTATCATGGGAGTTAGTCAATCAACGATCGAAAGAAATGTTTTGAAACCAATGCGAGAGTTTTGGGGTAGTTCGTTAGTTGGTGAAATTCGGCAAAAAGATAATGCGGTTAAATTGTTTGGCGAAACAGTGTATTGTATTGGGGCTGAAAAAAATAGCCAAGTTGCAAAGTTAAGAGGTATGCGAATTGCATATTGTTATGGTGATGAAGCAACCGATTGGAGTGAGGAAGTATTTGAATTGTTAAAAAGTAGATTATCATTACCATACTCGACTTGCGATTTAACCGGCAACCCGAAAAACCCGAGCCACTTTATTAAAAGATTTATGGACACCGCCGGTCTTTCAATCTATCAGCAACATTGGACACTTTACGATAATCCATTTTTAGAAGATGATTTCATACATAATTTAGAAGCCGAATATAAAGATACGATATATTTTAATAGATACATTTTAGGAGAGTGGAAAAGAGCAGAGGGCATCATCTATAAAAAGTTTGCCGATAATCCCAAATCATACATTATTGATAAAGCACCACCACTGATGGCGGTTGAAGTTGGTATTGACTTTGGTGGCAATCGTTCAAAACACGCATTTACCGCAGTCGGCTTCACAATGGGTTATCGTGATATGATCGTCCTGGAAAGCCAAACGATTAACACGATGGTTGATCCCGATGAATTAAACTTACAATATACACAATTCGCAACGATGGTTTACAATAAATATGGTAAGGCATTTTACACAAATTACGATAGTGCCGAGCCGGTGCTTGGACGCGGTATCACGTTAGCGTGCATCAAAGCCGGTTGCCGCACCAATGTCCGCTATGCTTTGAAGAAAAGCGTAAATGAGCGAATTAGAACACTGATTGGTTTGTTGGGTAGTAATCGCGTTTGGGTGTTGAGTCATTGCAAAAATGTTATTGACTCATTGCAAAGTGCAGTATGGAATCCAAAAGCACTGAACGATGAACGATTGGATGATGGCTCGACCGATATTGATACATTAGATAGTTTAGAATATGCTTACGAAAGATATATAGTTGACTTGCAACGCGGTGCATTATTGCCAACAAAGGAGAATTAAAGTTATGAATTATGAGAAACTGATTAAGGACTTAATTAAAGAGCATGGCGAGATTGCGGGAAGTAGCAGTTATATTTCTTTATGGACAAAATGGTATCAAGGTGTAGTGCCATCGTTTCACATTTACAAAATCTTCAATGGCGTTGAATATGTCAAGCAACGCAAGTTATCAGCACAAGGTGCGAAAAAGGTATGTGAAGATTGGGCATCGCTTTTGATGAATGAAGAAGTCGAAATCATCACCGCTGACAAAGAAGCGTTTGATGCCGAATTGGAGAAAATGGACTTCTGGACAAAAGCAAATAAAGCGGTTGAGTATGGTTTTGCGACCTCGCTCGGTGCATTAGCGGTCGATATTGAAGCAGAAGCCGAAGAAGTTATTAATGAAGAAACCAAGCAACCCGAATTATTGTTTACAGGTATCAAAAGCATTGATTTATCAGTTCATAGTGCGTTGCGTATTGTGCCGATTACCATCAAAAACGAAATCATCACCGAGTGTGCTTTCATCAATGAGAACACGAACGAAACCAAAGTATCATTGCACTTGCTTAATGAAAATGGCAATTATGATATTACGGTTGCTTCCGTAAATAGCAAATCAAAGGTCGTCAATTCCGTTTTCAAGATTCCACTTGATTGCCCTAAACCAACATTTGCGTTATTGCACCCGAACATTGTTAACAACCTCGAAATCGATAGTGCGTTGCCGATTAGCGTGTTTGCCAATGCGATTGACACACTTAAAGCCCTTGACACCAAAGTCGATAGTTATCATAACGAGTTCGTGCTTGGTCGCAAAAGAGTATATGTTAGCCACGAGTTAAGCAAGATAAATAAAGAAACAGGACAATTGGAGTTTGCATTTGATCCAAATGATACCACCTATTATTATTTGCCGAATAATCCCAACGCGGTCGATAAGGGCGAGCCATTAATTAAAATACAAGATAGCGCCATTCGAGCCATCGAACACCAAACCGCCATTCAAGATGAGTGGAACGCATTATCGTTAAAGTGTGGGCTTGGCATTGAGCGATACAAGTTTGAAAAAGGTCGTGTTATGACCGCCACACAAGTCATTAGTGAAAAAAGCGATGTCGCCCAAAATGTTAGACGACACGAAATCTTGCTCCGCCATCGTATCCTTGATTTAATCGAAACAATCATATGGCTTTATAATCAATATACCGAAAAGCGTTTTGCTGATACATTGTTTGACATCAAGTTTGAAGATGGCATCATTGAAGATACCGAAACACAAAAGCAAAGTGATAGAACGGAAGTTGCAAGCGGATTGATGTCTAAAATCGAATATCGCGTCAAGTGGTTTGGCGAAGACGAAAAAACCGCAAGGGCGAATGTTAATAAATACTTTGGCGATGATGAATTAGCGAGTCGCATTAATAAGTTCTTACCAGCGTTAATGCAAGGTGCAATGACCGTTCGGCAATTTGTCGAGCAGGTTTATATCGATGAGTCGAACAAGGACACACTGATTACTGAACTACAAGAAAAGATTGATAGTCAAAGTGGTGGTATAACCGCCGACGATATACAAGCAACGGGTTTTTATAATCCAAGCAATAACTAATAAAGGGGTGTGCTGTGAATGAATAGTCAGCGCATAGATGATTTAGTCGATGTTTTAGGCGATAACTTCTCAAAAAGTGAGAATGTTTTTGTCGTTAGAAATCAATTGGAATTGTTTAGATTTGTCAATAATCCCGAACAATGGAAAGCCAAGCAATTAGCGAACATGACAAAGTATCGCACCGAAGTTTTGAAAATGGCGAAAGACGAAGCCGAAAAGGTTGCTCGACAAGTCCGCAAAGTGTATTTATTAGCATATAAAGAAATCGATGGTGATAATATCGAAATCACCAAAACCGAAGTTAAAGGCACGATACCAAAATCATATGCAAAGGTCATCGCCAAAGCCGAGCGTGAGGCAATCGGTAGCATTATTCAAATGGCGAATGTCGCCCTTAAAACGCATACGCAAGCAGTAAGGGTTGTCAGTGCATTGGCAACACCCGACAAGTTATATGATGTCATCAAACGCCAAACACTAAAAGGTATTAATAAGGGGCTTAAAATTGTTTATAAAAATGGTCGGCAAATGAACTTCAAATCATATATGGAAATGAATGTCCGCACCACCGCAAACCAAGAAATCACAAACGCTCAAATCGAAAGTGGTGCAAAGTTAAATCAAGTTTTTTATATGTGTGATAGTTATGGCGATTCAGCACCAGACCACGCACCATATCAAGGCAAGATGTATTACAATGCCGATAGTGTTATCGATGAACGCACGAGAAGATATATCAGCGATAATCACTTAATGTCAATGCAAGACGCAATAGCGATGTATGGTTTAACGACACGACCGAATTGCCGACACAAGTTCCATTTAGTGCCAGGCGATGTCGCGATGTCTAAGAGCGAAAAGCAAGTCAGCGAGCAATATGGCTTTGATAAGGGCGCATACAAAGGTAGCAACTACGAGAAAATGCAACAGCAACGATATTTAGAGCGTGGCGTTCGCAAATATAAAGAGAAATCTAACGAAATGCAGAAGATGTATAACGAAACCAAAGATGAGCGATACCTTGCCGAAGTTAAAAAAACGAAAAGCAAAACGCGTGAATGGCAACACAAGACCAAATCGTTCGTTGATGAAAACAAGTTAAAACGCGATTATGACCGAGAGAGTATTAAGGCGATAACCGATGATTTGGGGGCGAGATACGATATTCGCAAAGAAACCAAGAAAGCACGCGAAATGCAAAGCGATTAAAAAATAGTATTTATTTATTCGCCATTGTATATTATTATGAAATTAGTAGATGTCCCGACATCGATTAAAAACGGGCTTCTTAATGTCGGAGTAAACCGAAATCTAAACTAAATCAAAGGAGAAAATGGATGGATAATCTGAAAACACTCATGGGCAACGCATACCATGAAAACCTCACAATCGAGGAAGTCGACGCGTTCTTGACGGGCAAAAAGTTAGCCGATTTATCAAGTGGCAATTACGTCGCAAAAGATAAGTTCTCTAAAATCGAAGCCGAGTTAAAAGAATTACGCGAAGCCACCAAAGATTACGAGGAAGTCAAAAAACAAGTCGAAACCTACCAAGCCAAAGAGAAAGAAACAACATTGAAACAAGCACTCGTGGAAGCAGGAATCAAGGATGAGTTTGTTGATTACATTGCGTTCAAAGTCGAAAAGGGCGAAATTGCAAACGACGACAAATTAGTCAATAATGTGAAAACTTACATTAAAGACAAACCGCAATTCGCAAAAGTCGCGGAAAACGAAAAACCCGTTGTCAAAAAAACCATTGAAACCTCAATCGGTAATGGCAACGATAAACCAAAACCCGATAACAAAGCGATTAATGATGCTTTACGGGCAGCGGTTAAACGAGTTGATGTTCCGCAAAAATAATTAATCAAAGGAGATTACAATTATGAGTTTTATTTCAAGAACTGATGCCGATGCTCTCATCCCATTAGAAGTATCACAAGACATCGTGCGTGGCGTCGCCGAACAATCGGTCGCTATGCAACTATTCACACGCTTGCCAAATATGTCGAGCAAAGTGCAAAAAATGGCGGTTGTTTCCGCTCTACCTGTCGCCTATTGGGTAAATGGCGATAATGGTGTCAAACAATATAGCGAGCAAGTTTGGGCGAGCAAGTATCTTACCGCCGAAGAAATCGCTGTTATTATTCCGATTCCCGAATCAGTATTAGATGATGCCGAATACGATATTTGGGGAGAAGTTAAACCAAGATTAGTCGAGGCATTTGGTGCTGTGTTTGATAGTGCTGTTCTATTCGGCACAAACAAGCCCGCTTCCTATCCCGATGACATCAAAACCGCAGCCATCGACAAAGGTTATTCATTCGGCAAGGGCAGTACTTCCTTTCTTTCAAATGGCTTAAACGCTATTTCATTGGTCGAGAGTGCTGGCTACATTCCCGATGCAATCATCGGTGGTGCTGACCTCAACGCCTTATTCCGCACAATCGCGGATACCGACGGCAATCCAATTTCAGGAACTGACCTGCAAGCCCTCAAAAGGGTGCGTGTTATCAATGGTTCGTTCTCTGATACGGTGCAATTCATCGTTGGTAATTTCAAATCAGCGGTCTTTGCTCTCCGCCAAGACATTACTTATAAACTATTAACCGAAGGCGTCATCCAAGACCCAGCCGATGGTTCAATTCTTTATAATCTTGCGCAGCAGGATATGTGCGCTCTTCGGGCCGTCATGAGGATCGCCGCTCAGTTACCTAACCCCGTCAATCGTCTACAATCAAGTGAAGATGCGAGATTACCATTTGCAGTTTGTTTACAAACCGCTCACAAAGTTGTCTTAACTGCTTCGCCTGATGGTGCGAGTGCTTGGGAAGGCGATAGTCTTAAAATCACCTTGTCAGCCGATGTCGCTAATTTCAAAATCTATTACACTGACGATGGTGCGACGCCAACAACCGCTTCCACATTGTATGACCCCGCTACGGGCATTACGATTACAGCCACCAAGACCATTAAAGCACTCGGTGTTTCTAATGGATGCACCAATAGTGATGTCCTATCAAAGACATTCACGAAAGCGTCTTAATTTAGCATAGGTGCTTAATCGCTTACCCTTTTGCGATTTCACATTAAAGCGATGACCTAAAAATCGTCGCTTTTCTTTTTGTTTAATTTCAGTGGTGTGTAATTTATAATAAAAATAGATAGTTAAATAAAGGAGATTACACAATATGGCATTATTGGATATAACCAAAGGCGAAATATTAAGCGCGTTGGGTGTTGATTTAGAGTTCGAGTTGGCGATTGATGATGATCCAAGTGGTAAAGTTAAACGCTTTATCAATGATATCCAGGAGTGGTGCTATGATTACTTGCGTTTTCGTTATGGATTAAATGAAGATATTAGTGTGGCACTCGCCTGGCGACAAGACTACTTCAAAAAAGGTGTTATCAAGCAAATCGAATATGTATTGCGAAATGGTAAACTATCAATTGATAGTGGTTTTATTCGCTCGACATCATTGGTCATCGACTTAAAGGGTTTAGAATTAGCACCAGACGCAAAGCAAAAGTTCTTTCTTGGCGGTTTCTGCAATATAGTGAGGGCTTAATTATGGGAATTGATGTGCGAATTGGTAGTCATGAATATCCCGATTTGTTTTATTATTATAATTACGATGCTGTCCAAAACAATAAATTAGTGGCAGACACGAAACCGCTCGGGCGTATCAGTGCAAAGGGTGTCGTTGAGTTTGGATGGCGACCATTACTAATCAATGGTAATATAACAAGTAGTTTTGAATATGCAGGAACGATTGAAACGAAAAGTCCTTGCGCCGACTTACGCCCAAATATGTTTATGCTTGATAGGAAAAGTGGTGTTTTGTTTATTGTATTAGCAATACCGATGGAAATGGGTGAAGATAATAGTGAACAAATAAGCACGCGCCCTGTGACTATAAAACACATTGAATTACGGGGTTTGAATAAATGAATGACATAGACGACGCAACAGCAATGATAAATCTTGCTAATGTCATCGTTAGTGAATTGCAAGCGAGTTCACCATATAAAACGGGCAAAATGCGTGCGAGCATTACCCTTGTGATGTTGGATGGAAACTTCATCGATATAGTAGTGGCGACTGATTATGCAAGTTATGTAAATGCCAAAGGCAAACACGAAGGTTGGATTGAACGCGTATTAGAGAGAAGCATTAGTGCGTATATCGGTAGTTTGCCCGATGATTCATCACTTCGCACCGGAATAGAGTATTCGGTCTTAACGGGCATTTAATAGAAAGGTAAATTGATTATGAACGAGTTTGATTTCAAATCGTGGTTAGAAGAAACATTAGGTAGCGATTACGAAGTATCACGCCACCGCAATTTAGCATATGATGGTGTAAAACCGCAAATCGTGTTAACCGACCTTGCCGGCAATTTAACCGAAGAAAGCAAAACATGGCAAGTTCAAATTGATATTATTACTGCAACGCCCGATGAAACGCAAGCCGATTTAGAGCAATTTGTTAAAACATATAACAATACAAAAGTAGTGAGCGAAAGCACATCGACAATGTTATATTTTTTATCGCCGGCTTTAATGGAACGCGATATTCAAAGTGGTGCAAATAAATTAGTTCGCTTTGTCATCATCGCCACATTGTTCAGCACTTTTGGTGTTAGCGATATAACCGAAATCACAATCGGCGGTGTTGCATATAAACCGCTAAACGCCACACTGCATTATGCCACCGAGATTAGACCCGTGCCACGATCGGGAACAAAACTGACTTCTAATGTAAAAACGCTCGCTGGCACGACTTTATCGTTCAGCGCGATAAATAAGGCAACAATCTTTAATAACGCGCTACGAGCCATTAGAACGGGGCAAATAGATGGCAATACACCATTCACTATTGTCGTGAAGTTTAACGATGGCGGAACGGAAACATACTCAATGCTACTTATGAGCGCCACATTAGCGAGTGCAAGAAATCAATTATCATCTCTTAATGTATCGTTTGTTTTAGCATAGCAAAGGGGTTTAGTATGCCGGAAATTAAAATACGAATTGAAAAAGGTGTTGAAACTGCTGGCGATGGGCAAGAATTACAAGAGAAGCCATCAAAGCAAATGACATCAGGTAAAGTTGCTTCGGTTAGTATTTTGGCAACCACCGCGATCAAGACCGTTAAACAAATAACTAATACCGCAATTTCAAATATCGGAAACTTTACGGGTGATTATGAAATGCAAAGACAAGTTCAAGCGATGATGAAAATTGGCGGCGAAATAGGTCAAGTTGTAGTGGCTTCCCTCGTCAATCCGGTCGCCGGTATCGCAATGGCGGTCGGCATTGGTCTATCATATGGATTACAAGCGATTGAAATATCGCAAAACATTAAAAAAGAAAATTACCAAGCGTCATATTTATTGGCGAGGTCGGGCAATAGTTTAACCGACGGAAGCAGGGGAACAAATGATTAAGTTTTGGCACGCCAACGGAACGGAAACCGAAGTCGAAGCAACGATTATTGGTGGCACTTATGAAACCGTTGAATTAACAATTACAAGCGCGGTGCAAAATAATGGCACAGCCCTTTTATATTTTGGCGATATAGAGTATAGCGTCGCATTAGACAGCGCCATACAAACCACCGCTACATTGACCGCCACAAAAATATATGACGATTTAGTGGCGCAAGGAATCAGCGGACTATGGACGATAACGCGAGATAACGAAACCATTACGCTCGTCGCTAAAAGTTATGGCGATAAAGCGAACGCCATCATTCAAAATTATTATTCGGCTGAACAAAAACAAATACATAAATGGACAATTACAAGCGCCCCTCATCAAACGCAAAACAATGTAAGGGTTTATGTCGGAGAATCTGATCAAGAAACACTTACTCACTTGCTTAATTTCGACCACACAACATTGACCACCGCTAATTTAACCGCTGAGTACATTAGGGGCGCATTAACCTTTCTTTTTGATGGCGCTGGCTCGGATTGGTCAGTAAGCGGAAGCGATAATGAAGTTATCTTTACTAATAACAGCGATGTGCAATTAGACGCACCGGCTTTTGATGATGACGACTTTAACGAGTATTCCAAAGCGTTTGTCGAAATTGAAATCACCGATATTTCATCGGTCGCCACTGCCACCGATTTTGGCGTGGGAATTACTATTGACGGAGCAATCTATTACTTTGAAGATGTCATACAATCTAATTTTAGCGAAGAAGATATTGCGTCAACATTAGCGTCATCGACCATTTGGCTCGGCTTAGACGCCAATGCGAACGATACCATTTTTGCAAGTCGCTACGATATATCGAGCGATGTTGCGCTTTTGACTATCGAAAAAAAGGATGATGGTGAAATCGTATTGCCGACAACACTATCATTTATTACGCAATCGGCGGAATATCACCAAACGCAATTTACTTTTAATCGCGCGCTTTCATCCTCTCCCCAATCGCATACACTGACATTCACCGTTTACCCCGATAACATCGTGGCTTCGATTGATTGCTTAGAAATATACACTAATGATTACAATGCCGAAAATACCACGCGTTTTATAGCCGAAGCACTTGGCTATATCAGCGATGTTTATAATAATTTTACGATTTCATATACCAATAATACATTGACACTAACTGCTAAAAACTATGGTGCGAAAGAGATATATATATCAGCGAAACCCGTTTATATGCTTTCACAAAGAATTGTGATTGCAGATGGCGCAATCGAAATTATACCGCCCGATTTTGAATATGCGATTACCGACCATCAATACGGAGAAATTACCACGCCGCTATTTACAATGACGAGCGCGGAAGTCCAACCATTCGCAATACTTAATGTTGACATATTCGACTATGATATAGAGATTACAGAGGGCGAAATCGAATATGATGAAAGCGGCATTTATTATGGTGCTGAACACCCCGCCATTGCTGGCGCGATATTGGTTGATAATCTTAATGAAACATTAGATAGTGCCACAATCCTTTTGCCCCCGATGAGCGACATTAACATAAAGCCATTTGACATTGTCGAGATTACGGGCGGCAACATCGAGCGGAGAATGTATTTTGTCGATAATTTTATCAAAAAACAAGTATCGTTTAATCCCGCAAAATATGAATACACGATTAACACGATGTCAAAAACCAAAGGGCTTGAAAGAATCATATTACCCGCAATGGCATACACTAAACGAGCATTATCGCTTAAAGTGTATGATGCACTATTAGAATTGCTGAATGATTACTGCCCAAAAGCATTGTTTAATTTCGCCGGATTTACCACCACATACGAGCCAATTTATCAGTTTGATTTTGGCGATTACGAAACTACATTAAAAAATACCGCTGTTCCCGAATTACAATTAAGTGATAAAACCACATTACGAGAAGCCATTGATACATTGTTGGCGACCATTGGTTGTATATGCAGCGTTGATCGCGATAACTATATAACAATTGTTGATTTGAGTAAAAAAGGCAGTGCGGTAGACACTTCTAAACTATCATTTATTGAAGAAACGCAATCAGCACAAGATACCGCGAACGAATTAGAAATCACAATTAAAAATGCCTCACAATCATCAATAAGCGGTGTTGATAGTCGCGTTCGTGCTATTGATTATGTTGGATGGCGTAATAGCGACGACGCCTTACTTACCACTAATAATGTCCGCGTTGAAACGCAGAAACCCATATATGAGTTATTATCTTTGAAAATATGCGGAATGGTTGTTGGCAAAGTGCAGCAGATAGGCACAGAAGTTCAATATAACGGGAGCGTATACGCCGAAATAGATATCATCAATGGTACATATACTTGGACGGACAGCGTGTCGGGGCGAACTTTATCGAAAACAATTTCACACTGCGTTGAAGAAAAGGGCGTTTACGAAACCTTGTCTATTGATGATAAAAAGCGTTGTGTTTATTGGGAGCGCGGTAAAAAAACAATCGATGGATGGTCGAAAGTATATGATACGAGCGCGATATGGGACAACAATGTCGCTGCCAATATGTTCGAGTATATTAGCGGCGGCACTAATGGCAATTCAATGTTCGGCATAAAGTACGGCACGATAGCATTTGATAATCATCCAGAAAATCCAAGCAGAGGGAGTTCATTATTGCCGACATCGGTATATAAACACACCGTCGAAAAATCGCTCCATTTGGACAATTGGTATTTCAAAGTCGAATATTTAACGGAAGATGATGTCAAAATGTCGGTCAGCAAGCATTTACCCACTAATGTAATTCATAACACATTGGTCGATAATCAAACACAACCATTCGTTGATGTGCGCTTACAAGCCAAAGTCGAAGCCGACAAAATCAATCGGTTAGGCAATTTGACAAAAACAATATATGGCGAATACACAAGCGAAAATGATATACCCGCACTCGGCGATTACCTGGGCGATTATACATTGATTAGGCGTGAGTTGAGCGTTCACGATAATATAATTTCATTTAAGGGCATAATGAGCGAAAACTATGTAAATATCAATTATTTAACAAGCATTAACGCGCGTAGGCGGTCTTGGCAAGTTGTCGATGCCTCACAAGCGTTCAAGAAAGATTTATTGAGAAAGTATTATTGCGAATTCTCATTTGAAGCGAAAAATAATTATCCGCTTGATATGTACAATTTCTTCACAAGCGGCGAAAGTCGTGGCTTTGCCCGCACATTGCTGTTTCGTCTGATTAATGCCTGGAGCGTTGCGCCATCAGCGCTGCCGATTAAATATGCGATTGTTAGTCTTCCATCAAACGATAATTTCGCTTTGGATGTCGTAAAATTGATTACCGATAAGAGCATCACATTCACATTTGGATTTTTAGATAACACCGTCGTCAGCAACTATATCGCACAAACGAATTTTGCGACGGGCGGGCATCTCCAAGATTTCTATAAATACACCGTTGGAAACGATGCCACACAATCATCGTATTTTATTCAATTAGCCCGCAAACTTTCATCTGGCGATAATGATTTTACTTGGGCTACCGATGGTGCTGTTATTGATACTTCGCAAAGCAACGCGCAAATTGCTAAATCACAAATTAAGCCATTAGTGAATTACATTAATCCAATCGACATCGTGTTTCGCAATCCATTTTATAATCATAAAGACAATCGCGAAATCATAAACTTTAATTACCAATTCGAGTTTTGCGCCGATACTCCTAACATCGTTTTTACACCGCTATTCATTGAACAGCAACACATGATCGCGGATACCAATGCTTTCTATAATCAAGTCAAAGTTTTTGCCTCAACAACATATGTATATAGGCAAGGCGATAGCATAAAGCAGGGCAGTGAAGTTAGTGGAATAACGATAGCGGTCAGCGATGGCGACGATAGTTCAATGGTCAGTACTTCCGGTTGGAATAGTAGCGACTATTTATCATATCGCAGTTATGCAATTTGCGACAATAGCGGGCGTTTATTGGTAGCGGTAAATAAGCGAGTTGGTGTTAGTGAACATCGCAACTTCTATTTGAATGTTAGGCGGTCAAGAGATTCTAAGACATTTATAACTTCGTCAATGGCATCGTGGGTAAACGAAATACCGAGCAAACCCGAGTCAAGATACGAAGAAGTGTATTTTGAATTCACGAGCGGTTATACCAAAAATAGCACATCAAACGACATTCTACAATTCGTCATCGGCGGTGATGAATATATCGTTAATCTATTTGGGCGCAGTTCTATGAATACATATGATTTGTCGGTTTATGTCAGAAGTGTATTATCGTCATTGGCACTATCAAATTGGACTATCACGCGGACGGTTAGAAATGGGCATGATACGATTAAATGCGTCGCTAAGACCTATGGCGCAAAAGGTATGTCGTCATTCAATGGCGAATATGACGCAGATACGGGCGTTAGGGCAATAGTCAGTGCAATCAAAGGCATTTCATAATTTAGTATTTTATTATCGTAATATGTAATTTATAATTAAAAGAGAAGTTATCCCGAAAGGACACAAACATTATGGCAAACAAATTGATTATATTATTCGACGATGTGAACGATATTTCGTCGCACATTGACCCATCGTTAGGCGTATTTCGGCAAGGCGATGTAGGGCATGAAATCTATTGCCATTTTGAGAACTTCGCCAATTATTCCTATGGGGCATATATAATCTTTGAAAGGGCTGATGGCTCAAAGTCGCCCGAATTGCCGATGACACTTGCTGATTTCACATATAGTGGAACGCTTTATAGCGGTTTTAAGTTAGTCATTGATGATGAATGGATCATGGCACTAGATGGCTCGTTGAAAGCAACAGTGCGCGTTCGCAATGCGAGTGGCACAGTTGTCGCGAGTGGTTTAGTTCCAATATCATTAGAAAAAACGGTCTATGATGAGAGTCCAGACATTACGGTCGAACAATATAATGCGTTGCTCGCCATGTTCGAGGGCTTTTTAACCGATGATAGTATTTTGTATCCTCATGTTTTAAGCGAAGTTCCGGAAGATTTGACCGATATTTTAGTCAATACCATTTTGTTTGTGGCGACCGGCAGTGGAGATGTTGAGATTTATAAAGTTGTTGCAAGCGGGGAAAATAAAGTTTTAAGTGATGCATTCGTAATTGATAGTTTATTTATCAAAGAAACATTTAGTCCAACCAACTACACGCCAACAACTGCAACCGCAAAAGGACATTTTGCCGGCATTGATAATTTATTCGATGCTATTATTACGGGAACGCAACTTGTCGGCAAGGCGAAATTAGATGAGGGCGGACACGATATACAAGAAAGTTATGGTGCTTCGCTTTCTACCGATAATGACGATGTGGCATTGAAAATTGCATTACGCAATAAATTAAATGATGTCTTAACCACACTTATTTTAAGAGAAGCAACCACAACCAAAAATGGCTTAATGTCATCCGCCGATAAAGTGAAGTTAACTGATTTACCCACCAAAGGGGAATTAGATGGTGCATTAGCAGTCAAAGTTCCACAAACTCGCAAGATACTCGGCATTGATTTAGTCGATGATATTTTACTTGCCGAGTTCAAAACCGCAATCGGCGAAGCAACCGCTATATTAAGTGGTTTAATGAGTGCTACCGATAAATCAAGA
>Ga0172381_10003092_pt1 | contig 17841 bp, 16 predicted proteins | sample Leawel6488metaG_FD_119754 | JGI IMG/M metagenome (GOLD analysis project Ga0172381, IMG submission 119754) | Leachate microbial communities from a municipal landfill in Southern Ontario, Canada - Leachate well 64-88 metaG | ecosystem: Engineered > Solid waste > Landfill > Unclassified | place... | reverse complement strand
AATAACCCAGAATATAAAAGTAGGTTTAAAAATTTAACTTGAAATGTTGCATAAATTTGTTCAAAATAATTCAAATTACATAAACGAGGATATAACGAAGCCAAGGTAAATTATTATGAAGCAAGAACTATCTAAAGATACGACTATTTCCAAAATGGAAACTGTCGTGATGATAAAGAAATAAAAAGAATAGAAAAGAAGGATAAAAAATATAGCTATGTCTCATAATTTTATTAATAATAATACAGGTCAAAAGGTTTTAATGGATTGGGTTAATACTTTAATTTCTATAAGTGAGGAAATGAAGCTTTTGGTTGGTAGTCCGAAATATTGCATAAATTTGAGACTTAAATAATGTTAAAAGTTGATTTTTGTAGTTAACAAGTATAATAAGATAAGTAATTATGAAGAAAAAGAAACCTACAGTGGCTTTGATTTATGATTTTGATGGGACTTTATCCCCTGGGAATATGCAGGAGTTTGGGTTTATTAAGGCTTTGGGGCAGAATTCTAAGGATTTTTGGGAGAAGAATACTAAGTTGTCGGTTGATAATGATGCTAGTCCTGTGCTTTGTTATATGAATTTAATGATTAAGGAGGCTGAGGGAAAAGGGATTTCTTTGAAGAGGGATTCTTTTAAACAATTTGGAAAGGATGTTGAGTTGTTTAAGGGGGTTAGGGAATGGTTTGAGATTATTAATAAGTATGGATTAGAGAAGGGGTTGGAGATTAAGCATTATATTAATTCTTCGGGAATGAAGGAGATGATTGAAGGTACTTCAATTGCTGATGAGTTTGAAGCTATTTATGCTTGTTCTTTTCTTTATAATGTTGATGGAATTGCTTCTTGGCCTGCTATTGCTGTTGATTATACAACCAAGACACAATTTCTTTTTAAGATAAATAAAGGGATTAAGAGCATTAGTGATAATGTTGCAATTAATGAGTTTATTCCAGATGATGAAAGACCAGTTCCTTTTAAACAAATGATTTATTTTGGAGATGGAGAAACTGATATTCCTTCTATGAAGTTGGTTAAGGAACATGGTGGAAATTCTATTGCTGTTTATAAGCCAAGAGATAGTAAGAAAAAACTTATTGCACAGAAATTAATAACAGAGAATAGGGTTAATTTTGTTTGTCCTGCTGATTACTCTAAAGACAAGGAGATATATAAGGTTGTAACTACTATTATTGATAAGATAAGGTCGGATTATGATTTCGAAAACTTACAGAAACTTCATAAAGCAAATGCAGATAAGTCAAGATTAAAAAAATAGTAAGAAAGCCTTTTTATTTATACCTTTGTACAGCTTTTGCTTTTTTATTAGAACAAGGCAGAACGTTTTGTTGAATTAAATTAATTGAACTTTATGATAGATCATATAAATTGTACTCTTGAGAATGTTTGTGCTCACTGGGTTGGGAATAAGAATGATGAATTGCTTATTTTGGCTAAGAAGGAAATTAATATTGAAGATGAAATATTAAGAGATACCTTGATTAGTTATTTCTTTTCTTCTTTTAAGTCGGAGGAGTATTTTAACTTCTACCATGATAGTGACTTGAAGTTTAATGAGGTTTATAATTATATTTCTGAAATATTTGATAATTCTTCTAATATATTTCAGCAGTCAGTTCTTTTGGCTAAGCATTTATATGAAAAGAGTATTCACCCTAAGGTAAAAGGTGGGGAGTTTTATGTTGTTTATTTCAAGGAATGTTTTATTAATGGTAAAACTTCTGATTGTGTTGGAATATTTAAGTCTGAAAATAAAGATACTTTTCTTAAGGTACGTTCTACATCAGAAAATTTTAATGTTGAATTGGATAAGGGGATTAATATCAATAAACTTGATAAGGGGTGTTTGATATTTAATATTGAGAAAGAGAATGGTTATATTGTTGCTGTGGTTGATAACACTAATAAGGGTTCTGAGGCTCAGTATTGGATTGATGAGTTTTTGCATATTAAACAACGCCAAGATGAATACTACAACACTAACAATGTTCTTTCTTTGTGTAAGAATTTTGTTACCAAACAACTCCCTTCCGAATTTGATGTTTCAAAGGCAGACCAGGCTGATTTGTTGAATAAGTCTGTTAAGTTCTTTAAGGAGAATGAAACTTTTGACTTTGACAGGTTTTCAAAGGAAGTTATTGAAGAGGAAACAGTTATTGATAGTTTTCAAAATTATAAGAAAGGCTTTGAGGATGATTTTGGAGTTGAGATTATTGATAATTTTTCAATTTCTGATAGTGCTGTAAAAAAACAGGCTCGTGTTTTTAAGAGTGTTATTAAGTTAGATAAGAATTTCCATATCTATGTTCATGGAAACCGTCAAATGATTGAGCAGGGTCAAGATGATAAGGGGAAGTTCTATAAGGTTTACTATAACGAAGAGTCTTAATTTTATTACCTCAATTAAATAAAAAAGTGCCTATGATAATAATTATCAAGGCACTTTTCAATTAACTTAGGATAAAATCCTCTGGTCAAGCTTCTCTACAATAAACTTTTATCGTTACTGAAGATAATTTATTTTCTGTTCTTAGGAGCAACTGATTTAGACTTAGGAGTTTTTGTAGAGGCCTTAACTGCTGCTTTATTAGCCTTTCTTTGAGCTTTTAATGCTTTTTTTTCAGCTTTTTTCCTTTCTTTTTCAGCTTTCTTAAAAGCTTTTTGGGCATCTTTTTCAGCTTTTTTTATGTCATTCCTTGTTTGAACTTCACTTTTCTTAACCTGACCTTTTATTGGTTCTTGTGCAATTAATGATGTAGCACCAACACCAACAAGCATTAATGCTAATAAAATAATTTTTTTCATGTTTAATTTTTTTTATGTTAATAATTGAATATGTAACAACTTTCGTGCCAAAATTTAAAATCACTTTTTAAAAGTGATTTTGACTTATATATTTTAGTAACTTTGCAATTCGAAATATGAGTGAAGATAGAACTCTCTTGTTAGAAAGAGAAAAACCAGGGAAGCTATTATTAAAATATGCTTTTCCAGCAATTATCGCAATGATAGCATCATCGTTGTATAATATTGCGGATAGTATTTTTATTGGGCAAAAATTAGGCGCTTTAGCAATTTCTGGTTTAGCTTTAACATTTCCTCTTATGAATCTTTCTGCTGCTTTTGGTTCTTTGGTTGGGGTGGGAGGTGCAACAATGATTTCTATTCGTTTAGGCGAGAAAGATTTTGATTCCGCAAGAATGGTTCTGGGAAATGTTGTGATATTAAATATTATTATTGGTCTTATCCTAACTCTTGTCACACTCCCTTTCCTAACAGAAGTTCTTTACCTTTTTGGAGGTAGTAGTCAAACGGTTGGTTTTGCAAGAGATTTTATGCTCATTATTCTTAGTGGGAATGTTCTTACGTGTTTATATTTGGGCTTAAATGCACTTTTGAGAGCTTCTGGCTATCCTAAATTAGCAATGTTTGTCACCATATTTTCTGTTATTCTTAACATTATTCTTCTTGCCCTATTTGTTTTTGTTTTTAATTGGGGAATTGCTGGTGCTGCATGGGCAACAATTATTTCACAATTTGTTGCATTAGCATGGCTTATTCTAATATTTTGTAGAACAAACAAAATAATTCATTTTTCAAAAGATATTTTTAGATTAAAAAGGAAAATAGTGTTAGATATTTTTTCAATAGGTCTCTCCCCATTTTTAATGAATTTAGCAGCCACTTTAGTTGTGATTTTAATTAATTTTAGTTTGCAGAAGTATGGAGGTGATTTAGCTATTGGAGCTTATGGCATAATAAATAGAGTTGGTTTTATGTTTGTTATGGTTGTGCTTGGAATTACGCAAGGGATGCAACCAATTGTTGGTTATAATTATGGAGCAAAGCTATATCCTCGTGTTTTGGAAGTTCTTAAAAAAGGAATTGTATTAGGAGTAATTACCATGACTATTGCTTTTGTATTAGTTGAGTTATTCCCCTTTGCAATTAGTAGAGCATTCACAAAAGATGAAACTTTAATTGATATTGCTTCAAAAGGGTTTAGTATAGTGTTCATCCTTTTCCCTATTATTGGATTTCAGATAGTAAGTTCAAATTTCTTCCAATCAATTGGGAAAGCAAAAAAGGCAATATTTCTTTCTTTAACACGTCAGGTAATTGTACTTATCCCCCTTTTGATTATCCTTCCTCAATTTTGGGGAGTGAAGGGAGTTTGGTTAACAATGCCTGCATCTGATTTGGTTGCAACAATTATCACTGCTGTTTTAATATCAAAAGAAGTCAAAGAGTTGAAGAGTAAATCCGTTTAAGAAATCTTTTACCATAATTTACGCTTGCAGGAGTCCCTTTAAGTAGTAGATTTTCAGCAATAGGGATTAATTCTTCTTTTACCCAAGAGTGTTTCCTTATAAAATATGAAAGTATTTCTAATTGCCACATCTTTGTTCCAATAGGGATATTCTTTTCAATCAACCAATTGAAAGCTCCTTCAATGATTACTTCATCATCACATTCTTTTAGGGCTTTTTGCATAATTGGAGTAGATTTATTTTTTGAATCAAGTCCCAAAACTAATGCAATCATTCTACCATAGTGGCGAGCACAAGCATAATTAGGGATTTTGTTATAGTCTTTGAGAATATCTTCAATAACAAGGTCAATTATTTCAATATTTTTCTCATACATTTTTTCTATTGTCCAAGCTGCATGAAATCCTATCTTTTGTTTCTCATTAAATGATATTTCATATAATACACTAATAGGAAAACGTTCTTTTTCAATATCCTTAATTATATCTTCAAGACATTGTCTACCCATTGGTTTGTTAAAGAATTCAATAAGATATTCTCTGCTAATCATTATTTATTCAAAAAGAATCAAGGTTTAGAATGAGAAAGAGGCTCCAATCATTCCCATAAATTTTTGTGAAGGAAAGTTGTAGTATTCTTGATAACGCTGGAATGCAAGATTATTTAGTTTAACAAAAAATGAAAGTTGGTCGTTATATTTATATTCCACATTCATATTTATATCAATGATTGGATCCAATGTTTTTTCTTGACCCAAATAGATAGCTTTCATCCCTGTCTTAAAGACTGGGATAAAGTCAAATATTAATTTATTTGATATAATGTATTGTAAAGATAGTGAGGTTGAAAAGGTTGGTTCGTAATAAGCGAAGGCTAATTTATCAGTTTTGAATGATTGTAATTCGGCATCCAAACTTAAAGCAAATACTTTAATTATATTGTATTCAAAATGTGCTTTAATATAGTATCTAATCGCATCATCATAGGTTAAATTGAAAATGTTGTTGTATTGAGCTAATGAATCGTGAATATAGAAGTGTCGATTAGTAAAGTTTTGCATTCCAGCCTCAACATTTATTCCAAGTTTATTGGAAAATGTTGAATTAAGTTTTGCAAAAAGCTTATAGTTTGAAGTTGTTTTTATGTTAAGATAAGGGCTAATATATGGGTTTTCTATCCTCAATGTGTTTAATGAAACTCTTTCAATATTTCCAATTAAACCTCCATCAAAATATATTTTTTTTGGAATTATTGGGAAATAAACAATTGCAGTTGGGTAGATGTAAAAATCTTTATTTTGTCCCATCTCTGCAACAAAATCTATTGCGGTGTGAAGTTGAAACTTATCCACCTTAAAGTCAAAATAAGGTTTAACGCTAACTAATCCAGTGTTATATGATTGAGATGGATTGGCAATTAAATCTAAAGGGATTACTTTTGTAGAAAAATATGGTGCATTTGTTAGGATTGAGGCATCAAAATTATTAAAATAATGTAAATATGAAAATATCAAACCTAATAATTGCTTGTCTTGATCAAATAATTCAAATCTTTTGGAGGCTTGGGCGTCAAATTGGAATTTAAGTTCGTTTGTTCCCCATTTCCCAGAAATGTCTTCAACAGAAAAGCTTAATTTATGATTAAGTGCATCTTGGTTGCGAAACAAACTCTCATAGTTTGTTTTAAATCCAACATTATGCCAAACTGATCTAAAGTCAGAGTTGTCAATATTTAGACTGTCATTATTAAATCCATAATAGTAGTTTATCGAATTATTGTAATATGCTTTTGCATCTACAAAAAATTTATTCCAAATTTTCTTCCCATAGATATTAATATCGTTGTTTGCAAAATGATTTTTTGCATAGTCATCTATCGACCAATGAGAGGAATAGTGGCGTGCTCCAATGGAGTAAAGGAGGGATTTATTCCTTGTTTCAGAATATATAGCTTCAAAATATGGGGTAAGATAGGTCCCAATTCCTGCCCTAACATTCCCATTATATAACATGGATATAGGCTCTCCCCTAACCATTGCTGGTTTTATTTCTTCAACCTCATATTTTGTTGGAAAAACATTATTCATTATCTGGTACTGAAAATTTGGAGTTGCAAAACTTGTATCAAATATGCTTGGATTGTCTGAAATTTTCATTGCCTCATTTACAACCGGATCAAATTGAGTAGAAATAATAACATTCTCGGTTAAATTCTGCCTAATATCTCTTTTTGCAGTGTCTGTTACAATTTCCTGTGCCATTAAATTAAAACTAATTAATGACAAAAATAAAAATAATTGGATTCTATTTATAGTTTTCATATTCAAAATTATATTTAAAGTGATATTATTGAGTTTAGTTAGCCTTTGGAATTGAATTATTATTACCGTTGTTTTCATTAATAATGATTTCATCAACCTCTTGTTTTGATTGTTGAGCCTTTTGATCAATTTTCTCACTATTTGCTTTTTCCTTATTTTCAATCAATTCAATTTTCGATTTTGCAACTCCAACAAGTTCTTCTCCATCATAGTTTTCAACAATACTTTGGTAGGTTTGCTTTGCAATCATATTTTTCTTTTTTTCTACATAAACATCTCCCAATAGAATAATTGATTTTGCTAACCAATATTCACTGGTTGGATTCGCTGAAATTGATAATATTAGTTTTTCTGTTTGATCATATTTCTTATTATTAAAAGTGTTTTCTGCAAAAACATAGTTAGCTTCTCCCGAATAATCCCCATTCTTTGATTTTTTTAGCTTAGTGAACTCTTTAAGTGCATTTGTTGTATCACCTAATGAATAATAGCTTTTTGCAATGATAAAATTAGCTTCGTCAGTTGTTGAGGTAGAATTTTTTGGAATTGAAAGGACTTTTTGAGCAGAAACTATGGCAGAATCAAATTCATTTAAGTAAAAATCCGTTCTCATTATCCCTATTTCTGACATAGACTTATGATTATTTACTTCTGTTTCCTTCTTTAATTTTTTGAATAAATTATTTGCTTGTTGATATTGTTTTAATTCATAACTTATGTTTGCAGCATTAAGTAATGATTTTTCGGTAAACATATTTTTTTGACCAGAACAAATAAATAAGTATGACATTAAAGCGCTGTCTTTTTTGTTCTCTTTCATTAAACAATCTGCCAGATAAAAATGTGCATTTATTGAAAAATAGCCAATTGGAAATTTTGTTAAGTAGTCTCTAAATCCTTTAATTGATTTTTGACAATCACCGCTCATATATAGGTTTTCGGCAGCCTCAAAAGTAACAGAATCTTCAGCATTGACTGTGAAATCTGAATTTGGGACTGTTTTTATGTATTCAGAGAATTCATCAATTTTATTCTGATTAACATAAATAGTTCTTATGCTCTTCATTCCAGCTTGTGATTCTTCAGTTTTTGGGTAGTTTTTTACCAATTTATCAAGAGTTTTAAGGGCTAAATCATCTTTTCCTTGTTTATAGTAGAGCATACCAATTTTACTTATAGCTGTTTTTGTGTGAATTGATTGAGGATGGTCTTGAGCAACTCTTGTATATGTCAGAAGTGCCTTTTCATTTTGCTCAAGAACTAAATATGCATTTGCAAGTTCAAATAACATACTTGCTTTATATGAGCTGTTGGGGAATTCCGCAATAGCTTTTTCTAAAATGCTTTCCTTGTTTGCAACGTTTCCTAATGCTCCAACACATAATCCTTTTTGATAAGTTGCATAATCAACATCAATTAGGTTTTTGTTAATAACATAATTATATTCTTTTATTGCATTATTGAAATCTCTTTCCATAAAATGGCAATCAGCAAGACGATTATGAGCATCTGAAATAATTTGTGGATGTTCTCCTAAGCTCGTATTAATGAAACTGTTGAAATAATCCTTGGCTTTTACGTAATTCTTTTTCTTAAAATAGTTGTAAGCCATTGAATAATTAGCTTTAGGATAGTAAATGCTTTTGTTTGAATTTGGGACTTTGTAGAAAGAATTAAGTTCTCTTAATGAGCCTTCATAGTTTCCCAAACGATAAGAACATTCTCCCCTCAAAAAATATGCTGCTGCTGTTAGATTATTATCTAATTGATTTTCTAAACTTTTATTAAACAATTTTATAGCCTCAGAATAATTGCCCTCATTAAAAACTTCAATTCCTCTATTTAATGCAATTCTTTGATATGCTGCATTGATGGTTTTACTCCTCAAAGGAAGTTCTTCTATCAATTTGAGTGCGTGATGGTAGTTTTTTGAAGCCCCATACAATTGTGCTAAATATTCTTTAACTTGATTTATGTTTTTTGATTTTGGATAAGTATCATAGTATAGTTGAAAAGATTTTAAAGTTTCGTTGAAAGGATTAGGAAGTTCATAGGATAGTTTTGCAAAGTTGAAAAGAGCATCTTCAGTAATTTCTGAATCAAAGTCTAAAGAATATGCTTCTTGGAATGAAGAACGTGCAGAAACCTTATCTCCAATTTTCAAATAGCAGTAACCAATATTGTAAAGTGCATTTTGTGATAATGAATCTTTATTGGAGGATGCTTTTTGTAGATATGGAATTGCTTCTGAGTATCTTTCGCTTTTGCTGAGTGTGTAACCTAATAAATAATTATCTTGTGGAGTTGCGGCAGGATTATCCTTAACTCCTTTCTCAAGATATGGGATTGCTTGTTCAAAACGTTCAAGTTTACAGTATGCTTCTCCTAACATCCGATTTGTTTCGTACGAACGTTTGGAATTTGAAAGTTGGGAGAGTTCAGATGATTGTTTAACTAATTCAGAGTAATTGCCTTGTATATAATATATCTGAGCAATATAGTATGGCGAAATACCCTTAAAATTTCTATCGGTTTTTAAACTTTTAAATTCCTTTAAAGCTGCATCATATTTTCCTTCTGAATATAGGATATGAGCATAGTAGTAGGTTGAAGGTGAAGAATACTTGCTTTTAGTGTCTTTTACATTTGCAAAATAACCTTTTGATTGTTCAAAGTTGTTAATATTAAAAAGGCAATAACCAAGTTTATAATTAAATTCAAGCTTTTGTTCTTTAGACAGACTCCCATATTCAATTTCATTATAGGTTTTTATTGAACTTGCGAAGTCATTTTGTTTTTGATAGAAGTTTGCTAAAATAAAGTAAGCATCATTCTTTCTTACGTTATTTGGGAAAAGTGTTAAAAATTCTTTTATCTGATTATCTGCATCCTTATTTTCAAGGTTTGCTGCTGAAGTTGCTTTATAGAAATAGGCATCTGCAAGTTCTGTTATATTGCCATTCTTAAATAAATCAATATAATTTACATAAAGTTGATAGGCCGCAGCATATTTTTGCTGGTTAAAAAGAGCTTTTGCATCATCTAAAATTCTCTGAGGCTCTTTAATAATTTCGGTCTTTTGAGCCATTAGGCTAAAACATAATATGTTGCTAAAAAGTATAAGAGCTACAAGTTTTCTATTCATAATAATATTATTTTTCAAGGGATAAAATTACTCAATTATAACGTAAGTATATACATTAATTGGTATATTTTTCAACACAAAAAAGTTAAAATCTCAGTAAGATTTGATTTCTACCTATATTGCTTTTATTTTGGACTTCCTACAACAGCAACAGTACCTTGTTTCTTTTGATTTCTTCCATCTCCGTCCTTAAAGGTTATGTACCAAACATAAGTTCCGTCTTGAGCATATTTCCCATCCTTCAATTTGCCGTCCCAGCCTTCTCCTTTTTTATTTGTGAAAAATATTTGTTCACCCCAACGGTTATATATTGATAATTCATACTCAATAGCAACCGATGAATAAGGTCTAAAGATTGAATTTAAGTTTCCATTTCCAGGAGTGAAAGCATTAGGAAAATAGATTGCAAAATCAGGACGGACAGTAATTTTCCCTTTTGCAGTGTCTGGGCACATTGCTTCATTATATGCAATTAGCATAACTTGGAAATCCCCTTCTTGATCATTAGGATAAATATGATACCCACTTTCTTCGGTTGATGTTGTCCCATCTCCAAAATCCCAAAGTATTGAAAATGCATTAGATGTTTGATTAATAAAATGCATTTCAGAATTTGTATATGTTAGTTTTGTTGGGCTTAATGACATATTTGCATCAACGGCAGGGTAGGAAGTAATGGTGATTTCTCCTTTAGCCTCACAGCCATGTGAGTCATAAATTGTAACTGAATAGGTTGTTAGAGAACCAGGCATAACAATAGGGTTAATGGATGTATTGTTTTGTGCTAATCTGAGGTCTGCAGGAACAGAAGACCAAATGCAAGTGACAGCATTAGTACATGAAAGCATAATACTATCTCCTTCACAAATTTTATCCCTATCAGTGCTCACTTCAGTTGTACCGGTATTAACCGAAAAATTTACATAATCTGAGATTTGCCTATTACATTCATCATTTACAGTAATTTTAATTGTTATTGGTTGGGTAATTGTTACGTAATTTAAATTGGAATTGGGCGTTTCTCCAATTGGCATATCATCAGGACCAGTCCATAAATATGTAACATTTCCTATCCCATTAATAGCTTCTGCAGATAATAGTTCTCTTTGAGGCAAAACATCATTACAATAGATAGTATCATTTCGAATTGATGAAAATTTAAATTCTTGAGGGACAATTGCTTTAATTGTTATTGTGTCTTGTGGTGAACATACAAATGTGTTTTCAGTAATAATATACATTGTTTTCACTTGCCCAGGAACATCTGTTGGGTCAGAAATAAAGTTAATTGTTACTTGCGCTATTGAGTCTCCTTCGGCAAAAGTAAGTTGATTTCCAAACGCAACATAATCTACCCCCTCAACCATATCTCCAGCAACTTGAAAAGTATAAGAGTCACTGGTGGTTGCTGGTCTGTTAAGTTTAACCCTAATAGTAGTTGAAGAACAGGTTGCTTTCAATAATGTATCCCCAATAGTTTCTCCCTGAGTTGTGTTATCAAGAGAAAAAGCGTCTGCTTTAAATGAATTAGCTCCAAGATATACTGCAGAATTAAGTGCATTATCACTGACGTCGCAAATTGAAATTGCAATAGAATATTTATAACAAGGGGCTACTACAATTTTTTTTGTTTCAAGAGCAATAGTGTATCCTTGCATTTTATTGATTGCTGAGCTACTTGGTTGTTGAATATGAAATTGAGGATTTGTAGAATTTGACCCAGAAATTTCTCCGCTATTTACTGTATTAATAGTTACGGGCTGTTCTGGGTCAGAATCAGGGATTATTGCAATGTTATAATTAGAAAGAGGAAAATAACCAGGAACACTTATGGGGCTAACTCCATCATCTGCGAATGGTCCTGAAACGAAAAATCCAAAAGCATCATTAAAATTAGAATTAACAAAATCAGGATATTCGTCACTTGCAAAAACATATTTAAATGAAACTTCATTTCCTTGAGGGACAAAATCAAATGTGAGTAATCCAATATCATTCATACTTTGGTTAAACCCTAATTGGGTAAGCAATAATCTAAGTGGCACAGCTATTTGTTCATCATCACTTGGAGGGACGGCTGTTGATCCATGAACTGCTGATGTTCCTGCTGCTGCGTCTTGAATATCCCCAGTAACAATAACCAAACCACTGCTTAGTTTTATATTGTTTCCAGTAGTATCACTATTGGTGAATGTTCCAAATTGATTTGAGTTAGATATCAATTGTCCATTAAATCTAACATTTGAAACTTCAACACCTCCTCCCATAAAATAATTTTCAATAATGGATTCAACCGTCTGACCATTTTGTGATGTGCATGCAACTTGTGAGTTGCAAATAATTGGGATAAGGAATGCAATTAGTAATAATAAATTTTTCATAACCAAACATTTATTTAAGTCGCAAAGATAATAATTTTTGTAATATTTATATAATATAACACCTTAAATCTAATTTTTGTTTAATTTTGCCACTGCAAATAATTAATTTAGGTATTGAAAAAGAAAAATATTTTACTAAGAAAGGGATTGAAACCTTTTTACAACATGTATTTAAAACTTTATCTTGAGTTAGAAGATAAGGAAAAGGAATTGGCAGAAAAAGAATCGATAAAGAAAATTATTCGATTAGATAATGATGTTTCTGATATTATGACAGCAAGAGTTGATATCTTAGCATTAGAAATCACTACTCCTTTTGATGAAGTAATGGAGGTGATTGCTAAAAGTGGATTTTCAAGAATTCCTGTCTACGACAAAGAGCTTGATCAAATAAAGGGAGTTCTTCATGTGAAAGATTTGTTTAAGTACTTATGTAATAAAAAAGAATTTGAATGGAGTAAAATTATTAGAGAGCCCCTTTTTGTTCCTGAAACAAAGGATGTTAATGATTTACTGAAAGAGTTCTTAGAGGAAAAAAGACATCAGGCCATAGTAGTTGATGAATTTGGATGTGTTGTAGGGATTGTTAGTTTAGAAGATATTTTGGAAGAAATTGTTGGTGAAATTAGTGATGAATTTGATTCTTTACAACCTTCTTTATTTACACGTTTGGGGAAGAAATCATATTTGTTTACTGGTAAAATAAGTATAAATGACTTTTGTAAAGCTATTGGTTTACCTGACGATAAATTTTTTGAAGAAGTTAAGGGTGATGCTGATACTTTGGCTGGAATGTTAATTGAAATTGCAGGTCATCTACCCAAAAAAGGAGAAAAGGTTAAGTTTAAAAACTATTTTTTTATTGTTGAGAAAGCAGATAATAGAAAAATAGAAAGAGTAAAACTAATTATTATCTAGTGAATTATTTTGATTTGAAATTAAATGAAAAAAATAGTTATATTAATATCTTTATTTTTTGGAGTTTTTCTTGTTAGTTGTGGCAAAAGCGATAATTCTACCCCAAAACCTAAAACTTATTTTCGATTAGATGTCCCTGTGCCAACTTATCAAATCTTTGATACCTTGGATTTACCCTTTACTTTCAAGTATCCAAACTATGGGATTATTGAGAAAACAGAAGATAAATTTAATAATAAGAATTGGTTTAATATAAGCTATCCTAACTATGGATGTAAGTTATATGTTAGTTTCATTAATATATCTCCAAAAACAACCTTAGTGAATTTAGTAAATGATAGTTATAATTTTACAAAGGAACACGATAAGTTTTCAAGCGGAGTTATTGAAAGAGCCTATTCAAATAAAGAGGCTAAGGTTTATGGATATGTTTTTGAAATAAAAGGTTCTAAGGTTGCTTCTCCTTATCAATTCTATGTAACTGATAGTGTTAGGCATTTCCTTCGTGGAGCATTGTATTTTGATTCAAAACCAAATAATGACTCATTAGCTCCAATAATTCAACGTGTAACTGAAGATTTGGATTATATGATATCTACTTTTGAGTGGAAAGAATAGATTAATCAAAAACAGAATCTCATTACAATAAAATAGAATCAAGTTATAAAAAAATAGAACTTGATTCTATTTTCTTATAATCAAGTTCTATTTTTAATAATATTGAAAGTATTTGCTACTTTATTCTTCTGTATTATTTTCTATTTCTTTTTCTTCCTCTTTTTCATTAAGATCAATAAGTCCCTTCTCAATTAATATATTATACCAAGTAAAAAGTTTTTTCATATCAGAAGTGTATACTCTCTCTTGATCAAAATCAGGAAGAATTTCTCTCATATATTTTACGAGCTGTTTATTATCTGATTTTGGGCTTAAACATTCTTTCCCATCCTCTTTCTTATATATTTCTTGAAAGACTTTTGCTAAAGGCACATCTTCATTTGTTGTAAATATACTAATATCTTCTAATGCACTTATCTTTTCTTTTGCAAATGCTGGTTGGCGTTTGCCATCCATTAGAGATTCAATTAATGCTCCGTTTTTTGTTTGTGAAACAAGTTTAAACAAACCTGGTTTGCCTGATATTGATAATATCTTACTTAAGTCCATACTTCTAATTTGTTTTGTTTTTATTAGTCTTTGTTGGTATAATATTTATATTATTTCTATTCTTTCTTCCCATATCTCCACATAATCTCCCTTTCTCAACTTGGCTCTTTTCCTAAGTTCAGTTTCGCCATTTAGCCTTACTTCCCCCGATGCAACCATTTCTTGTGCTATTGCTCCACTTTCTGCAATTCCAACTGCTTTTAGTAGTTGAATTAGTTGGATATAATTATTGTTTTCTCTTAATGGAAATTTTGTTGTCATTTATTCTAAATATATTGGAGGTGCAAATTTACAATTTTATGGATATGTAACGCTATTGTTGTGAAATTATTTAATCAATTGTCAAAAAAAAGAGCCCCCAACTCATTGTTCGAGGGCTCAATTTGATATTTTATTATATCTTATTTAGCAACTCTCTCAAGCCATTTAAGCATAAAGATCATTGTGAACATTGAAATTAAACATGCAGTAACAAAGATTGTCCATGTAGCCCATATTGGAATGCTATTATAGAAAATTACTCCAATAAATAGTAATTGGTTTCCTAAAGCTGTTGCACTTAACCAACCACCTTGCATAATTCCCTGATATTTTGGAGGCGCAACCTTTGAAACAAAGGCAATTCCTAGTGGTGAGATAAATAGTTCGGCAACTGTTAGAATTAAATATGTGCCAATCAATAACCAAGGAGTCATTCTGGCAGCATCTTGAATCCCACCTGCTGCAATTCTTTCTTCAGATGATGGAAGTCCAATTGAACCTAATGCCATAACAGCAAATGCAGTTGCAGCAATACCCATACCAATTGCAATCTTCTTTGGAGTTGAGATTTCTATACCTTTAGCTTTTAACCATCCAAAGAAACCAATAACAATTGGAGTAAGGAATACTACAAATATTGGATTAAATGACTGGAATACCTCCGCTCCTTGAAGTGTGGTGAAGCCTAAGTTGATATTTAACATTTGAGTATAGTCATTTGCAAACTTTGTAAGAGTAACTCCATTTTGGTGGAAAGAGAACCAGAAGAAAATAACCACTGCAAATACTGCAAATAGAGCGTATAATCTTTGTTTAACTTCTTTAGCATCCATTTCAACAACAGTGCTATCTGATTTGTTTACAACCTTAACAGAAGGGTCTGGAAGGTTTTTCTTGTTGATGATAAATATGGTTAATGAAATCAACATAGCTATGATTGCAATACCAAAAGAATAGTGATATCCTTCCATAAAAACGTTAAGATAATTGCTTGCAAAAACATCTAAATTAGTTGCATCTCCTCCAACTTTTTCTGCAAGTTCTACAAATCTAACCTTAGCATCTGGGCTTAATGTGCCGCTTATATACTGATTACAAAGTCCTGGAAGGTCAGCATTGAATTCAAAACCTTTGCTTTTTACCCACCAGTTTCTCAAGCCTACAGCCATAAGAGGAGCAAACATTGCACCAACGTTAATGAACATATAGAATATTTGAAATCCTACTTCTCTTTTGTCAGAATACTTAGGATTGTCATACAATTGACCAACAACTGCTTGAAGGTTACCTTTAAATAAACCATTACCAAAAGCAATTGAGAACAAACCAAAGCAGGTAAGTGCCAATATCAAAGGCATGTTTTCAACAGGAGTTTTTGTTGGAATTGCAAGTAGGAAATACCCCACTGTCATTAATAGTAATCCTATTAATATTGTGTTCTTATACTTCTTTGTTTTGTCGGCGATTAGTCCTCCAACTAATGCCAAAACATAGATTAAAGCATAAAAAATCGAATAAATAATAGCTCCCTCTGAACCAGAGAAGCCGAATTTATTGTTAAGAAATAATAGAAGGATTGCCATCATTATGTAGAACCCAAAGCGTTCTCCCATATTGGCAAGAGCAGCTGAGACCAGCCCTTTTGGATGATTTTTAAACATAGTTTTCTTTTTTAATTATTAATTAATTGTACTCTTTTACTAAATTTAAGATTGCAAATATACTTAGACTTCTTCAAATCTCCTAATATAATAAGTCGATTTTAACTTATTTTTTGTTATTTTTGCCCAATGGAAATTACAGATATTAATACAAATACAATGAGAAATGGAGTTAAGGAAAGGATAATTTTGGGTATTGACCCCGGCACAAATGTGTTGGGATATTCAGTAATTGAGCAAAAAGGAAAGGCAATTACCCTATTGGAAATGGACGTTTTGAAATTGGGTAAAATTAAGGATATGTCAACAAGAATGAAGGTTTTGTTCGACTCAATTGTTACGATTATTGATAAGTATAACCCCGATATACTATCCATTGAAGCTCCCTTTTTTGGTAAGAATGTCCAGTCTATGCTAAAGCTGGGAAGAGCTCAAGGACTATGTATTGCGGCGGCTTTCTCAAGAAGTATCCCCTTTGTGGAGTATTCACCAAGAAAAATCAAACAATCCATAACAGGAAATGGAGCATCTTCAAAGGAACAGGTGGCTATTATGTTACAAAGAATTGTGAAGTTTGAAGATATGCCTAAGCTTATGGATGCAACCGATGCATTGGCGGTGGCTGTTTGTCATTTCAACCAAAATGACTTGATTCCAAAGGGAGAAACTAAGGCTGCTGCTAAGTCAAAAAAAACTTCCTGGGCGTCCTTTGTCTCCAATAACCCTGATAAAATCTTCTAATTAATTCTCTCTTTCCGACCATACATTATATATATAGGGAAGATTTGATGATTATGAATCTTAGATTTGATTGTTTGCAGTAGAGGATTTACTTGCCCTGAACAACAATTACTATCTCTCCCTTAATGGTTTTTTGCTCGAAATAATCTATCAGTTCTCTTAGGGTGCCTCTTCTATTTTCCTCAAACATCTTGGATATTTCACGACTGACAGATGCCTTTCTTTCCTGACCAAAATAGTCCGCAAAGGAGTTCAAGGTTTTGATTAGACGATGGGGAGACTCATAAAATATCATTGTTCGTGGCTCTTCAACTAAGCTCTCAAGTTTGGTTTGACGTCCCTTTTTCTGCGGTAGGAAGCCCTCAAAACTAAATCTCTCACATGGCAATCCTGAATTTACAAGAGCTGGAACAAAGGCTGTGGCTCCTGGAAGTGTCTCTACGTCAATGTCATTCTTAATACATTCTCTCACCAATAGGAAGCCTGGGTCGGATATGGCGGGAGTTCCTGCATCCGAAATCAGGGCTATGGTCCTGCCAAACTTAAGTTCTTGTATAATCAAATTGACTTTTTCATGTTCATTATAGAGGTGATGTGATTGGAGTGGGGTGGTGATTTCAAAATGTTTCAAAAGAGGCTTTGAGGTGCGTGTGTCTTCGGCAAGAATCAGGTCAACTTCCTTCAATATCCTTATTGCTCGAAGTGTTATATCTTCAAGATTGCCGATTGGAGTGGGAATAATATAAAGTTTTGACATGGTTTATAGAGTGTTTGTTAGAAGGATTTAAAGCCTATGATTTCCCTAACTTCTCGAATTGTTTTATCTCCAGAGGCTCTTGCCTTTTCTGCTCCCTGACTCACAACCTTGCGTAAATACTGATCATCACCCTCAATTTCTAAGATTTTCTCCCTTATTGGAGTGGTAAACAGTATCATATCTTCTGCCAATTGCTT
>Ga0172381_10003091_pt1 | contig 17860 bp, 14 predicted proteins | sample Leawel6488metaG_FD_119754 | JGI IMG/M metagenome (GOLD analysis project Ga0172381, IMG submission 119754) | Leachate microbial communities from a municipal landfill in Southern Ontario, Canada - Leachate well 64-88 metaG | ecosystem: Engineered > Solid waste > Landfill > Unclassified | place... | reverse complement strand
TCTGTCATTGTAGCCACAAACAATGTTCCGGGCTTCGTAGTGTGCCCGGTTCGTGTCTTGCCTCTGCCATGCACCTTGTGACGGACTCCAGCGGAAGCCGTGACGCTTCAGGTCTGATATTGTTTCAGAATCCGGCTTGCAGGGAAAGAAGATTTGCAGGCACACAAGCTCGACATTCTGGCAGATTGTGACGTCCCCGATCTTGATTTCTTTGGTTTGCAATTCCTGGTATTTCTCCAGCCGTTCCAGCCGTTCCCTTGTGTTCTTAAGTCTTGCATTGTTATTGGTGAGATAAAAGCCGGGATAAGGTCTTTTGTCCCATCCTAAGATGTTCTGAAAGAGGTCTTTTCTTTGCTCCGGTGAATCTATCCCCACAGAATCGAAGAACTCAGCCAGCGATTTAGTCTTGTCAAAGGCTTTGAACGCCTTATTGACTTCTTTCATCATCTCTTGCTTTCTCTCCAGCCTCTCCACTTTGGAGCGTAGCAGGGAAATAGCGTCAGGATCATCGGAGAGAATAAGCCCGGAAGTGGCAAATGAGCCAAAAACACGCTTGCACATTCCAGAGAAAGCTTTTTCTCTCCACTCAATAAAGAGCTTATGCAGGCGGTGCTCTCTGTCATTCATCTTATTGCAGCGGGCAACGTTAAGCCCTGATCTTCCGGTGATCATCCAGGACACACAGCTTGACTTTGCATAAAGATAGGCGTTATACTTGGAGCGGTATTTGTTCACATACTCCTGGAACGCCTCAAAGGCTGCTTCCTTGGTGTCCTCTGTGATTAGCGGGGACATCGCATTGAATAGCGACTCAATGTCTGCTTGGGTGTCTTTCAGTTCGCTATTGGCTCGCTTCTCCGGGTCAAAGCTGATGTTCTGATATGCTGCCAAGGCAGTCTTGGCGTCACAGCCACAGGGAACAGTGGAATAAATGTCATGGATGCTGTAATTGGCTTTCTGGGTTGCTGTTGCGTCTTGCATTGGTGTCTCCTTATCTGGTGCAGGGTTTATTTAGCCTCTCGGCTTCCTGTCACTCTATGGCGTCAATATCAGACTATAGCCTCAGCTTGTCAAGTAAAACTTTCTGGAATCTGAATTATTATGATTATTCAGGATTTATTCAGGAATTATTCTAAAATTATTCAGAGAGAGATTAGAGAGCTAAGTATAAGATAGATAAGAAGATAATAATAATAATAATATAATATATATATATATAATACTACTATAATACCCCTATAATAACCTATAATAATTTTTCCTCTATATAATGCCCCTCGTACGCGGAGATTCTTTGACTGGAAACTATTATTCTATCAACTATTGCGTTTTATTTCTATAATAAAAAATAATAATACTCTATAATACCCCCTATTATGCCCAAATTATTATTCAAATATTCTGAGCTTCATAAGTGGTATATTTAACAGCCTGTTACAGCATAATAAATCTTGAATAATTCCTGAATAATCTTGAATAATTCTTAAACCAGAAAGAACGATTAAAGCCATATAGGTCAATGTAATATGACTACAATATGTCTGAATAATAAATATTCAGGGCTTTTATTATGAGCCTTAAAATGGGGTTAAATTCTACTCTTTTTCAGCCTATTTTGACGAGCCGATCCTTGACCTTGTAGCCTTGTCCAGTCAAAGAGTGGAAAAAAATCAACAGAAATATGGCAATGTTATGTAAACTGTGACATTTTTACCACACCTTTTGGGTTAAATTGTAGTAAATTTACCACACCACTGTTGTGTATTGTCCACTCTGTTGTGTATGTCTCTGATACATAGAGAGATCAGCCTTATACCCTGTGTGTATTGCGTAGCCTCATGCCTCACACTATAGAAGAAGAAACACATCCCCCCTGGTCTGTGTTGATTAGTCTGATCCGGGTATGTGCTGCACATGGTAGCCAATTTGATCATGCATATATGATAGCTTGCACCAGTTCGCCCGTTCGCATAGAAGCCAAAAATCAAGACAAGACCGAACCCTCGATACCCCACCCCCGATCGGTATATATATACCCTCCTGCGTATTTTCAGGACTGCTTGACTAATCTGTCCAGAATCATCAAACATTCTTTTCCTTGACAAGAAGCTCAGATGTATATAGTTAGTGTATCGCTTCAGAAAGGAGTGTCCATATGGGAAAGTTAGAGAAGCTAACAGAGAGCAAGGAGCGCAGGCTTGATTCGATAGATTATCGTGCTGATATGCCGGTTGAGGTTGGCGGCAAGGTGCTGGTGGTACATGATACGGGTTACACGCGTGACGAGTATGAGCGGAGGCAGACGGAGGTTTTGGATACAGATGCTGATGTTCAGGGTGGTGATCTGTATGAGATGTGGAGGCATGAGCCTGATTTGTTCATGACGCATTTGGGTTTGGAGGCGTTCCGCAGCATGACGAGGGATGACCGGGCGGCTGCCTGGATCGAGGTGATCGAGAAGTATCGGGAGAATTACGAGCGGAACTGGGCTAACTACAGCGTTGATGACGGGCTGAGGGCATTGACGAAGCAGAAAGTGCTGAAGATGGGTATTATCCCTGTGAACGGCAACATGAGCGACATCCCTGATCTGGACATTGACACGATCTATCGGAGGTGTTCTACCTCGTTCGACACCTGCTATACGAAGCGGTTCAATCTGGTGAGCGAGATACGCAATCGGTTTGACAAGTTTGTGCCGTATCCGCAGCAGCTTCACTTTCTGGCAACGAACTATGCCGAGGTTTTGTATGGGGGCGCACGCGGCGGCGGGAAAAGTGCTGCCCTGATCATAGATGCAGCCCTGCACGTGAGGCGGTGGTCTTACGATGGTGAGGGCAAGGTCGTGATCGAGAGGCAGAGCATAGATTACCCGGAGTATAGTGCGCTAATCCTGCGGAGAACGTTCCAGGACATCTACCGCAATTTCAAGCCGATGTGCGACAAGGTATATCCGAAACTGGGTGGTGTCTGGCGTGAGAAAACGCAGTGCTACACGTTCCCAAGCGGGGCTACGATCTATCTGGGCTACTGTGACTCAGACGATGACGTGGGTAAATACATCGGTGGCAACTTCCACTATCTGGGAATAGAGGAGCTTAACCAGTTCCCGGAGCGGTGGATCAAGGACATCGGTGGCTCGATCAGAACAACGAACCCGGAGCTTATCCCGCTGAAGCGATACACCACGAATCCGGGTGGCTTGGGTCATATCTGGATCAAGCGGAGGTTCATTGATATGTGTCCGCCTGTCCGGGGTGAGATGGTTTCCAGCAAGAAGCATGGCATTGACTACCATGCGCTGACACCTGGCGAGCCGATCACGGATGAGGATGGCAATGTGCGGTGGTTTATCCCCGCCTTGGTGTTCGACAATCCGGCTCTGGTGGATAATGACCAGAACTATATCAGTATGCTGAAGAGCCTTGACCCTGTAAAACGCAAGATGTGGCTCTTGGGTGACTGGGATGAGATGAGCGGACTGTTCTTCGACACCTGGAATCCGGCTTTTCATGTGATCCATCAGGAAGAGTTCAAGCTTGAACCAGATAATTGCAGAATCTACCGCTGCGTTGACTACGGGACTGCCGCTCCCTTCGCCTGCCTGTTCGTTCAGGTTGACAGAGAGGGTAAAATGGTGGTCTTTGACGAGATTTACAAGGCTGGACTGACCGCTTCTATGCAGGCTAAAGCTATATTCGAGAGGACTTTATGGTGGAAACTGTCCGAGGACATGATAGCCCTGACGGTGGTTGACCCCGCCATGAAAACCGCCACTCAGGACGGTGGTCACACCCTGAAATCGGTCATTGAGATATACTATGAGAACGGAATTGACCACGTTGCCCTGGGTGTTAATGCCCGTGTCCCCGGTTGGGCTGTGATGAAAGACTATCTGCAAGTGCCTGACTTCAGAGAGGGCGAGGAAATCCAGAGACCGTTCCTTGTGTTCACGAACAACTGCGTAAACGCTATTGAGACGATCCCGACCCTGATCAGATCGAAGAAAGACCCTGATGACCTGGACACTCACTCCGAGGACCACGCCGCGGACGCCCTAAGATATTTGCTAATGTTTATCAAACTTCCATCATTTAGACCACAAAGCTCAAATGATCCGAAATGGCTACAGGATTTGCAAGCAAGAGCAGGCAAAACAGAGGATGTTTCGTTAGCGACTGTGTGGGCTACGTAAAATATATCTTGACAAAGTTTTTGAGTGTGGTAATTTAGCCACATGATAGATCATAAGGTATTGAAGAGGAATTAAGCCGATGGCAAAGAAATCTCTCAGCATGGAGGTTCAGGACGTTGTTGACGTTTATCGCCACTCCTTAAAAGAGTGGGAAGTGTCAAGGGCGAAGGGCTTGGAATGTTACCAGTTTTGCATGAACGACCAATGGTCTGAAGCAGAAATATCGAAGTTTTTGAAAGAAAGCCGACCCCCTATAGTTTACAACTTACTGATCCCCAGACTACACAACCTGATAGGCACTGAACAGCTAAATCGCAGATCAGCCAGAATCCGTCCCTCCTCCGGTTCAAACAAAGAGCTTGCCGCTATCCTTAATGGACTGTGGCTCAACATTTGGGAAACAGAGGAAGGCGAGTATGAGATTGAGAAAGCGTTTCTTGACGGTTTGATTATGCCTATCCCCGGCTGGATACGGATAGACGTGGAGAATAACCCTATCGGCTTCCGTGAATACCGGATTGCCAGCGTCAACCCTCTGAGCGTGATCCCCGACCCTGACTATCGCAGGTATAACCTGAAAGACTGCCAGTGGATACTACAGGAAAACTGGCTTTCCCCTGACCAGATTCGTGACGTGTATGGTGAGAAGTTCGGCAAAGAAGCGGAGAAGAGTTCTTCCAACTGGTTTGTCGAGATAGCTAACCGCGTAGGCGGATGGTTCGGGGGTGGCGACACCGATAGCGAGTTCTATGAGAAAGACGGCAACCGCCTGAAAGTAATAGAGATGCAGACCCGCAAGAGCGAGATACGCCAGCTATTCATTGAGCCAGCCTCCGGTCAATACTACCTGCTCACCAAGAAAGATGCCAATGAGTTTGCGCAGGGCAATCCCAACCTGCAATTCCTGAGCGATCAAGCCGTGAAGCGGATTCATATCACCACGATCTGCCCCTACTTGGATGAGGTCTTGGTTGACGAGCCTTACTTTATAGACACCGATATGTATAACCTGATCCCCTACCACAGCTTTGACTATAACAATGTGAAGAGCAAGAACAATTCCCTGATCAAGGCTCTGATTGACCCTCAGAAGAATTTGAACAAGCGTGAGATACAGAAAACAGCCTACATAGATCACTCGATAAACTCACCTGTGCTGTTCCCTTATGAGGATAAAGAGTCCAAGGATGAGTTTGAATCCAGAGGCAATAAGCCCGGAATCGGACTGCTGTATCGGAACTACAAAGCCAAGCCGAGCAGACTCCAGCCAGCCAATCTGACCAGTGACGTGTGGAACGACATTGCCGATAGCGTGAACCAGATGAATGACATCAGCGGTATCAACGAGACGGCAAGAGGCGAATCACAGGGAGCGAACGAAAGCGGACGGCTGTTTGCCATGAAGTCTGAGCGTGTGGGCGCAACGATTAACCCTTACTTCCGAAACCTGAGCAAGACCCGCAAGATGTGCGGAGAGTATTTTCTCAAGACCGTGGCTCAGGTCTATATGGAAGATAACCGGGTGGTTGACATTACCGAGAGAGCGCACGTGACAGCGGAGGTTGTGCTGAACAATCCGCTTGACGGAAGCAATGACGTGAGGACTTTCGAGGGCAAGGTTGTGCTTGACGAGGCTGAATACAGTCCCACCAGACTGCAAGAGAATATGCAGACCAAGATCGTGCTGGCTCAGAGTATGCCTCCCGAACTGGTGAACTGGGCTTGGGTTTTGAAAGACATGGAACTTCCTGACATTCAGGAACAGATAGATTATATAGGTATGATCACCGGAATCCAGCAACAGCAGGGAGCCGAGGATCGAGCCCTGCAACAGGAACAAATGATAAGCGATCAGGTTGTGGCAGAGAAAGTTGCCTCACAACCGAAACCTCAACCCGCCAAAGGACAAGCCAAATGAAAAATTCACAACGAAAATTCGCTGCCCTGATGATGAGCAAATTTGAGCGTCATGATCTGGACACTTCCGACTTTACCTATGATGTCACCAAGAACGGCTCGACAGTCCTGTTCGAGGACTCGACCGCTGGTGATACCTATGTCGAGACCGTTGACCTTAGTGCCATGCAAAACGGAGATCAGATCACCTTCGTGTTCCGCAAAGAATACAAGACTGCTGACTTCGTGACCAGCCCGCTGGCTTTCGGCATGGCGTTCCCGACCGGAGCAACCGTCTCTGGTGTCGTAACTATTTATTGTATAGATGGAGAGCTTTATGTTTAGCAATACGAAATTCCCAACCGTGAAACTGGTGTCTGTTTCCGATGCAGCCTATACCGTGCTTGCAAGTGATGTTATGCTTGTGGTGACAAAAGGCGGGAATGAGGTATATATCCCAAACGCTACCGGATCACAACGCTGGCTTTGTGTCAATAATCAGTCGCCAGCCTCTTCAGTTAAGGTTGTCAACGCCTCTTCCCACCTGATCAATGCTAGCTCAGAGATATTCTTATCCCAATACCAATCAGTCCAATTGGTTGACGTTGCCGCCAGCCTATGGACTAAAATATAACAGGAGATCAAGATGAAAGATAACCCAGAGACCGTGGAAAAATCTGCGATAATCCCTGATAGTGACGATTTGTTCGCTTCCAACGACCTGCTCGAAATGCAGGAAGAGGAAAAAGAAGAACCCACCGAGGAGCTTGACGAAGAAGAACCTGAAGATGAGAATATCTTGGATGGCGATTCTGAAGAGGAAGAGCCTGAAGAGGAGCAACCCGAACCCAAGAAAGACAAGCTTGACGAGATGACTCCTGAGCAAATCAAGGAAGCTTATCGCAATCTTGAGGCATTGAAGGGACGGCAAGGTGATGAGCTTGGAACGCTTCGCAAGAAAGTAGCCGAGCTTCAGCCCGTTGTAGAGAAAACAGCCTACACCGAGGACGATATTCCCACTATGCCTGACGAAGCTTTAGACAAGACTATCAAGAATTACGAGGCATACTTTGCCACCCCAGGTAAATCCATAGATGATGCCGACAACTACGGTATCCACACTATAGCATACAACAAGCTGTTGGTAGAGCAGGGCTTGCGTAAACATTCACAAGCACTCACCTCTAAGGCAATGGCAAGCGATAATGAAAACGTAGCGAACCGCTACAACGCCAAACTGGCACTAAGCACAGACGATCTTGCCTCTGTCAAGCAATACGCTTTGACCAAACTTTCCGATGATGGCAAGCTGACGGAATCAGATATGGATGTCGCTTTGCATAAGCTCTTCCCCGGCAAGTTCAGTAAAATGATTGCCGACAAGGAACGGGAGCGTATCACCAAGGCGAAAACAACCACACCGAGACTTCCGGGCAATGCCACCCCTCCTACCAAAGGCGTAGTGTCTATTGACCATGTCAAGAACATGGACGCAGACGATCTTGCCTATTGGATCAGAAACGAAGCGACAGAAGCACAGATCGAGGAACTTAGACGTAAAAAAATAATCTAAGAATAATCTGGAGAAATTATGGATGCCTCTCAAACACATAAACTGAACGTTGCGATTCTCTCCCGCAAGATGGCTGAGGAAGCTTGGTATAATACCTACTTCTCACGTCTGGCAGGGCAGATGACTATCAACGATGCCAACGGGATGCGAACTCGTGTTCCCGCCCCGAACGCAGTCATTCAGATGATGCGTGACTTTGTCCAAGAGGGCAGAGACAATATGCTCATGCCGATGGAGCTTGACCTTGTAGCAGAAGGAACCTATGGTGACGCTTGGCTGAAAGGAACAGGCGAGGACTTGCAGCTCAAGTATCTGCAAATCTACATCAACCAGCACCGCAAAGCGGTCAACAAGCTGTCCGGCAAGATGGCAAACCAACGCCTCAAAATCTATAACATGATGGAGAGAGCGAAACCTGCCCTTGTCAGATGGTGGGCTAAGACCATGAACCAAGCCATTGCTCAGACCATCTATGAAGGTGTATCCCCGAACCTGTCCGCCGGCACGAATGACGAAGGCTTAGGTCTCGTCTATCGTATGCACCCGAACTGGTATTTTGCCAACGCCACCTCCGGCTCTACTCCGACCGCAATCGGAACGGCAAAATACACCAAGATCGCAGCGAACTGGGGAGCTAACGTCACCGATGCTCTTGTTGGAGCAATGACCGGAAAGAACCTGATGGCTCTGAACGAGCTTATCACCGGAGACCTCCTGATCCCGCAAATCCTCACCGAATCCGGTGATCCTTTCTGGCTGATGCTGGTTACTCCCGAGGCCTTCACTGCCCTGAAGAAAGACGCAGAAGTCTATCGCACCCAAGACTCCGCCTTCAACACTCATCTGCAAAAGCACCCCGCCCTCAGTGGCAAGCAGATGATGTATTTTGACGGCTTTGCAATCATCCCTGATCCGATAGCAGTCCGCAGAACCGCCACTGCCACCACCACCCCCTCCGAAGACCTTGCAGGAACGGATGGCTGGCTGAAGCCTCAGTCAAAGACTACATACAGCATCAGCAACAACATCGTGCTTGGAGCTAACGCTCTGGGTATGGGTCTTGCTGATCCGCTCCAGTTCACCGAAGAGAAAGATGACCACGGTAATGTGATCGAAATTGGGTCAAACCAAATCTACGGTTTCAACCGTTGTGACTTCTTCTCCGAGACGGACAGTGGAAGCTCGTATGCCTTCAACAAAGCCAACGCAACCAAAACGATCTCTGGTGCGTATGCCGCAGTCAATCAGAGTTCGATGATCTTCTCGACAGAAGAGTAAGGGAGGATAAGATGGCTAAATCCATTACTGTATTCAAGAACAACAACCTCTCCCCCACCCTTACCGTTAGCGGAATTTCCACCAATCTGACCCCTGTGTCTAAGATTGAAATTCGTGGCGGAATCGTTCGGATCGACATCAAGAGAATGTCCCCGGCTGCCTCCGCTAACACCAAGATCAAAAACTTCCCGTTCAGTTGCCGGATCATCAATGCCTGGGCGAACTGCATTACTGGCGGTGGAGCTTCCCATGCTCTGCGTGTTGCCAAGTCTGCCAGTTCTGCCTCCAACATCCTGAATATTCCGGTGCTGACGGCTGCAAGCGGATTCCGCTTTGCCAATCGCCTCTACCACAGTCGTGCCAAGATAGCCAAAGGGGATGACCTCCTCTTAGTAGGATCTGGCTCAACCATTTCCGCAATGCGTGGAACCCTGTTCCTTCAGGTGATCCCCGAATAGTTTCCATAACTTAGGGGAGGGCTTCGGCTCTCCCCATAACTTTAGGATGAGATAATGAAAATTCACTTTATAGCTACTTATGACCGTTTCCTGCAAGCGATAATCAGAGAGCTATCAGCGAAAGGAATCCAATGCACTATGAACGACCGCCTTGACGAATCCAAGCATTACGATGCGGATGTGATCTGGGTGGACTGGGCTGACAAGAACGCTTTAGACGTTCAGGACTGGCTAACACCAGCCAAGAAGATTTTAAGAGTCCATGCTTACGAAGCATTTACCGACATCTGGGGAACGCTTAACCCCGATGCTTTTGACGTAGTTGTGTTTGTGGCAGAGCATATCAAGAAAGCCCTTGAGGAACGCTTAGGCAGGGAGATCACCAACGCTGTGATCTGCTCGAACTACGTTGACCTCGAAGCCATGACCATTGCTCCCGACAAGGAGCTTAACCACAACATAGCCTACGCTGGCTATTTCTCACGCAAGAAAGGCATTGGCGAACTGCTGATGATAGCGGAATCCATGCCTGACTATGACTTCCATCTGGCAGGTGATCCACAGGAGATAGACTATCTGGACTTTTTCAGAGATAGACTCCCTGCCAATGTGGTGATCTACGACTGGACTAACGACCTCAACCAATTCTACTCACAGATGAGCTACGTGATCAACACCTCCCTGCGAGAATCATTCTCCGTCAGCACCGTAGAGGGGATGCTTTGCGGATGCCGCCCTATCGTTAGAAACTGGGAAGGCTCTGAGGCTCTCTACCCTGCTGAGTGTATCTACAAATCCATTGACGACATCAAGCGGATGGTGGAGAGCAACGACCAAGCCCCGGAATACTGGAGAGAGCAAGCGATCGCCAGGCTTCAGTTAGACACAGTGATAGACCGTGTGTTGAATATAGTCCACAGCACCACCGAGAAAGACGAAACCCTGCCTACGATTACTGTTGCGATTGTGCAGACCAGACAGAAGTATCTGGGAACACTGCTCAACAGCCTCCGCTTGCAGGACTATCCCATTGAGGTGAGAATCCTCCAGAACTTCGATAAAGACAAGACCATTGGCAAGTGCTTCAATGAGCTTGCCGATAACTGCACTACTGAATGGATACTGTATGTAGGTGATGATGACTGGCTTGCCGATGGCTATATTCGCTCCGTTATGGATGCTTGGATGAGACGCAAGGAAATGTTCCCTACAACCGTCTCTATCACCACCAGCACCACAGCCTTTGATAACGCTGGCAGAACCAGCCTGATCGCCGCAGTCTCAACCGGATTCTGGAAAGCAGACTATATTCGCAAGAATCGCTTTGACGAGAAGCTTATTCGCCAGGTTGACACCGAGTTTTTCCAGAGGTTCGTGAACATGGCAACGAACTATGCCACGATAAGCTTTGTCTGGATTGCAGGATACTTCTATCGCCAGCATGACAGCAATGTCTCAGGCAACAAATTCAAAGAGGGTGCGATCACGCATCAGGAGAAAGTATGAAACTGAGAAACCCACGCATCGTAGCCTCTGAGCAGAGACCGAGATCAATCCTAATCACCAAGGCTGTCTATCATGACATCTATCCGTTTGAGAAAATCCTCCGCACTGTGCCTGTAATTTTCAGCAGAGTGGGAGGCAGAGCGCAGGTAGAGAAAGAGATTGCAGAGTATCTGGTCAAGAACTACGAGGGGATCACCATTGACCCCTACATAGAGCCTGTGGTCATTATCCCTGAGCCTGAGCCTGAACCGGAGAACCTGAGACCCACGGTAAGCATCCCTGAGATAGATATGGAACTGGAAGAGGAAGAGGAGATACCTGAGCCAATACCCGATCCTGAGATTATCCCTCTGACGAATCCTGATGAGATAGAGATGGAGGCAGAGACTGCCCCTGTCAAGGACATAACCAAACCACCCAAAGAAGGCGGGAAAAAGAGATGACCAAAGGTCAAGTCGTTACCGAGATCACGAAGAGGCTTGGCGATCCGAGCGCAGTTGCTTTCGGAGACCGCATTTACGGCTATTTTCTTGAAGTGCTTTATGAACTTATTGAATCGCTCAGTCCGATGGAGCAGATCAATCTGACGGTTGAGTCCGTGTTTCACGGCTTCACTGGCATTGACGGAGTTTGCAGACCCACGTTCACCGATACGCCTCAGAGCGCATGGACAAAGGTGAACAGCGTCAACGTGAATGACATACCTGCCACTCCGATAACCGATAAAGAGTATAAGATGATGCTCTCCAATTCGATGTATGCACCCTCGTTTGACGAGGCGTTCTACTACTTCGATGGCAAACGCATGGTAGTCCTCACAGGGTTGATCTCGTCTGCCGTCATAGTCTTGGTGAACAGCACTTATGATCCACACCTTGTGCTTGCCGATCTTGCTGACGCAACCACTGTTCCACTAAGTTCAAGCCTGATCTACAGAGCTATCCCTCTGACGGTAAACAAGGTCAAGGCAGAGGCAGGGTTGACGTTATGAACATTAAATCAATGTATGAGAATATCCAGATTCAGATGGGAGAGGCGATCAGCTTTGCTGAGTTCTTCTCTGCCATGACGAGGATCGTCAAGCTCTGCAATCTGCAAGCCGAGAAGCTCAAGACCATGCTGACCATAACCGGCACAACCGCTTGGGAATACACCATTGGTGATACCGATGATGATGACCATGCCATTGGCGATACAGCCGATGATCGGGTAATTGGTGACAGCAGATGGTCTGAGGGAGTGACTTGGGATTCCCTGAACAACGTAGTGGAGCTTCCCTCCAACGTGACGAAAGTCATTGCCCTGTGGTATGCAGGGGAGAAGTGCCATTCCGAGCCGTATGACCTGATGAAAACAATGGTCATGGAGGATCTCGTCTATACCTGCATTGGCAGACGGCTGTATTTCCCTGAGAGTTTGGATGCACAGACTACCGAGATCAGGGTCAAGGTTGAGACCAAGTATCCTGATCCGAGCAGAACCGACACGGAATACACGGGGATGCCTGAGACAGCGGAGTCCATGCTGATGAACGGAATCCTGAACGTGCTTTACACCCAACCCAAACATTTTAACACCACGCAATTCGGTATTTACCGGACGGCATTTAATAATGATCTGGCTAATTACAATGACCAGATACTTACACAAGAACCGCAGGAGCATCAAGTTCCTGTTTACACTTATTAAGGGGTAATCAATGAGTGGATTATCTGCAAAGAAATGGCACGAAGCATACAAGAACGTGGTGATCCTGAACAACCCGCTTTACACGGGGGTCAGGGCTACGCTGTGTTCTCTGTGTGATGGTGCCTCCGTTCAACTTCCTATTGCCGTATCAGCCGACCAGATTCAGGTGACGGACGGTTGCCGAGTTCGGTTTGGTGGTGCTGGTGTCTATCTCCGTAATAGCGGTAACGCCTCGATGGTGCTTAATGCTGCAAGGGTCAATGTCTCAGGCAAGCTGGTGATAAAGTCTGGAAACCACGTCTCCGCTGTGTCTATCATTGGTGGAACGGTGGATGGCACAACGATCAAGGCTTCAACCAAGATCGTAGCTCCGACCGCTTCCTTTGGCTTGGCTTCAGGCACAACGATCAAGGCTGGTGCAACCGTTATCAATAACGCAGGGATCACAGTAGCATCCATTGGCGTAGCTAAGATGCACATCAGCGATGACATCAAGATGGCATCAGGCAAGAAGCTTATAACTAATGGCACAACTGGGTTTTACTCTCCATCTGCGACAGAGCTTCACCTCATGATATCCGGAAACGGAATACTGGTGGTGCTTGCCGACAGTTTAGCTCCGAAAGCAGACGAGGCTGTGTCCCTTGGCACATCCAGCGAGCGGTTTAACAACGGATACATCAAGAACCTGTATGTCAACGGCATAACTGCCAGCACCGCCATCATCAAAGACGGGACGTTCAAGGGTTCTCTCTGCTCTGTCACTGCGATCAAGACTCCAGCAGCCAATATCTCCCTGCTTACGGCAGCCTCAGCCAATGCTGCTATCGTTCGGGGAACCAAGATTGTGATGACTACTGTATCTGGAGTGAACGTCAAGGGGACAACCCTTACCATGACCGGGGACGCAACGGTTACTGGAGATATGACCATCACGGGAACTAAGATCAACATGGCCAACCTGCCAACGGCCAGTGCCGGTCTTGACGCAGGGATGCTCTATAATTTAGCCGGAACAATTAAAGTAAAGGCGTAATGTGAAACGCATAAGCATAACTGATTTCAATGCGGGGATAATTGATGCGGTTGATCCGACACTTATCCCCGATAACGCCTTGACTGAGGCTGAGAACTACGAGTATCTCGATCTGACCGGATTGAAAAAGCGGAGAGGCGTTGACTTCTCCGAGCTTAACGATGCGGGATTTTCGGATATTCATTCTTTCGTTGTCTGGTATCCCTCACGGATGCCAAGCGGAGCTACATCTGACAAGGTCTTGATAGCCCATGCGGATGGAGCGATCTCAGCCCGATGGCTGGCAGGATCAGTTTGGGAAAGCCAGATACTCTTTACCGATGTCCCAGATGATGCCACGGTGGTGTTCTATGCAGGATATGACCGGGTGCTGATTGCAGATGGAGTCAACCCTGGGCGAAGCGTATCCGTGAACAAGGACGCAGAGCTTGAGTATGGCAACCTTGGAATCCCTGCACCGCTCACCATGCTTGAGGTATCTATTGCTGATGGTGACGTGCGTTATGCCGAGACAGACGATCCTGACGTTGGGATGGCAGTGGAGCGTGGCAACATTCTCCAGTATTGCTACACCGTAGAGGATAAGTATGGCACGGAAAGCAACCCCTCTCCGATAACCACAGAGCAGGGGTTTATGTATAAGTATCCCGATTCTACGCAAGCCTTGGGCTACAAGTATTACTACCGCTCCGTTTTGGTGAATGGCTTTTCGCTGGATGGATATTCCGAGAGCGTCAAAGACCGCCTCAAGAAATTCAATATCTACCGCAGAGACATAGAGTTCCAGCAAGGCACGATTTACAAGCAATTTGTTCTGGTTCAGCAGGTTGACATTGAGGGTGTTTCCTCGATCTCTGACAGTAGTTCAGATGGTGACAGAGACATAAACTACAACAACAATATATCCCCGATAGCCTCCTCTCTGATTGAACATTCAGGCGTGATCTACGCCTCCGGGATTAAGCGTCCAAGCATAACGTTCCCCTTTGAGTGGGACAGGTATGTCGAGATCAAGGTCAATAACCAGAACAACATTGACTACGTGGATGTTCCTGTTGCGATCAGGCTCAACTACTCCGAGCTTGGGATCAAGCCGTGGAGCGATTACCTGAACAACCGAGGCAAGATCAGGATATTCTATTCAGACATGATAACCCCCTGCAAGGTCGTTGCTCATGCTTCTGGATTCGATTTGTATCTGTATGTCTGGATTCCCGTGATGAACCGCAACGTAGTCACTACGCTATACATGACGCTGGCAGAACAGAAATGGGGAGCGAGCAAGAACGCCACTTGGGATCAATACAAGTATGGATGCTTCCATGTTGACGGTCAAGACCCTTTCGTGTATAATGACATCTTCAATCTGCCTGCTGTGCGTGACGTAGAGACCGCCGTGAGCCTCTTTATCAAAGACACTGGTCAGGTGATAATCCCCGGCGTTGTGTCTCAGGACGTGAAGCTATTACCCAATATGCCGGATATGCTTTCCATAGATGCGTTAACCACCGTCTCTGGCTATCCCCTGAGCCGAAAACCGAACTCCAAGATCGGCTATTTCCTTGGCTCCCCGGTTGGTGCAAGTGTTATAGCCCCAACGATTGGAGCGACAACAGGTATTGACATTGCGAAAATAATCGACCCTCCGTTTATTATGACCTACACTGGCTTGATAACTAACGCCACGGGATTAGCCTCCTATCAGACTATAATGAGGGTTGGAAACATCCGCTTGCAACTGGTTATGGCTGGAACAGGGAACAGGCTTAGATTGATCTGGGGGACAGACGAGTTTACCGTTGACGCAACCAAGTTTTTATTGCTTTGGTCAACCTCTTCCGTGGTTGAGTTTAACGCCACAATCAGCATTGCGGTAATTATGCAAGACAACGTCCTGTATGTTTACTGGATTAGTTCCGATATAGGATTACCCAACGGACAGTCCGCATCCAAGACGGTTACTGGATTAGTCCTCACTAATGACACGATTGAGATTTGCAAAAAAGATCCAAACGGAACTACGATCTACCTCTATCCCGAACGGATAACGGTTCGCAACATAGCATACATGAATGATGACGCAGAGAAGCTTGCCGCTTGCAAACGCCAGCTTTACGACCTGCCTGATTTTGCGACACAGGTTGGATGCGATCAACTGCTGGACATTAGCTCATGGACTAATGAGAACATTGTCACAGAGCTTAAAGAGATCGAGTCCGAGAGCAGGAAGAACGAAGTGCAATGGTCAGCCCTGGGTCTGGAAACATTCCCTCCGCTCAACTTCAAGAAGTTCAAAGAGGACGTGCTTGCCGTTACTGATGCTCCCTCGTTCCTGAAACAGCAGTATCAGAACACCCTGATAGTTTTTACCCGCAACACGGTATCCCGCATTGTGCTGTCTGATGACCTGTCCAAGATGGCTCAGATTGACAACAACGTGATTGAGGAGTTCAAGTCAGCCGGCTTGTATTCACCGGATTCTCTGATCAGTTCAGGCAACGCTTTCTACTGGCTGTCTGAGGTTGGCGTAATTCGCTGGAGTCCTGACGGCTTAGTGAACCTCTCCAGGGGCAAGAAAAACATCCCGCTTGGCATGGACTATATCGGTGCTTGGGTTGCAAACTCAGCACAATATTTGCTTCACAATCGAGACACTGGAATCACCTACGTCTATCATGAGATCAATGATGCGTGGACAACGTTTACAGGGATGAGCATTGACAAGGTATCGTATCTGAATTTAGGCTCTGACACCGAGAACCGCATCCTGATGTATGACGGAGAGAACCTTATAGAATATCCCGCAACCCAGATAGATGTATCCGTGGCTCACAAGATCACCACCAAGCAGATTGTGCTGGATAATCGCAAGCCTTACCGCTATCGCTATATGTCTGAGCGAGGCTCGATTGCGGACAGCATAACCGCCTCAACTTTTAATCACTACCTTGATGATGAACCGATTGTGGCAGAAGCAGTAAGCCCGATGCGGTATGAGTGGGTATATCTTCCGAACGGATTTTGGGGTGAGTATATCCAATTATCATTTGACAACATAAGCTTATTAACCAGAATAGACCTCGACATTAGAGAAGGGGTATAAGATGCCTTTATTGACGTTCCTTCCTGCTGCAATAGCGGGTGCAAAAACTTTATACACGGCTTTCAATAAGCCGAAGCTGAAAGAGCCTAAGTATCTGCTTGAGGGCTTGGATAAGCAGGTTGCCGAGAACCAAGCCGACATTGTGAACAAAACCCTGATGAGCAATCTCACCTCCACAGCCAAGTCAATGGGTGCGAAGATGTATCAACAGCAGGAGCGGAGTCTCAACGCAATGGGTGCGAGAGGCGAACTCTCCGAGGGACAGGAAGCCAGAGCTTTGCTTGACGCTGGAACGAAAGCGCAATCAGTGGTTGGTGAACAGGCACAAGGTGCTGTCCTGAATCAGGCTGACGCAAACCAGCGGAACAGAGAGCTTATGACCGAGGCTCGTCTGAATATCGCAAGGCTCAAGGATGAGGCACGGCAACGGCTTGGAGCGGAAACTCAGCAATGGAAAAACGAGCTGGTGGGTGGTGCATTAGACACAGCAACTGCTGGCTTCAACTCTATTGTTCAGGGTATCCAAGACAAGAACCTGCAATCTACGCTTGGCAACTTCATGAAAAGCACAGGCAAGACGAACCTCACAGAGCTTGACGATGATCAACTTCGTGGGCTTTTGACTACGCTCATGCTCAGAAAGATGGGGCTGTCCACGGATGGAGGCAAGTAATGGCTACTCAATTCACTCCGATCACCACGGTATCGCCTACCACTGTTAATGACAGTGGCAAGATAGACGAAGCTATCGGCTTGGTTCAGGGCTTGCTCAAGCAAAGGCAGGACTCAGCGGATCAGAAATACACGAATACCGTTCGCTCCAGAACGCTTCAAGGCTTTCAGGAAGAGGATGCACAAAAGCAGATGACCATCAACCAGAACAACAACTTTCTGGGACTGATGCAATCCTCTGAGAAGAATTTCGACACTAAGCTAATCCAAGACAAGACCCTGAACGGAGAGCTATCCCCTGAGCAAGCCAAGGCTCTGATGCCTTATGCCAATGACTATGTGTCTGATGAGGCAAGGTTGCTGATGTTTGCCGAGGGGATCACCAAGATAGATCGTGGGAACCCTGTCCAGTTTGCACAGCTTTTGACCGAGACAGGGGTTGACGTAGCCAGAG
>Ga0172381_10003090_pt1 | contig 17862 bp, 16 predicted proteins | sample Leawel6488metaG_FD_119754 | JGI IMG/M metagenome (GOLD analysis project Ga0172381, IMG submission 119754) | Leachate microbial communities from a municipal landfill in Southern Ontario, Canada - Leachate well 64-88 metaG | ecosystem: Engineered > Solid waste > Landfill > Unclassified | place... | reverse complement strand
TTTAAAGAAGAAGAACTTACCTTTCTTGCACCAATAGTTAGGCAGAAAAAAGGAACATATGAACAGCTTATTCTAGACTTAGGAAAAGAAGGTTATTCAAGAGTAAGAGTAAATGGTGAAATAATTAGAACAGATGAAAAAATTAAACTTGACAGATATAAAAAACACGACATAGAAGCAGTAATCGACAGAGTTTCAATTTCAGACAGTACTCGTTTTAATGAGGCAGTTGAACATGCTCTAAAAAAAGGTCAAGGCCTAATGATAATTTTAGATAGTAAAGGAAAAGAAAAATTATACTCGGGCATTATGGCCTGTCCCATATGTGGAATCTCATTTGAAGAGCTACAACCAAGAATGTTTTCATTCAACAGTCCATTTGGAGCTTGCGAAGATTGTAAAGGTCTAGGAGTAAAAATTGAATTTGATCCGGATTTAGTTATTCCAGACAAAACTAAGAGCATTATGGATGGAGCAATTGCAATTTATGGGAAGATGGACTTAAGTTGGAGAGGTCAGCAGTTGCAGGTTATAGGAAAGAAATATGGTTTTGATTTATTCACACCAATTGAAAAATTTTCCAAGAAACAGTTAGATGTCCTTCTTTATGGCAGTGATGAACCAATCAAAGGAAAATGGTCTAACGGAGCACAAATGAATTTTGAAAATGGCTGGGAAGGTCTTATTCCCCAATCAGACAGGTTATATAATCAGACAGACTCAGAGTGGAGAAAAGAAGACTTTCAAAAATATATGAAATCTTCTCCCTGTCCTAGCTGCAAGGGAAAAAGACTAAAAGATAAAATTCTTTCAGTTACAATAAATGATAAATCTATTATCGATATAACTGATTTGTCTGTAACAAAAAGTTTAGAATTTTTTGAAAATATTAAACTAAACAAAAAAGAACAGGAAATTGCAAATTTAATCTTAAAGGAAATTAATGCCCGGCTTCATTTTCTATCCGATGTAGGCTTAGGTTATCTTACTCTATCTAGACAGGCCGGCACCCTCTCAGGAGGAGAAGCACAAAGAATTCGTCTTGCAACACAAATTGGTTCAAATTTAATGGGAGTATTATACATACTAGACGAACCTTCAATAGGTCTTCATCAGAGAGATAATCTAAAATTAATAGAAACTCTTCATAAATTAAGAGACTTAGGAAATACTTTAGTTGTAGTAGAGCATGATGAAGATACCATTAGAAGAGCAGATTATGTTGTTGACATGGGCCTCGGTGCAGGAATTCATGGCGGAGAAGTTATCGCAATTGGAACTCCAGAAGAAGTGGAGAAGAATGAAAAATCTTTAACAGGACAGTATCTTTCTGGAAAAATAAAAATATCTCTTCCAGAAAAAAGAAGAACTCCTAAAGGAGAAATAATATTTAAGGGCTGCCAAGAAAATAATCTAAAGAATATTGATGTTCATATTCCTACCGGTGTATTAACTTGCATTACCGGAGTTTCTGGCTCTGGAAAATCAACATTAGTTGAAGAAATTGTTTACAAAGGATTAATGAAAAAAATAAATCAATCTTTAGTAACTCCCGGCAAACATAAAGAAATTGTTATTCCAAAAGATCTTGATAAGGTCATAGTTATAGACCAATCTCCAATTGGAAGAACTCCAAGAAGCAATCCTGCAACATACATAAAAGCATTTGATGAAATAAGAAATTTATTTGCTTCAACTAAAGAAGCAAAAATGCGGGGATATTCTCCAGGAAGATTCTCATTTAATACCGAAGGTGGAAGATGTGAAAAATGTTCTGGAGATGGAACAATCAAAATTGAAATGAACTTTCTTCCAGATGTATATGTCCAGTGTGAAGAATGCAAGGGAAAAAGATACAATGAAGAAACTCTTAAAGTTCTATATAAAGGAAAATCAATTGCAGACGTCTTAGATCTAAGCGTTGAAGAAGCTCTTAAATTATTTGAAGCAGTTCCGAATATAGAAAGAAAATTAAAAACACTTGTTGATGTCGGTCTAGGTTATATTAAAGTTGGTCAAAGTGCAACAACTCTTTCAGGAGGAGAAGCACAAAGAGTAAAATTAACAAAAGAACTCTCTAAAAGAGGAACAGGAAAAACAGTCTATCTTCTTGATGAACCTACAACTGGACTGCATTTTCATGATATCAATAAACTTCTTGAAGTTCTACATAACCTTGTAGACAAAGGAAACACCATGGTTGTAATAGAGCATAACTTAGAGGTCATTAAATGTGCAGACCATATAATTGACCTCGGTCCAGAGGGAGGAGATGCCGGAGGGCAAATCATTGCACAAGGCACCCCGGAAGAAGTTGCAAAAGTAGAAAAGAGTTATACTGGAAAGTTTTTGAAACCAATGCTAAAATGAAACCAACCGAAATATCATTCCTGCCAGCAGAACCGGGCTGTTATTTATTCAAAGACAAAGAAGGAACCATAATCTATGTTGGAAAAGCTAAAAACTTAAAGAAAAGAGTCTCTAATTATTTTCAAAAAAAAGATCATGACCCTAAGACAGCAGCTTTAGTTGCAAATATTGAAACTATCGATATAATCACAACAAAAACAGAAGCAGAAGCTTTTCTTCTTGAAAGCAATCTTATCAAGAAAAATTATCCAAAGTACAATATAGATCTAAAAGATTCAAGAAAATATGCTTACATTCTTATTCATGAAGGAGATCTTCCTTGGATTGAAGTTGCCAGAGATCGTTTAGAAAAAGGCGATTACTATGGCCCTTTTGTTTCAGGCCAAGTTAGAAAATTAATCTTTGATGTTATAACAAGAAATTTCAAAATATTCTATAAAAAACCCTCACCAAGATATAAAAAAATTGTTGACCCCATTGCCTACTTAGAAAGAGTAAGACAAGCTAAAAAAATTCTTAGTGGCAAGGTAGATGAGCTTATATTAGAATTAGAAGAAAAAATGAAAGAATGTTCAAGCAAAGAATATTATGAATATGCCCTCACTTTAAGAAATCAAATTTCTGCTCTTAAGACTCTAAAAGAAAAACAGCTCATAGAAATGACTAGGTCCGTAGATGCACACATAATCAATTATGCTATTTTAGGCAATGAAGTATATCTTTTAGTTTTCTCTATAAGAAAAGGAGTCTTAGAAGACAAGCAAGAATATAATTTTCCCTACCTTCCAGATTTCTTTGAAGAATTCTTAACTCAATATTATGATTCAGCACCAATTCCACAGGAGCTCATTATTCCAGAAGAAATAGACCCCTCTTTCATAGACTATCTCTCAGAAAAATCAAAAAGAAAAGTCTCAGTAATTGTTCCGCAAAAGGGAGATAAAAAAGAACTTCTAGAATTAGTTTCTCATAATATTAATACTACTTTCTTTGCAGGAAGTCAAAGAGCAATAGAGCTCCAAAAAATTCTTAATTTAGAAAAAATCCCAAGAAATATTGAATGTTTTGACATATCCCATTTAGGAGGAACTAACACTGTAGCCTCAATGGTATCCTTCTATGATGGTCAGCCCAATAAATCAAATTATAGAAAATTCAAGATTCATGCAATAGCAAATTCAGATGACTACCTTGCAATGAAGGAAGTTGTAAAACGAAGATACAGCGGTTCTTTAAAACAAAAGATGAAAAATCCCGACTTGATTGTAATTGATGGCGGCCCAGGACAGCTAAGTTCAGCTAGCTCTGCATTAAAAGAGCTAGGATTAAATATTCCCATTATCTCTCTTGCAAAACAGTTTGAAGAAATTTATACTCAAGAAAATAACTCTCCCATAATAATTGACAAAAAGAATAAAGGTTTGCAATTACTTCAAGCAATAAGAGACGAAGCTCATAGATTTGCAATAACCTATCAAAGAAGCTTAAGAAGTAAAGAAATCCACAAGTGAAACCAGTTTCACTAAAAATATATATCCTGTTTCACTCTTTGAAAAAGGTTTCAGAGAAAATAATTTAGTTGTTTCAATCTTGAATTGACAACTAAATTTACACAGGAGGTAAAAAAATGAACAAACAAATAAAATTGAAATGGGTAGTGATCATTGCATTTGTAACTTTGTTAGTTGGAGCCTTACTAGGTTCCTTTGTGCACTGGCCTGATAGTCCCCCAATAAAGATAATTGGTGAAGACCTTGAATTTATTGGTGAGAAAGACGGAGCATATCAATACAAAATAACAGCCTATCATGCAGAGAACATTACTCCCAATATCTCTTTTTCAGCATACAACTCTGAAGGAAAATTAATTAACTGCAGATTTACTAAAGTTAATAATTCCTCAGAAAATACCTATATATGCGGATCTGATGAATATTGGAAAAATCAAAATGTCTCAAACTAAAAAAGAATTAATAGCATTAGGAATTTTTTTTATTTCTTTATTTTTTATAGGTTTGCTTATCTTTAATGTCATAGACAAAGAGATCATAATTGTAATTAATGATACAGAACAGGCCGTTATATCTCAGCCATTTAGTTTGATACAAGTCCTTGCTTTAATGATCTTAGCTGTAATTGCAAGTATCTCTCTTTTTTATTATCTTGAAAAATTGAATTTTAAAAAAGGAATAAACCAAAAGCAGAAAACTATTCTATCAACTTTAGAAGGCGATGAAAAGAAAGTTTATGACTTTCTTTTGCAGAAAGGTGAAATCCTGCAGAAAGATTTGGTTTATGAACTCGGGCTGTCAAAAGCAAAAGTGAGCAGAATCTTAGACAAACTTGAAAGAAAAGAGATTCTAAAAAGATACAGTTATGGCTTTAGCAACAAGGTTAAACTGAATTAATGTTACTACTAAATAGTTACATTTATATACTTAAATCTATAGAACCCTTAATGGAAAATTTTGACCCTGATGATATTCCAGATCCCGAGGAAGAAAGACTGGTTAGCTTAGGCTATTGGCCACTAAAGGTTAGTTATACTGGAAGAGTAGCTGAAACTTTCGGATATGATCTCCCAAATATTAGCTCAGGTAAAATTTTAGACATGGGCTGTTCTGATGGTATTACAAGTCATGAACTAAAAAGATTATATCCTAATTGCCATATTATTGGTCTAGATTATTGTTTCTCTAATAACTGGGCTGATAATGAAAAACTATCGTTTATTCATGCTGATGGATATCATGCTCCTTTTAAACCAGAAAGTTTTGATGCTGTATTCTGTATGAACAATATCTCCTTAGTACTACAAAGCCCGAAAATCCCTCAGGTAAAGATAAAAAAAGCTCTTTTTGATCTTGGCAGACTAGTTAAAAAAAATGGCTATTTGTTAACCTCAAGTTGTGATTCTTGGAGAATTTTTCAAAGATCTTCAGGCAATTTCAAATTAATCAAACCTTCAGCTCAATCAGCAGATTCTTTAGAACTTATTGAATCCTGGTTAACTGGTAATGGATCAGAAAAGCACACTACAGACTTTGAAGGCTATCTTAATCTTGTAAAAAAGCAATCCAAATAAAAATGGAAGAAATTGGAATAAAACCAAAACTAGATTTAAAGAGATACTGGGATTTGTCTAGTAGCTATTATGGCAGAGTAGAAGAAACCTTTGAAGATAGACTTCCAAAGATTGTCTCAGGAAAAATTCTAGACTGGGGCTGTTCAATAGGCTTTACAAGCAAAGAACTCTCAATATTATATCCAAATTGCTCTATCACTGGTTTAGACATCTCTTTCTTCAAAAAATGGCCTAAGGAAGAAAAAAATATTTCTTTTGTTCAGGGAGATGGCTACTTCCCGCCATTTAAAGAAGAAACCTTTGACGCAGTATTTTGCATGAATAATCTTACCTTACTTTTAGAAAGAACAAGAGACTATAATGAGTTTATTAAAAAATCAGTCTTATCTATTGGAAGTTTAGTGAAACCAAAAGGTTACTTAATATTTTCAGACTGCGACTCTTGGAAAATCTTTCAAAAAGAGTCTAAAAATTTCAAGGTCCATTCTCATTCTGATAGAATTCGCCCAGCTCTAGATTTCTTTAATTTGTGGCTAACCTAACAGTAAAGTTTATTATCCCCATTTATTCCCCTAACAAATGGAAAATCACAAATTTCAATTAAAATCTAAGTTCAAGCCTGCTGGAAGTCAGCCAGATGCAATAAAGAAACTTGTAGATGGAATTAACAAAGGAAAAAATTATCAGACTCTTTTAGGAGTTACTGGCTCTGGAAAAACTTTCACAATTGCAAATGTAATTCAATCTATACAAAAACCAACTTTAGTCATAGCCCATAATAAAACTCTTGCAGCTCAATTATATCGCGAGTTTAAAGAATTCTTTCCAGAAAATAGGGTAGAATATTTTATCTCATTCTATGATTATTACCAGCCAGAATCATATCTTCCTTCCAAGGATCAATATATAGAGAAAGATTCTCAAATTAACCCGCTAATTGAAAGAATGAGGCTAAGTGCAACTGCTTCCCTAATGTCAAGAAGAGATGTAATTGTAATTGCTTCTGCATCTTGTATCTATGGCTTAGGAAATCCAAAAAACTTCTCTAGAATGGGAATAGATTTTAGTACAAAAGCTAAAATAAGCAGAACTGAAATTCTTAGCAAGCTTCTTGCAATTCAATATGAAAGAAATGATCTGGAGATTCTTCCAGGAAGATTTAGAGTTAAGGGAGATACAATTGATATTATTCCAGGTTATTACAAAGATATTCTTAGAGTAGAACTTTTTGGAAATGAAATTGAAAGGATTAGTATATTAGACAAAAACACTGGTGCAGTTTTGCAAGTCTTAGATCATATGTTTCTTTTTCCAGCTAGACATTTCGTTACAACAGAAGAAGACATGGAAAGATCTTTGAAATCTATATCAACAGAATTAGAGGAACAACTTCCAAAACTAGGAATGATAGAGTCCCATAGACTAAAACAAAGAACCCAATACGATCTAGAGATGATGAAGACTCTTGGCTTCTGCAAAGGAATAGAAAATTATTCAAGACACTTTGATGGAAGAGAAGAAGGAGACAGACCTTTCTGCTTACTTGATTATTTTGGAGATGATTTCTTAATTGTTATTGATGAGAGCCACCAGACAATTCCTCAATTGCACGCAATGTACAACGGAGATAGACAAAGAAAACAGACTCTTATTGATTATGGTTTCCGTCTTCCTTCAGCTTTTGATAATCGCCCCCTAAAATTTGAAGAATTTGAAAAGTCTATGAAAAAAGAAAAAGTCATCTTTGTTTCTGCCACACCAGGAAAATATGAAAAAGAGCAAAAATCAGAAATAGTAGAACAGATTATTCGTCCTACAGGTCTAGTTGATCCAATTGTTGAAGTTAGAAAAACAAAAAATCAGATGCCCGACCTAATTAAAGAGATTAAAGAGATTATAAAGCGCGGAGACAGAGTTCTCGTTACAGCCTTGACAAAGAAACTAGCAGAAGAAATTGCAGATTACTTTTCTTCTCAGGGAATAAAAACAAGATATCTTCATTCAGAAATTAAAACTTTAGACAGAAGTGAGATAATCCGCCAGTTTAGACTAGGAAAATTTGATGTTATTGTTGGTATAAATCTTCTAAGAGAAGGAATAGATATTCCTGAACTGGGCCTTGTAGCAATCTTAGATGCAGATAAAGAAGGTTTCCTAAGAAATCAGCAAAGCTTAATTCAGATTATTGGAAGAGCAGCAAGAAATGTTAATGCTAAAGTTATACTTTACGCAGATAAATCAACAGAATCTATAGAAAATGCAATAGCAGAAACAGAAAGAAGAAGAGCATTACAAATCGAATATAACAAAAAGAATAAGATTACTCCTAAGACAATAAAGAAAGAAATTGAAGAGCAGACAATCGTAGTAAAAGACACAAAGCATATTCCTAAATCTGAAAAAGAAAAACTTGTTCCCCAACTTGAAAAAGAAATGAGGCAGGCAGCTGAAGCATTAGATTTCGAACTTGCAATAGCATTACGAGATCAATTAAAGCTACTTCAGGACGAACTTGGAAAGAAAGAGGAAAAATGAGGAATAATAAACTAAACATAATTGAAAGCATTATTACTTATCCTATAAGGTCGGTGATATTATCTTTAACCTTGGGAGTTCTTTGGAGTGCAATTTCTTGGTCAAACGGAATTACAATAAATCTCATTTATATTTTAACAATTTTAGTTATTATATCTCCAACAATTATAGTCCTAGTTCACTATTCACTTAAAATATTCTCCTTTTTGAATAGTTTAATAAATAATTAGTTATTCCCTAAATGCATCTAATTTATCCCATTTATCAAGCTGCTTTATTTCTAAATCTTACCTTCATTCTCCGAGGATTTGGAAATACTGAAATTGCCTAGTTTTTCGGATTTAGGCAATTTCTTTATTCTATACTCTTCCTTGCAAGCCTCAGATTTACTCCCGCATACTTTCTTTCTTAATAGCTCCTTAAATCCTCTCCTAGCAACATACTTGCTTCCCTTCCCACTTGCATGAATTTTCATTCTCTTATCAATATCATTAGTAACCCCCGTATAGAATGAGCCATCCAGACATTCTAGAATATAAACAAACCACTCTTCTTCCATGATAAACTCAATAGAAATTGATTTTTATATTTACCTAGAAATTTTCTTCAGGCATTTCTGGAGAATCAAATCCACAATGCTTTTGCCCCTCTGGCAGAGATTTATTTGGGAGATATTTTACCAAATCAGGATAACTTAAATCTTTAATTTGAACTATTCTCTTATCTGGCATAATCAAGCCCTGATAATCAGATGTGAAAACAAAAATCTTACCTCGATAACCACAAGACCGAGAAATACTCACTTCATTTTCAGACCATGCAAGTGCAGCACAAAAATCAATATTTTGCAGCTTAATCATTGCTTCTAGTATTTTTCTTCCAGTCTCTTCACCAAAGCGATCTATAGCTTGTACTTCAAGTAACTTTTTGTCCATATTATTTCTTACCTTTAGAATTAGATAAACATTTCGCACATACTATTTTTCCAGTTGATGAAATATTAATTTTATTTAAAAGCTCATTGCATGAAGAACAGGTTAAAGGCTCAAATTTCTTAAAAAAAGGATCATAAACTATTTCTAATATCTTAATAGAATCACTTTTCGAACTTTTTAATTTCAAGGTATAAGTACAATTCTTATAGTAGATTAGATTAATATTTGCCAGACTATGATTCACAGATAAAGCATATTTATCAAGTTCATCATTTACATGGAATAGCTCTTCTTTCTTTAGCCTTTCCTTATGTCCTTGTTCTTTCAATTTTACTAAACGATCATTATATTCCCTAATCATTCTCTTTAGTATCAAAGCCTCACGATCAAAATAAGTATGTTTAAACTTTGCTTCAAGAAGCTTTATTTTTTCTAGACAGCGTTCAACTTCTTCATCGCTTTCTTTTATCTGATTTCCATAATACTCCTTGATTCTTTTAAGTTCTTTTTCTAATTTAATACTAAGATTATATCTAATTTCTTTTGTTTTCTCACTTATCATTTCTTGCAGCTTTATCTTTGCAGCTTTATACTCATTAAATACCTCTACCTCGCCAATATCTGCAGCGTCCCCCCTTGTTAATTTTCCCAAATTCATATCTAAAATATTTCCATCTTTAATTCTGATTTTATTCATAAACTGCTTCTTATCATTTAGATACTGGCATATTGACAGAAAAGTAAACTCTGGAATAAAGCTGTATCCTTCCTTTTTATTGACTTCAATAATCTTGCAATTTCCAAGACCAATACTTTGGATCTTAGGCTCTTCAAATTTTATATTCATTTTTACTAATGTTGTCTGACCCTTTGTTCTCATATAATCCCTTATTGCACTCAGAAAATAACTTCCCTTAACAATTAGTTCAGAATCTGCTAACTTATTATGTTTATCAAAATCAAAAACTAACACATATGGTGCCTTTTTACCAATAAAATCTTCAAAAGATTTTGGAGCATTATTTATAGTTAACACTCCGTTTTTATCTTCAATATTTGAACCTTTAAAAAATTCTAACATAAGCTCTTTAGTATTATTTTTAGGTTGCATTTTAATCTAAAATCTCCGAGGTATATTTTTTAGTTTTTTCATAGTCACTAATTCCTTCTTTGATTTCTTCTCCTACTTTATCAACTTCACTGGCAAATCTGGAAAGATTATTCTTTGACTCTAAAAATGCTTGCATCAATTTCTCTTCAAATTTAATTGAACCTGACTTTGCAGAAGAATCAAGTCCCATATTGAAAAGGATAATTGGCAATTCCCCCATAATCAATCCAATGCAGCACATTTTATTGATAATCAAGTCAACAACATGTTCTTCCATCGTGTCTTTTGTAGCCAGATTGTAAACTTTGATATTCTTTTTCTGTCCAATTCTGTCAAGTCTTCCAATTCTTTGTTCTACTGACATAGGGTTCCAAGGCAGATCATAATTAATCAGGTTTGAGCAGAATTGAAAGTTCAGTCCTTCTGAACCTGCATCTGTGCTTATCATTATTTGTGCTGTCTCTGAAAATTCTTTTATTCTCTTTGTTTTCTCGTCTGCACTAAGCCCCCCCTGAAATTCAACAATTTTAAGGTTCTTTTTATTTAATATATCTGAAATGTACTTCAATGTTGCAGGATGTTTTGTATAAATCAAAATCTTGCCCTTAGGATCTTTATCAGTAATCTCTTTTACTAAATCAACCAGCGCATTAATTTTTGTATCTTGTTCTAAAGTCTTAAAATTATTTAGAATTAATCTGGCATATTCTTGAGTTGGCTTGCTATATTTTGGATTTGCTATTAAATTCTCCAAGAATTCCATTGAAGCCCTTGAAGAGCTGGTTATCTTAGGAAGAATTGAATGTATCGCTAGAACAGTGCTTATAGTATCTCCCTTATAATCATGGTAATGAGATAATAATAAATTTACAATTTGATCATAGGCATTTTTCTCTCGAGCAGTAAGTTCAATTGACTGTATTCTTGGAATTCTTTTCATATAGTTCATTCCCTTTATTTCTCCTCTTCTCCTGCGAATCATTACTTCTCCTAATTTTCTTTTTAGTTCACTAGGATTAAGGGGCCTTCTTTCATTTCCATCAATCATAAAGTTTTCCCTAAATTCTCTCAGTGTCCCAAGATGCCCTCTTCTAAGTAAGGCCAGTAGATTATACAGTTCAATTAAATTATTCTGAAAAGGTGTGGCAGTCAATAAGAGAAGTCTTTTCTTCTGAAGCTTATCAACAAATTTCCATCTGTAGGTCTTTTTATCTTTCAACTTATGAGCTTCATCAATAATAACAATATCCCAATAAATCTCATGGGCCTTTGCATGTTTAAATTTGTCAGTTTTTACATCAAAATTTTTAACCTTATCAATAGAGGCTATTGCGAGCTTTGCATGTTCCCATTCACTTTCTTTTTCAATTATATTAAAATTAAGATTAAATTTATTTTCTAACTCTTCTTTCCACTGAGAAACTAATGAGGGTGGTGTCAGAATTAAAGCTCTTTTAATAAAACCCCTTACAATGCACTCTTTTAGCACCATTCCTGCAGTTATAGTCTTTCCAAGGCCAACTTCATCTGCAAGTAATGCTCTCCCATCAAGGTCTCTTAATATCTTTAAAGCACCCTCCTGCTGATGTGGCAGATTAAATGCAAGCTTCTTTTTAATTAGGTTATAAGAAATAAGCTCATCAATTTCAGAGTCTTTTGCAGCTTCTTCTGCCCTAAGCTTAAGATCAAATACCTCTTTATCTTCAAATTCCTTTGATTTTATTTTTTGAAGAACAGTAGCATCTTCTTCTGAAAATTTTTCAATAATTTTAAGATTTTCAATATTTTTCTGCTTTTCTTGCTTTTTTAGATGATTTGCCATTCATCAAAAATTTTTCATCCTTTTTAAATCATTCGTTAAATCACAGAATTTCAAAAAGTTCTTTTGTTTGCTCTAAACTTTAAAATCTTGTTTTTAAGATCAGAATTATCCTTAAGATATACTAAGTTAACCCCCGACTTTTTGGCATAGGCTTCATCTTCAATTGAAAACTTTTCAGATAGAAAAGGAGAATAAATAAAAAAAGTGTAAGGAAAATTTAATCCTGCTCTTGCTTGAAGGTTTATGTTTCTTATCTTTTGTTCCATTCCTTCTTTTCCCCGATTTATTATTTTATACATATATACTCCATAATTTCTCTCTCCCTCTGTTCCAGGAGATTTTCCTAGATACAAAACAGCATCACCAAACAAGCAGCCATTCATATTTTGTCTTGGCCAGTCTCCACTATCAATTATCTCATCAAATAATGTTTTTCCATTAACCTTTTCGTTAATATACTGTTTAAGATGCTCAACTCCAGGGTTTTTATCACTTAAAGGGGCAATGCCAATAACTTTCCCGCCCCTATTTTTAAAAGCTCTAGCAATTTCTAATGAAATTCCTTTATCAGGAAGAAGACAAATTTCTACCCCTGAAGAATAAAGTGTTCCTGCAATTTTTTCAATTTCTTTATTTACTTTTTCAGGACTTAATTTAAGCAGTTCATAATAATGAAAATTCATATCTCCCGGACCAATTAAATTGATTCTCATTTTATCTAGAATATTATCCAGTTTAAAAATTTAGGCTAAAAGAATAAGCTAAAGAGAAAGTTATGCTCCTAGATGAGGGTATTGCCCATAAGGTATCAAAGATAATTCTCTTACCTGTGCATTAATATCTAATGCAAAAACAACAGCCTCGCCAACTCTTTCAGGTTTAAATACTGGAAAATTATCTTCAGTATATTTATACCCCAGTTCTTCTGAAGCTAGTTGCATTGCCTTAAATGTTTCGGGGTCATCATAAAAACCAGTATCAGTTATCCCCGGCATAATTTCAGTAATATATATCTTTTCTTTTGTTAAATCTAAAGCCATGCTTCGTGCCATAGCATGTACTGCTGATTTCTGCACAGCATCTAATGTATGCAACCTTTTTGTTCTTATTGCACTAATTGCTGAGATTATAATTACCTTCGATATTTCTTGTTTATTGAATATTTCTTTCATTCCCTGAACAATATTTAATAGACTTGCACAGTTGGCTTCTACATAAGGACCTATTGCTTCACTTGGAACTTCCCAAGGGCTTAAAGCTACTGTTTCTTTTGGTAGAGTAACTTTTGAGGCAACCCCCGACATGCCCCCATAATGAACAAGATGCACTGGAAGATTCTTCTCTTTCTTTAATCTTTTAATATCCTCAACCAATTCTTTCACAGAAGACTTATCTAACAAATTAACTTCCTTAAAATGATATTCTCCCTTAAGGAATAACTTTCCTATATGTTCAAGACAGTGCTTGCAATCGCCAGTCATATAAACAATATAATCATCTTTATTCAGTGCTATTGATGCGCCAGCAGGACTGTTTATTTTTGCTTTCTTTCCGAGTGTATGTCCTGAAACAATTTCTGCAGGATCTGGCTGTTTAAATTTTCTCTGGGCTTCTTTCATCCCAACCCCAGTTATAACAACAATTCCCCTAGCCATTTTTTAATCTTCTCCACCTGTTTGAAACTTCTTCTCCTTCGTGAACATAAGCCATATTTTCTGATGCAGCTTGAACTAAAGATTTTTCGACATAAGGAGCTGCTTGTTCAGCCATCCATGCGAAAAATGGAAAGTGTTTATCTTTAGGAGCAAAATAGGCTAAGTCAGATTTTCCAAAACTTTTAAGATACCCGAAATAAGAAAGCGAAACTTCTTCTTTTATTATTTGAATCCATCTACTTTCGGTTAGTTTATCAAAGGGAACTCCATCTTTTTCACCTAACATTTGAATCATATAAGAGCCCAACATAACCCCAATATATGATTTGTCTTTTTGATACGAATTTTCTAATGCCTCTAGCCCTTTCCAACGTACCTCGAGATAAGGACCTAAGGCCATCTCAAGAGGAGCACTTTCATTTCCGTTTGTTTTAAGATAAATTTCTTTTCCTAAAGTATAAGCATCATCGGTTCCTTCAAAGTTTGATCTAACTTTTCCTTCAAGAAGGGGGTTTGTCTTTCCAGCAAATCCATAATGATAATGGAATGTTTGCAATAATTCATTTAAATCAGCTTCAACAACACTATGTCTTATGTCTGAAGCTCCACCAATATCAAAAGAGTTTATCACTTTGATTACTCTCTCAGAATCTCCTTCAAATAAAATTGTTCCTCTTGCAGCAATTTGATTGCCGGAATAAATTGAGGTTGATATCTTCCCATAAGCTAAATCAAACTCAATACCTCTCTGAGGAACTAATCCCTTTGCTCTTACAACACCCAAATTCTTTAGGCTTTCTAATCTTAAGATAACATCGTTAACACTAGAACCTGGTGGGATAGAAAAACTAATCTTATTGAAATGCTCATGTCCGCTTGCAATCTGAATTAAAGGGTCTTTCCATTTTGGCAAATTTGATAGCGAGTAACTTAAATCTATTGGTTCTGCGTTATAAATTATTCTTGATTGTGTTGCTCCTAAATTATTAAGCTCCAAATTAACTTCTGCTAAATTTCCTTCATTAGTTTTTGTAAGAATTATTGAACTAGCTGTCTGAACTCCTGCCCTTAAAGCACGCAAGGATTTAACTTGCTGCCAATTTGCCACAGGAACCATAGTAAATACATATCCTATTTCAAAATCAGGTCTCTTGGTTGATTTTGCTTCTTGAACTACCTGTATCATATCATAAATATTTGATGCTCCAGAAGGTTCAACAATAAAGTAATCCAAATTAGAATCTATTCTTCCAACTAATTGTTCTAAATCTTGTTTTCTTTCACAGCAAACACATCCAGCTTTAAATCCCGTAATATTATTTTTGTTTATTCTTACTCTTCTGATATCGTCATTTATTGCTCCTAAGTCAGATATCGCTGCTCCTACTTTACCATTCTTTTCTAAACCTGGAGCAACTGCGTTTATAAAAGTGGTCTTTCCTGAGCCAAGAGGCCCCGCTGTAAAGATGAACTCTACCATTTAACTCTGGTGGTAAATATATTTAAATATACTATTGATTTTCATTATCAATAAGAAAATGGCAAAAATATCAAGACAAACAAGACAGAAAGAGATGATAGCAAAATCCTTGGAAAAATTTAAAGGCTTTTTTACAGCTGAAGAGCTGCATAATTCTGTAAATAAGATAGATCCTAGTATAGGGATTGCAACAGTTTATCGATTTCTTAGAAACTTTGTAACTAATAGACAAATTCATTCTTATACCTGCAATAGGAGGACAATTTATTCAATTAGAGACAACAGTCATTGTCATTTTATCTGCGAAAAGTGCGGTAAAGTCGAACATATTCAAATTAATTCTCTAGACTTTATAAAAAATCAAATTGATGGCACTATTTGTCATTTTCAAATTGATATCACCGGTTTATGTTCTAAATGCTCAAAGAAAGAGAAATAAACTTATCGAAAAGTTCGATTCTTAAATAGAAACGCCCATACCCAGCAAGATAGGTTCTTGTGAATCAAGAGCATCTTTTTTCATTCCCCGGAAAATCATTCGTTAAATCACAGAAATCAATTAAAACAAAATAGAGCTCTTGCAAACTAATTATATATAATGCCTCAAAGAGGGTATTTCATAACAGATAGAATTACAAACTTATAACTTTTTTATTTTTTGCAGCTTCTGCAGCAGTTTGCTGATAGATTTTTATTCCTATTTCTTGTGAGACTTTTTCAATGTCTTGTATTTTTATCCTGATAGCTTTTGAGTTATTGTCCCTCACAAGAACTTTTAACTCCTCAATTTCACGAGTAATTGTACTTATAGTATTTTCATCTACTTTATCTTTATAAGTCTCAATCATTTTTTCTGTTGCCTGAATAAGAGCTTCTCCTTCTTGTCTTGTTTCTATGTTTTCTCTCTTTCTTTGATCTTCTTCTTTATACTTTTCAGAATCTTTAATCATCTTCTTTATTTCCATTTCAGTTAATGCTCCGCCGGTAACTGTTATTTTTTGTTCTATTCCAGTTCCTAGTTCTTTAGCAGATACACTAACAATTCCATTAGTGTCAATATCAAAAGTGACTTCTATTTGAGGTATTCCTCGAGGTGCAGGCGGAATTCCCTGTAAGTCAAATGTACCTAATGATCTATTGTCCTCAGCCATTTCTCTTTCACCTTGTAAGACATGAATATTTACTGACTGTTGGTTGTCTAGGGTTGTGGTGAATACTTGACTTTTTTTAGTAGGAATAGTAGTATTTCTTTCAATTAATGAAGCGCGTAATCCCCCCAGGACTTCAATTCCCAAAGTTAATGGAGTTACATCTAATAATAAGATGTCCTTTACCTCTCCGCTGATAATTCCACCCTGTATTGCTGCTCCTAGAGAGACTGCTTCATCAGGATTAACTGATGTGTCTGGAACTAATCCGGTTATTTCTTGGACTAACTTTTGAACCTTAGGGATTCTAGTACTCCCGCCAACTAAAATTACTTTGTCTATCTTTGCTAATTTTGAGTCTTTGAGTGCTTGTTTTGTCGGACCCCTAAGTCTTTCAAATATTGGTTCGCAGATAGTTTCCAGAGTTGTTCGAGTCAATGTTAAATCTAAATGCTTTGGTCCGGTAGTATCTGTATAAATATAGGGGATTGCTATTTTTGTCTCTTGAACTGAACTTAGTTCAATCTTTGCAATTTCAGCTGCATCTCTAAGTCTTTGCAGTGAAACTAAGTCGGTTTTAAGGTCAATATCATTTAATTTTTTAAATTCAGCAGCTAAGTAATCAATAATAATATCATCGATATCATCACCACCCAGATAATTATCTCCGCTTGTGGATTTGACTTCAAATACTCCTCCGCCAAGTTCTAGAATAGAAACGTCAAAAGTGCCTCCGCCAAAATCGAATACCAGAATAGTATGGTCTTCTTCTCTATCCAAACCATAGGCTAATGCAGCTGCAGTTGGTTCATTGACTATTCTTTTTACGTTTAATCCTGCAATAACGCCTGCATCTTTTGTTGCATTTCTTTGTGCATCTCCAAAGTAGGCAGGAACAGTAATTACAGCATCTGTTACTTCTTGTCCTAAATAAGCTTCTGCATCTTTCTTTAGCTTTTGTAGAATCATTGCTGAGACTTCTTCTGGAGTATACTCTTTTTCTCCAATCTTTACTTTATCTTTAGTTCCCATTTTTCGCTTTATGCTTCTTATAGTGCTTGTTGGGTTTGCAACTGCACCTCGTTTAGCAACTTCACCAATTAGCATTTCATTTCCATTGATAGAAACAACACTGGGCATTGTATTCTTGCCTTCTGAATCAGGTATAATCTTTGGCTTTCCCCCTTCCATTACGCTTACAGCTGAAAATGTTGTGCCTAAATCAATTCCAATTATTTTACTCATTTTTTATTCTCCTGTATAGTTGTGATTCTCACTTTTGATGCTCTTAGGAGCTTATCATTTAACATATATCCTTTCCTTATTTCTTCTAGAATAGTTCCCTCGGTTTCTCCCTCTGTTTTGATTACAGCTTCGTGGATATTAGGATTGAACTTTCCTTCTGCTTTGATTAATTTTAGTCCCTGTCTTTCCAAAATTTTGAAAAATTGGGAATAAATTAATTTTATTCCAGGATCTGCAGAGTGCTTAATAGAGAGTTCAAAATTATCCAAGACGTCTAAAAGTTGCAAGACTAAGTTTGCATTTGAGTTAGCTGAAGTCTCTCGCTTTTCTGTCTCGGTTCTTCTTCTGAAGTTTTCGAACTCTGCCTGCAATCGTGCTAATTTTTCAAAGTATTCTTTTTCAGTTATTTTTTGTTCTTCCATAATTATATGTGTAAAAAGTAGCCTTATAAATGATTGGTATTTGGATTTCAAATT
>Ga0172381_10003089_pt1 | contig 17865 bp, 18 predicted proteins | sample Leawel6488metaG_FD_119754 | JGI IMG/M metagenome (GOLD analysis project Ga0172381, IMG submission 119754) | Leachate microbial communities from a municipal landfill in Southern Ontario, Canada - Leachate well 64-88 metaG | ecosystem: Engineered > Solid waste > Landfill > Unclassified | place... | reverse complement strand
GCCCACGGCCACGACTCCTTGATCTAGTATGCAACCATGTTTATTCGCTGAAGCTGCCAACAGTTTGACCATGTCTTCAAACGGCGTGCGCAATGCGGCACGAGGTTTTACGGCAGCCGGGTCATTCATAGCTTTCTTGGCGTTGATGCCTGGCTCCGCCCTACGTGTTTTGCGATAGTGATCGGCTTGCACCCTCAACGCTTCTTCCGGGCTCATATCAGCGAATGCTTTTGGATACGGCAGCACTTTTTCCTTCAGATATATGCCGCCCTTGACCATATAGTTGCTGAATGCCAATCCCAATTCCATAAACATAGACACCATCGCGTCCGTCCGATGGATGTATTTCAGACCTCCTGTGAGAAATTCCCCTCCAAGAGTGCCCGGTTCCAGTATGGTCGTTTCCACGTTTGTATAATTTCTAAAAGCGTACGCGCACAGTAATCCTGACACACCTCCGCCTATGATAACCACTTTCTTCATCGCCCGCTCCCTTCTTCGGCCGGGAATCTTCCACGGTTGACGCACCGCGCTAAACTCTCTCCAAGCATAGTTAAATCGGCTTTGTTCAAATCTCTAATTTTGCTGTTGATTTTACCGGTCAATTTGATTTCCGGTTTCCACCTCTTGAAATCTCTTTTATTCAAAACCGTTTCCAATTCTTGGACTGTGAACGATGTCCAAACGTCGTAATTCATCTTCATGGTCTTCCGGTACACTCTAGCCAGAATGCTGTCATGTCCTGATTTAGTGCGATAACATATTGACAGGTAATCGCTCGACTCCAGACGATCAATGAGATAAAACTGCCCCACCGGTATTGCAACTCCTGCCGTTGCGAAACGTTTGTTTTTCAATTGATTCGAAAAGTCATCAACGAATACGCCAATCCAATCAGCCAATATCTTGCGTCTCTGTTTTGCTCTTTTAGCGAGCGACTTGGCCGCCGCTTGCATCGTCCTTGGCGATGGCCCATACCGCCGTCTGTCTACGGCCACCTGCTTTGACTTCACCGACTTGTATCTAACAATCAAACGGTCGCAAAAACTGGCGAATTGTGGGAATCCGTGTATGGCTTCGTACATCGTTCCGCCGTCAATTTCGACCGGCTTCAAGAATGCGCTCAGCGGTCTTCCTGATTCGGCCAAATACTTCTTGAACGCCTTACAACGCCCGCGCCATTCACAGTGTTTCCTGTCTTCCGCGTCCAAAGATTCCTTGTCGCCGTTGCAAACAATATCAACTGTGGTGTATTCGCTGAAACAACCTGAAATCAACGGCATCGCGCCACTCCTTTCAATTTCTTCACAACGTCTCGATATTTAGACAAGTGCGGCATCGCCTCGCGAGCGCCAAGAGATCCAAATAAATCCCCGGTTGCTGGATTGAATCTGCCAACCGCTACCGTTGTGTACACTTCGCTCCCGTTGCCCCAATACACTGCCGCTCCCCAATCGTATTCTTCAATACATCTCCAAACGTCTCCAACGGATTGTTCAACCACATTGATTGGCTCCGTGGACAGAGACCAACGTGATGTTGCTTCTTCCACCAAATCATTATCGTACGCTCTATTGCTGTGCAAATATTGCGGCCATCCCAATGTGTCCACCTTGTCCCCGAACAAATCTTCATACTCGCTCTTGCGAGCCAACGCCGTCAACTCCCCCTTTATCACATACAAGGCATAATCCAATTTGTTTTTGGTCACTCCGAAAAAATCCATCAATTCTATGTTCGACGGTTCTCCGCCATCGGCTATAGTAGCTCTCAGCGCAGGACACACCCTGTAATCAAATACTTCGGCCGGGAATCCGCTGAGACGACTCCGCAGTTCCAACTTAAACTTGGCCAACAATCCTTCCATTTCGGCGAATACAAACCCGCGTTCCAAGTCGTAGTCTTCGTCAATCAAGTCTTGCTCGTATACGATCCCGCGTCCAGGCCTCCCGCCTTCTCCACATCCAATACTAATCGTCGAACCCATGCTGTTGGCGTAATCAGGCGCGTTTTCAATCGGCACATTAATGCCGCTACGCGATTTAGTATGTATGCGAGACATCGCTGACCTGTAATTGTTTTCCAATACGGTAGCCGCAAAACTGTGCAATGGTCCTTTTTCTTCGTCAAAAGAACCCATTGCCAATAACAGCGCCATGCGTCCTTCTTGGTACGCATCGTCGAAATCATAGTATGTTCCGCCGTTACGAGCAAATTTGCCAGCTTTATTCCTTGCCACAGCAGCAATCTTTTGTTCAACAAACGCCCATTGCGTTTCAGTCATCGACACTTGTTTTCTCATGCCATCCTCCTGTTGATAAATAATTCTCTCATGGTTTGGTATACTTTTGGCGCCAGCTGCTCAATATCGTCGATGACCAAACATTTAGCACCGGTTGACGCGTTATAATATTGTTTCACGCTTTCAGTTTTTGCGCCGAATCCAACAACTTCAATGCCGCTTTTCGTTATGGTTTTCACTACTGATTTGAGATGTCCGCTGAGCACTGGTTGTGCAACAGAACCCGCTTGTGGTTGCCCGTCCGAAATCACGAACATGATTTTGCGTTTCTCCGACCGTACGGCCAAACGCTTGGCTGCTTCAAGCACGGCCTCGCCATCGGCATTGTCTTCGTATCCAGTGATGCTGCCCAAACGATATTTTGCCGCGTGGTATGATTCGTCAAATTCTTTAAACAAATCATACACGTATGGCTGTGATCTACGGCAAGGCGACGGGTGTTTGACCTTGACGCTTCTAAATTTGTTGTGAAACCCAATTACCTCGCATGGTATGTTAAGCAAAGAGAAAGTTTTGGCAAGTGCCACCGCAGTCACCCTAGCATAATAAGCGCTAGTGCCCCCAAGTTGGCCGTCGCCCATTGAACCTGATTGATCAACGAATAGCGTGATGGCCGTGTCTAGTACTTCTCCGTCGCGAGTTTTGGTGAATACGTCACGGCGGCCCAACGGGACCGCAAACAAAGCATCATCGTCCAACGTGCCTTCAGTTTGAGCATTCATTTCCATTGCTTCTGCTTGCGACTTGAGTAAATTCACCAACTTCGATTTCATGCCACCGATTTGTTTGCTGACCAACGCTTCCGCGACTTGGTACCCGGATTTATTTTCTGCTGGGCGTTGCCATCGATCCAACCCGTGCATTTCCGGCGCAGCGCCGTATCCATCCCTATCGCCTTTGTATGCAATCGCAGATGTTTCTTCAATCTTAGCCTTCACTGCTTCTGACGGGTCTTCCATTTCAGACTCGCTGCGAACACCTTCAATGAATTTTTCTTCAGTCTCTTCAGTTTCTTCACCTTCGCCGGTGACATCTTCGGTTTCGTCTTCTTCCCCGACGCCATCGCTACCGGTGGATTTGCCAGCTTCATCTTCCTCGCTGCCGTCTTCCGCGCCAGAACCAGCGCCGCCGTCGCCATCAGTGACGTCCCTGCCGTCTTCCACGCTATCGTCTTCCACACCGGCGCTGGCGCCCGCGTCGCCGCTGTCTTCGCCATCTCCACACGCAGAGTCTCCGCCGTCTTCATCGCCATCGCCATCGCCATATTCATCCGCCTTAACGCCTTTTTCCTTTTCATCGGCGGCATCATCAAGTTTCCTAAGCACCCTAGAAGCCAGCTCGTCATTATCAGACGCCCAGCGCGTGTATCTGGATGCTTCTATTTCGTCCGACGTCATATCAATCGCTTCCTTGACTTGAGGAGGCAAGAAGCCAATATCATACCCACCAGATTTAAGTATGGCGCCAGAAGCGTATAAGTGCCAAAAATTCATTTCGCCGCCTTCTTCTTCACGTTTTTTCTCCGCCTCCATTATCAATTTAGCAGAGCATTCCATCGACGCTTTCAGATTTTCTGCCATACCAACCAGCTCTTCTGATTTTTGGCGTTCCATGCGTATGTCTTCGAACACATTCAATAACAACTTTTTTTTCTTCGTCGTAGCGCGCTTCATTAACGACATAGGTGATTCCATGCCGTACTCCGCGTGCCTGTCTTCTTCCGTAATGTGTCCGACTTCATGGTCCAACCATCCGTTCAAAGCGTTGCCGCTCGCTCCCTTGAGCATATCGGCGTTCCCTGGATAATAAATGGTACGGCCGTCAGTGGCGCATTTATCAGACGGCACCACGCGCAAGTCATACTTGGAAGACATGGTGCGCGCTACTCGTTCAAATTCCCCAATCAATTTATTGATAGTCTTCATCGTCACGCTCCTTTAAAAACTCACCCGCTCATCGATTTTTCCGGCAAAATACCGCTGTATGATGGCGCCAACAAAACGTCGGTCATCATAATTGAGTTTGTTGAGAACCGCGACGTTGCTGGCGCGTTGTATATCTCCATATCGCTTGACTTTCCTTGCCCAAGCAACCAAACGTCGCGTGGAAAAAGTACATGAACACTCTTCTTTCGCTTGCGCTTCGCGTATTTTACGTGCGCATTCCACCATCTTTGACGCTTGCCCAGCGGGTATTCCCGACACTTGCCTGATAATTTCCACTTCAGTCTTTTCACTTGGATAATTGGCGTCAATCACTACGCCGAAACGGTCCATGGTCGCTTCATTCATAATCTTTGCCCCGGTGTACAATCCAGTCTCATCTCCCCGTCCAAATGTATTGGCAGTAGCTATGATTCGGAAATATTCATGCGGATGGACGACTTCGCCGAAATTTTCAGTCAATATCAACGCCGTGCCTTCTAAAACGCCTTGCAACTTCATCAATATGTCCGGGTGCGCTTGGTCCACTTCATCAAGAAGCAACCACCAACCGTTTCTCATAGCCTCCGTCAATACGCCATCCTTCCATCCAGTTATAGTTTTGCCGCTGGCGCTCTCTTCCAAGGTGCGTTGTCCGACGAATTCAGCCACCCTGAAATCCCTATTTAGCTGAATCCTGCGGACTGGTTGACGCAGCGCGCTGGCCAACACCAGTACGCCCTTTGTTTTACCGCAACCTGTTGGTCCGCCAATATAAATGGGCTCGCGATCATTCAGCCCTATGGCCAAATCTTCCCAAAAAGTCATCACAGTTTCGTCGACCACCCAGCTGGAGTCATGTGGAGGCACGTAGGCCAAATCAATTTCGCTGAGTTCAGCGATGTCCCTGCGTTGCACTTCCGCCCTTCTGATGCAATGCTTTTCCTTACCATCGCTTTCCTTTTCCTTCCTAGTCGCTCCTTCTTCATCGCCAGCAACAATCCGCCCGGTTTCCTTATTGAGTTTGGTTTTGCCGTGTTCTGATAAAATTTCGACGCCAGGCCATTCCGACATATATTCTTCAACTGTCTTCCCATGAACGGTCTTCAGATGTATGTCCAACCGATGGTAATATTTGTTACAAATCTTACATTGGACTTTCTCTCGACCGAAACTATCAAATTTGTCTTTTGCGCTTCCCATGTTTGCTTTCCTTTCGTTGTTCGTGGCTTTATCAACCTCATAGCAATAATAACCCCGAACAATTCGGAAGTAAAGAAAAAAGTTTATTTTTTTTGACCGGCGTACACTTCGCTCATTCGCTGCTTAGCTAAAAAAATTCTTTCAAGCATTGGACCCTGCCGCGTTCCGTCGTATTTCTCCGCATTTTCGTACGCAACGTGAACTTGTTTTTTCGTCGCTTCGCCAGGGTCAATACCGTCTGGCAATCTTGCTATGTAAACGTTGTCAAATCGGCCGACCAACTGACGCGCCATGGCGTATGGCGCTAAACGCTCTTCAGGGTCAAGCATTATCGTTATAGACGTGTTGCGCGGCCAGCGCGATATCATATTCAATTGCTCTTCGTGTAAAACTTTGCCCATGAGCGATAGCGCTTGTATGCCATTCTGCCAAGTCTTTATCGCGTCAAACGGCCCTTCCACCAACGCAACGTCTTGCCCTTCTGATTTCAGCATATCCCAACCCAATATCAATTTACCGTGGTTAGCGTCCTTTGGATTTTTAATCTTCGGCACAGTATCTCGGTCGACGGCCCGCGCAGTGAACGAACGCCCCTGCGGGCAATTTATAGGGATGAGTACGCGGTGGCCATATACCCCGCTATTGCAGAACCCCAATCCCCAAGCCTTCGCCGTCTCGCGCTTGATTCCGCGTTCTTTCAAATACGCCGGGAATGCCCAGTGGCCTTCTTTAAATACTGGCTGAAACTCCTTGGGCAATTCCACTTCCACGTCGTCGTTTCCTTCGTATCCTTCATCGTCGCTGGAGCGTAACATCCTGATTTTCTCTGCCAAAGACAAAATCGTGCCCTTGCGACGAAAGTTGACGGAATTCCTCATCATGAAACGCTTGGCTTCGAACCAAGTGATGTCTTCCACCACCGCAATCACACCAACCAGATGACGCCCTTTCTCGTCACACTTGTGGCACACATAGTGTCCGGTCTTCCGGTCGATATAGAAACCGCCGAACCGGTTACACCATGGGCACTCTGCCATCAACTGGCCCGTCCCGGCGGGCTTCGTGCCAATGAGATTCTCTACAGCATATGCTTCAAAATCGAAATACTTGCTCACAGATCACCACGTATCGTGACTGTGGTCGCCAAACAAAATAGCCAAAAGCATCCAAATCGCGTAAACCCCGAACGGACAAAATGAATCGGTAATCAGACAACCAACAAAAGCCGCCGTGCCAACCACCAGCGCCGCCGCTCCGTTAAAAAACAAATCTTGGATCATTTTTTTCATATCATTCCTTCAATTCGTGGTATACCATTCTTGAGAAATCAGCGTCAAGAGGTATGGTCAATTTGCTATCGCCATCGCGATACTTCGCCAAGTGCATCTCAATAACTTTGCCGGCAGCCAGTCCTGCCGTCCGGTCTTCATCTTCGCCTTCCAACATCACTTTGGTCGACCTAGTTGAACTCTCTGGCGTATTCAATGAAATCACAACGTCTGAAAGCCTTGCTTTGTCGTAACTTTCGCCGGTGGCTTCCGCCGTCGCCGTTGATTTCGCCCACTCCCGCCCGGCGTGGGTGGAAGACCAAATTGCATATCCGTCTTCTTCAGCGAGCGCCTTCAGGTCGCGATACACAGACGCCTGTTCCAGCCGATAACTCTCAAACCGGCCCATGCCCCTCATATGGTCTCCAGAGTCAATCAAAAGCATGTCCGGTCTGAATTTATCTTCTTGGTACCAATCATCTAAAGCGCCGCGAATCATTTGAACGTCGCATTTACCCAACGGGAATGAAGCAATCTGCAACTTCCCCTTGAACTGCTTTTCCATTTTCTTCTTCCGGGATTTAATTACTTTCAATTCTGATGGCAAAAAATCAAAGTCTTTGAATTTCTTGTACGGGATGCCCTGCCATAAAGCATCTTGGCGCGCCGCCACTTGACGTGCTGGCATCTCCAATGCGAATATCGCCGCCGTGAACCCGTGTTTATTGGCGTTGTAACCCAGGTTGTTGAGCATAATAGATTTACCTTGGCCTGTTGTCGCCAATATCAAGCCCAATTCTCCTATTTCCAACCCGCCCATGATCCCGTCAAGACGTTTGAACCCAGACGGGATACGTTTATATTCATCCGGATGTTCTTTCATGTACTTTCGTTCACGTTGCCGTTCATCAAACTCCTCAATCCATTTGATTCTGGAATACTCGCGCGGGCGAAGGTCTTGTGAAGACAACGCCTTTAGCCCCTGATACACTTTATCAACATTGCCTTTTTCCAAATCTATCGCGGCCGCCTCCATCGCGATTTGGGCGTTGACCGTTCGCACAAATTTGCTCAGCTCTTCCAACGTCGCCCTCCCAGCCACTGACTTTTTCTTTGAAAGCCGTCGTATCAAATCAGTGTACGGGTCGCGTTTTTCTTCTTTGTCGAAATCAGCACGGGCTTTGTGTAGCAGCAACTTTTTAGTTGGGCGCTCGCGATACGTATCCCAGCAATGCTTACACGCGTCCCAAACCCAACTATGTTGCGGCGTGTTAAAATGATGGGCGTCAAGTATTCGCGCGGCTCTTTTCAAATACAACGCGTCGCTCATCGCGCTGGCCAACACGGCTTCTTCAAACGTCTTGTCGAATTCCATTATTTATATCCCATTTCAGCATTCATAGATTTGGACATTTTCACTCTATAGTCGCCATCTTTCATCGTGGCCATTTTCATCTTACCCATGATGATTGATCCAATAGTCGCTCCGTAGGAACTAAACAACTGATCGTGATTCATATTAGCAGCCAGTATCACAGGGAGGGCGTCATCGCATCGATTTTTCATCAATCTCTCGATTTCGGTATCAATGAACGTCTTCTGTTCCTTTTTGTGGAATTTCTCTTTACCTAATTCATCGATTGCTAAAAAATCAGAAGTGAGATACCATTCTAAACGTTTTCTGGCTTCTACGTCGTCGAACCCGCTCTTTATATTGTGCGCCAGCTGCGGCATCGTCGTATAATATGCCGTGCGTCCGTTTTTTATGGCCTCGCTCAGCACGTAGCTGATGAAGTACGTCTTGCCTACGCCGTTACTACCCAGTAATGCAAACCCATATCCTTTCATCAGCGCAACATGTATACCGTCGACGTACTTTTGAATCACTTCTTTGAATACCCTTTTATTGTGATCAATCCCCTTTGGGTCGACGTTCCAAAAGTCCTTCGGAATACAAGCTTCGTATTGCTGTATGGCCACCAAATAGTCTTCGTAACATCGGCAATCCGGGTCGCTACCGTGGCATTTCTTACACTTGTGCAGATACGTCTCCTGCGCTGAGTGTTTGAATTCTTTTATTTGATCATGCGTACGCATCGCGCCCCTTCCGCTAAAATTTCAATTCAAGTCCTTTGTACAACGTCTTCGCTAAATGTTCAGCCATCGGTCTCAATTCATCATCTACAAACATATCGATGCCTTGGGCGATGGCACGAGCGCTGAACTGTATCGACATCAAATCTCGATCACTGTACTTAATAGTATTGTAACCGGCCTTTTGAAGTGTCTGTCTTACCCTACCATCATATAGTTTCATATCGCTGAAACTGTTCGCTCCTGGCGACATACGTTTGGCTTGTTCATTAGGTTCTAATTCTTTAAGGTCGGAACATGCTACCGTGTCTACATTCGCCGGGCTTGATAAAAAAGACAACGGCGGTATGTTCATGTTAGCATCGCTGAAATCTCCTATGTGATTATGCCAATAAGACAAAAGTTGCCTAGGTGTGATTCCCTTTCTGACGCATAACTCGGCGATGGGCGCACAGTATCGCGCCTCTCGGTCGAAAATGGCATAGGTAGGTTGCACGCCAGACTGTTTCTGCAGCATGCGCCTGTACCTGCTATATATGCGTCCAAATTCTGACCCAAACTTTTTCAGCAACTCTTGGCGCTCCAAACTTCGATTGGAACGGTTAAATATTTCGACATACTGGCGGCGTTGTTTCTCCGAAGGCGAAAATGTAATTCTTGGATTGTTTCTGAGGTCTTGCTCCAACTTGGACCAATCGGGTTGGCCTTTGGGCATTTTCTTTCCACTGACATAACTCGTATCCCTTCGGGATACTCGCTTTAAATCTCTAATTATTTTTTCTTTATCTTTCTTTTCTTTATATTTTTTCTGATATAATTCTAAGTTAAGAGTATTTAGTAATATACCATGGTCTAAATTTTCACCACATCGGCTTAAATTTCGGCTTATGACTGCAAATGAATTCGGCGTTTGCTCGCCGCCGCCGTCGCTGGCTTTCCCGTTTTTAGACATGTCTTTCGGAGGCTGGCCAATCACGTCCATAGGCTTAAATTTAGGTTTATCATTTGTGCATCTGCCAGGGTTTTTACGCGCGTCCAAAACCGCGTCGGCCAGCGGCGGCAACGGATTCTCATACTCCAACAGTTCATCGTTCGACATAGGCCGCTTTTTCGGCTTATCATACGTTAAAACGCAGGAGCTCCCGTAATTAGTGGGCGATTTTGGTGTTGAGTAAAGTCTTTTTTTGTACTCTTTTTGCGTAGCGCGTTTTTTCATAGACAATCCGATTGGCTCTTTTTCAGAATAAAGGTTGGCCAATACTGCGTTGAGTACGACAAAACCATTGGCAGCAGACGCGGTTGGCTTTTTGATAACCAACCAACCGGTTTCCCGATTGATTGGATTGGTACGGTATTTCATGACGTATTTCAACGCGGTCAATTCACGCGCTATGATTGTGACTTGCGACACCGAATAATTTAACAGCTTGGCTGCCAATTCACGATTTTTGATTTGTTCGGGTTTCGCGGATGCCAGTCTAATCCAAGCGGCAAACGCTTGTGGCGTTAGTTCTTCGTACGCTTCGGTTATGTTTTGCGGCACGGTTTCGGGCGTGGGTATTTTATCCATACAACCTCCGTTGATTCATACGCCGATAGCGGCGATGTGTGCTTACTCGATAGATGAGAGTATAAACGCTTTTACAAAATTAAGTAAAGCTAAAAATACGAAAAGTTATAAAATAGCGTGATTATTTCAGTTTTACATACGACAGTGTGAACGCGGGTTCGGATTCGTACTCTTTGAGACGCGCCTTGGAATGCTTTTCGAAATACGGATTCATGGTGTCATTGAAATCTACATATATGGCTTCGGTCTTTCCATGGTGCGGGGTAAGGTTGCGCATTTTCTGAATGGTCATCTTGGCGTCTTTCCCGCCTTCCGCGTTTATCACCACTTCAATTTCCGGTATGTCTACGCCTTCTTTAAATACAGTGCCAATTAGCACAGGGCATTCTCCCGATGAGAATTGCTTGATCTTGTCGTTTCTGTCGCTGACTGGAGTACTCCCAGTGACAGCGTCGTGATCCACGCCTATACGCTCAAGACGGGCGCGAAGCGCAGCGACTTGTTCCAGTCTACTCGATACGATGAGAACTCGCAAGCCGCGTTTCACATATTTGGCCGTCAATTTGCATATTTTGCGGTTTCGATACTGATTCAAGTAAATAGCGTCTGCGTGTAGCTTTTGACTCCACTTTTGCTCTTGTAGATTATTTGGTTCTGCCACTTGGTATATCTTTATCAACGGACGCATCAGCCACCCTTTTTCAATTAAAAATGACGTGGAAACCTTCGACCTGATGCTGCCGCAACAAGCCTTGAGCCATATGACGCCCTTTTCGTGTTCATTCGTATTTTCGAAAAATACGGTGGCTGACAAACCAATCCGGTATGGTGCGTCGAAATCAAGCATGGTCTTGCGCCATAACTCCGACGTCAGATGGTGACATTCGTCGAATATCACTAAATCATATTTTCCGATAAGCGCTGTGAATCGCGGGTCGCGTTCGATAATTTTTTTGGTCTTTTTGCCGGTATTTGGGTTGATAACTTCGCGCATTCCGCCCTTCGCCGCCGATAGGGTTTGTGCCATGGCGACGGTCACGGTCTGTTCTTCCCAAATAGAATCCCCGATAATGCCTACTTCCACCCCAAGTGAATCTTCAAGCGATTCCTTGGACTGGTATAGCAAGGTATTGCTGGTGACTACAAATAACGTACGCGCCCCCAATTTATTTATCACGGCAGCGGCCGTCTTCGTTTTGCCGCTACGAATAGGCAGATTGAGTATCCCGACGCCTTTGAGTCTCCCGCGCTTCTTTTGTTCTTTCAGGATGCTATTGACCGCGCGTTGTTGGTATTGGCGCAGTTTTATTTTTTCGTTCCAATTGAACTCTATGATTTCAGTCTGCTTCCGTCGGCCACCGGCATCCACCTTGAACTTAATTTTATTGTCGTTTAGCACGGTGACTATGTCTTCCAGCAACCCTATGGGAGCCCGGTATCCATAACGCTGGTTGAACGTCATTAAGTGTTCACGTCCGTCCCATCTTTTCATCCTGTATGCTTCTGAAAAGTATGCACCGGCGACGCGAAAACTGGTGGCCAGTTCTAACGCAGCCATGACGCGCCGGTCGGCTCCGATGATAGTAACATTTTGGTTATTTATGATTAAATTTACCATTGATATATATTAAACGCGCGTCGATAACGCGCTGAATTTTTAATCGCCTATAGCAATTGCTGCCATAGCGATGCTCTGTGCAACCACAACCGCCCAAGGTATCCACTTGGTCTGGCGGGCGCTCTTCTCTATGCTGAGCCTCAGCTTTCGTTCTTCGCCGTATGCTGTCTTCCAAATCGATGCATGCTTTTGTTCCCATACGGACGCCGTTTTCCAGATTTCCACTTGGTTGTTAATCGCGGTGATTTCTATCGTCATAGAAGCAATTTGAGCTTCCAGGTTGAGTACGTATTTCCACAACTCATGATAATCTGTTATCAGCAATCCCAGCGTTTTGTACTCGGCTAAATCATAGGTCTGCAGCGACACTTCGTTATGAATTATTTCCGTTCCGGTCGGTTCTGTGCGTTCGTATGCCGGGCGCGACACTTTGTCGTCAGCCTCGGCCGTCCCGCAAAGCGTTTGTAACGTCAGAAATACTATCAGCATTGTGGATTTCATCGCGTATCCTTTCGGCCGTTTCGTGGTCACGTTCCTGTTTTTGCTTTAGCGTTTCGCGCCAGTCTTGCTCGTATTCGATAACTACGTCCAATGCTTCGGATTCAGACTGTGCAGTTTCCATGGCTTCTTCGAAATGTTCTTCAACGACGTCTAGCGGCGCATCGATGGCGCTCTTGCTATTGGATGCCTTGCGGACTATTGCCCAAATTGCCAAGCCACCCACGACCAAAACGACAAATGCGAACGACGCTATTTGAGCCCATTTCGGTTGGGCGCGATATTTTTTCCATACGCTGGTGGCATCAAAGTTCATTGGCCGACCCATTTCCCGCTGGATTTTTACCTTCCAATTTGCGCAACAATACGGGTTTCAGCACGGCGCGGCCAAGATGTGCCACTATAGACGCCACCAACGCAAACACGATGGTATCGCCCCAAGCGCCTTTTTCCAACCCGCTGACGCCAGGAGCGAACGCGCCGACTAGACAGAATCCCAGAAGCACAAACGTTCCCCAAGTGCTCCAAAATTTCGTTTGGTTGACTGTTCCGCCTTTTTTCAAAGGAACCTTGCCGATGAAAAATAATACAGCGATTGCAGCAGTTGCGAGCATCGCCATGTTCTTCGTGATGATGCTTTCAAATATTCCTTCCATGTTTCACCTCTTTATTGTTGCGGGCGATGCCCTTCTTTCCGCTTCTGCTTCTACCAAGATATCAATCAACGCATCGATTTCTCCCACCAGCGCTATGTCTTGATTCTGGATAAATTGCAACTCTTCTCGCAATTTCGCCGCGCGGGATAATAACGATTGCCTTTCACTAGTTTTATCGTCCAAGCGCTGGAACATTTTGCCTTCGAGGCCGCCTGGGCGTTTGTCCGGGTAGTTTGCCATCAGCTTTAAATATTCTTGCATGCCTTCGGCGACTTCTGCCGATTTTGATTTAGATAAATGCTTCACGTTAGTCATTGTAGCTTCTCTGCTTCTTCAACCAAATGGACGCTTCGTTCCCAAATTTCTCCGAGGGTGTCTTTTGCGTCCAATCCGGCCAATTCCCGGCGAACTGGGGTTTCCATCACTCCCCCGTCCATCACGATGCTTTCTATGTGCGTGGTGCGCACGCTTTCTGCATCAACGTTAAAAACCAATCTGAACCTATCCATGTCTAATTTCCTGCTGCCCATATTATGGTTTCCCTCCTGTTCGGCCGTTAGATTCCAACGAAGCCGCTTTGAATGCCTCGGTTCGCAACTCTTCTAGTGTCATATCAGCGTTGATTGACGGAAGTACTAGATGCCCGTTCACGCTTCTGCCGTCATCGCGTATGGTGCTAAACGTGACCAGACAATGCATGCTGGCCGGTCTGGTCGTTTTGGTTTTTTTCGAACGCTGTGGTTGCACGTCGGCCGGTGGCCGTTCCAACGCGCTCAAAAAAATATTGAATGTAAATTCCGCGTCATTCATAACATCACACTTTCTTCGTGCCACCTATGCGCACGACTTCGATTGATTCCCCTCTCAGCAATAACATTTTAGACCACGCGCGCCAAGGCGATAAGTATTCACCAGCGTATGCTTTTTTGACCTGGTGCCTATCTAAGATTGCTGATTTCACTAAGCAACAATTAAATCCTAACGTATCCGCCTTGTCACCGATATTTTTCAGCGCTCGGCCGTCTGTACTTCTAGTACCCACTTTTACATCGCCAGCGCTGGAAATTAAGTCATACAAAATTTCCAGTTTCAAGTATTCATACGAAACTGACCACAGCCAATCGTTGCCGTTGTGCTTTTCCATACGCGATGATCGTTCGATACAGTCCAAGAATTCTGCGTTGGAATAAGGGATGATCAGGCGTTCGCCGTTGTTCAGCAACGCCACCCCGTTGGACTCTGCTTCCGCAGAAATGCTGATCATTTTACGCTCCCAAACAGCGGCGCTCTTTGGATTGGAATTCATAGTGAATATTTTAAGCATCCACGCGCTCCGTATCGAATGGCAGCATTTTTTCTAAATGAGCCTTTAACTCTCCGACTTCTTTCTTGTGCAGTTGGTACATTTGTTTGATAGCGCCTAGCAAAAAACATGTGGCGTCGGCAGCATCTATGAAAACGTCGCCATCTTCGCCAATGTCTCCGATTATCGGCCAAGGAATGGTGGCTGGATTAGCAAGCTGGACGTTCCTTGTTTCTCCGCCTTTTTCCACCGTCTCGTATTGCCCGGTGGGTTCGTACGCTTCAATCAATTCCAAGTCGTTTAGATTGTCGAATGTGGTCATATTAGTCTTGTAATACACGTTATCCGAATACACATTGGCGTAGTATCGGGCGCTGGTTCCTACGCTGTACGTATTGGTAGCGGCGGGATACAAATTGCTGCTCACGCCGGATGCCGCCGCGTCACTCAACGTTAAAAGAGTGAAATCCGTGTTCACAGCCCACACCTTGTTCCATTTGTAACTAGCGCTTCCTAGCTGGTACGAGTTATCTGTTTTAGGCACGATGGTGGTGGCTCCATCGCCTGCGGACGTGCTTAAATTTAGACTGTCTGCCCACACAGTTTCCCAACGATAAGTGGCGGAACCCAAGTTGTACATGCGGTCGTACGCCGGATTGCAATCGCTAGCGACGCCACCGTTTGTTCCCGTGCCCAACGTTAATGCTGCGAAATCAGCATTAATGCCATATACATTTTCCCATCGGTAAGCAGCAGAGCCAAAGTCGTACGAACTGTTTGACGCGGGCACAACGTCTGAGGCTACTCCCTTACCAGCCGTGCTGTCCAAGGCTAGTGTCCCGGCGTGCGCTATGCCGGCAATCCATGCGTCTTTCCAACGGTATCCGCCGTTGCCTAAATCGTAAAAATTATTTGTCGCAGGCACGACGTCAGACGTTATTCCATTGCCAGCTGTGGTGATTAGGCGAAGCGTATTAACATGCGCTAAACCGGAAATCCATACGTCCCTCCAACCACATCCGTAGTAGCCCAAATCGTACACATTGTCTGTTTGTGGGTAAATATGTTGTGACCCTTCCCCGGCGGATGTGCCCAAAACCATGGTTTTAGCGTTGACTTGCCCGCTTAGAAATATATCACGCCATCTCAACGAGGTGGTTCCGAGGTCGTACAGATCATCTGTTTCCGGCACCCAATTGCTCCCCAAGCCATCTGTTACGGCCGTAGTCCAAGGAGTAACGGCCACGGATTGCACAGTCAAATCTATGGCTGAAACTGATGGCACCCTGTCGTTGCCCGGAATGCGAGCTATAATCACGTATGGGCCGGACTGCAGAGCGGATAAATTCAAAGTGGTGATGGGGCCCAATATGGCCACTTGGTAGTCAGCGGTGTCCAGCGACACGGTCGTTTGCCCTAGTGTGCTCGTAGTTGTAAAAGTGTGCGCAGTGTCCATGACCGCGTCAACGATGACTTCATCGCCAATTCTGGCAGCGTCTGCGACATCTGGCATCCACAATCGCACGGTCCTGCCGGTACAATCGTCCGCCGCCGTCAACATGTGGTCTAATAGTTCGAAAGTGTAGGTGCCATCGCCGTTGTCTGTGATATCCGAAGGCGCTGCGACCACTCCAATTTCGTCTTTCATCCCTAAGTATTCCAGCCTGCCAGTTCTTGGATTAGTGCGCACCTCTGATGGAACGGAACAATATGACAGTCCAACAAAATAATCGCGGCCGGTGGCATTTTCGAACATTATGTTTGACATTATTTCAGCCTTGGCAGCTTCCATAACGTGGCCAGCGCCATCGTTGCAAGCACCAGTGGTATTTGCCGAATAATACAGTTGATAAGTGTTTAGACCGCTTGGGGCGATATGGATTATGCCAAACGTGGACGGTGATGGATATTCCTGTCTCGCCAACAGGTCTATTTTTTCATCCAAATAGCCTATGATTCTATCAGCAAAATCAGTAGTGCCCACGAGCCGTTTTGATTTCGCTATAAATTTTGATGCTCCAGTCGTCATTTTAGCACTCCTATGAATTGATATCAATCAACTCTGTTTCCGGCGGTATTGGCGCAACTTCTATTTCTCCAATTTCCAATACAGCATCAACTTCATGTCGCAAACCTATGTAACCAGACCGATATTGAGATTCATCAACGCTGAGAATCAATTCACCGTCGACATATATCTCGTACCGCTTGACCATGCCGTCTATATCGATGACGCGCACAGTCAAATCATAATATACGTCCGGGTACAATATGCCCAACGCCGCAAACGACGCGGCTATGCTGTTGAAAAGAACCTGGTTGGCATCCGTATCTAAGTATATTTTGTGCCCGTCGATAGGGACGCTGCCAGGGGTTGATGGCTCCTGTGCGTGCAACCACAATCCGTATCTTCCAGTGGTCACGGCGTTCGCTCGTATCTTCACAGATACGGAATAATCGCCCCACGTGGACGTGTTTTCATTTGCGATGAACATGCTTTCATTCGTCGTGTTATCGTACAGCTTAGCCACGCCGCCTTCGACTGACAATCCGATGGAATTGGGCAATGTGTCGCTGAATGCCGACCATTGCGCAGCGTCGCCGTCCGTATCGAACATGTCCATGAACTTTAGATAATGAACTTCAAATCTTTCCCCGGCGGCGCGAAGCAGACTCAGCAGATACCGTGCCAGCGTCCTGTCCATCGTCCCGTCGTCGACTATTTTCAGCACAGAATATGTTTGTTCGGTTCCGTCTTCGATGTCTAGCAACCACGCGTCTTGCCCGCTGTTTTCCAGCGTCAGACAGTCTTCGTCTATCACCCATCTGTAATCGAACCAATTCAAAATTCGTACGCGCGCTTGCAATATAAATCGTAGCAAATCTTCAATCGTGTCTTCCGGGCCTTTAGCCTTCCAAAGCACCGTTGATACGGAAATGAGACGACGCAACTGATCATAGTCCATACGATTTGTGATGTATTCTAAATCTTTCGTCCACCCGACTATATTTTTTTGGTACGCCAAATGTTCATCCGCTATTTCGGTGGTATTCCATAACGTTTTAACACTAAATATTTTCTCCTGTAACGTTTCCCATACAGACTGCGGACCGGCCAAATATCGTTCTAATAGTTGGCCGTTTTTTTGATCATCGTCGCGTATAGAGCGTAGTAAAAAATTATATATGCGTTGATTTAGAACTTCTTGTGCCGTTAATGCCATTTATCCACCTCAAGTCGGATTGATAATAGTAAGCGTGATCGTGCCAATAGTAGGCAATTCGCGATTCGCTAACTGTGTGTCAACGTCTATAGCTGGTGACGTTTGGACCACTTTCGTGATTGAAGCGTCGGTTTCAAAAATTTCGTGCGAAATCCTTGAACTGGGGACTATGCCGCCGAATTGCCACAACCACGTCACGCCGTCTTC
>Ga0172381_10003088_pt1 | contig 17866 bp, 17 predicted proteins | sample Leawel6488metaG_FD_119754 | JGI IMG/M metagenome (GOLD analysis project Ga0172381, IMG submission 119754) | Leachate microbial communities from a municipal landfill in Southern Ontario, Canada - Leachate well 64-88 metaG | ecosystem: Engineered > Solid waste > Landfill > Unclassified | place... | reverse complement strand
TCCATTTTTAGGCAGCGGCACAACAGCCTTTGAGGCGGAAAGTTTAAACAGAAATTTTATTGGCATCGATATCCAAGGAAATCTTATTGATTACGTCAAAAAAAATATTGAGCCGAAAAACAATTTTTCTGAATTAATTACTGGCGACAGCGCGAAAACAGAATCATTAGAAAAGGTTAAAGAAATCTTAAAAGGCCAGAAAATAAAGAATGTCCAGTTAGCAGTCTTGCATCCGCCCTACGCAGATATAATAAAGTTTAGCAATATGGAGGGAGATTTATCAAATGCTAAATCACTTAAGGAATTTTTAGATAAATTTTCTGCTGTTTTAAAAAATACTCTTGAGATTTTAGAAAAGGGTAGATATATGGCAATCGTGATCGGTGACAAATACACCGCCGGCGAATGGATACCGTTAAGTTTTTATTGCATGTACGAGGCGCAAAAGTTGGGTTTAACGTTGAAAAGCATTATAATCAAGAACATGGCAGGCAACCGCGCCAAACAAAACAAAGAAGGAATTTGGCGGTATAGGGCGCTCACCAGCGATTATTATATTTTTAAACACGAATACATTTTTATATTCAAAAATAAATTTTAATATGACAAAGAAAGAATTATTTTTAGAACTCTCAATGCCCAACAAAGAAGGTATAAGTCGTTGGGTTTCAGTATCAGAATTCATTGATAAATACAAAGTGCTCCAACTCGGGAATGGCGGAAGCTGGTGTAGGGCCAATTCTAGTTTAGCGAAGGAATATCTTATTGAATTTGATAAAAATATAACAAATGGAAATTCTATCGACAGAATTCGTTTATTTGGATTAAATAATAAGAAAATTTTGAATCAAAACATCAGGAAAGATATAAAAGATTTTTATAAGATAAAAAAGTGTGTGATGCTTGGGGTGAATGGTAATTCTGAAAATACAAAAATTGAAATCGATCACAAAGACGGCAGAAAGGGCGATCATAGACTTTCAAATTTGACGGAACAAAAATTAACCGATTTTCAACCACTTTCAAAGGCGGCAAATGATATTAAGAGGCAAATTTGTAAAAAATGCAAGGAAACCAACAAGCGCTGGAGTGCAAAAAATATTAAAGGCAACCCGTATGATTTTTATGTAGGGGATGAAAATTATTCTGAGGAACTAGGATGTAAAGGATGTTATCAATATGATCCTGTCGAGTATAGAAAAATTATTGTAAGGAAGATAAGCGAGCTATCGGCAAATGAGGCCGTGGATCAGGTTTTTAAAAAATTATATCCAGAAGAAAAAGAATAAAAATATGAATTATATTGGCAGTAAATTATCATTGCTGAAATTTTTAGAGGAATCAATTAATAAAGTGGTTGATAAAAACTGCAACGTTTTTTGCGACTTGTTTGCAGGGACTGGAATTGTTGGAAGTTATTTTAAACGAAAAGGTTATAAAATAATCGCAAATGATATTCAATATTATAGTTATGTTTTAAATAGGCACTATATCGGGAATCATAAGGAGTTAAGTTTTGACAGGCTGACAAATGAAATTTTCGAGTTGAAAAATATCAGGAAAAGCGATCGAAAGAATTTTGTTTGTAGTTACTTAGAAAATTTAAAAGGCGCAAAAGGATTTATTTATAAAAATTATTGTCTTGGCGGGACAAAAAATAAAAAAGAACCACGTCAGTATTTTTCTGATGAAAATGGAATGCGTTGCGATGCTATTCGCCAAAAAATTGAAACTTGGAAAGGAGAAAAATTTATTTCTGATGATGAGTACTATTTTTTGCTCGCAAGCCTAATTGAATCTATCGATAAACACGCAAATACTGCCTCTGTTTATGGTGCTTTCTTGAAGCAACTTAAAAAAACCGCTCAAAAGAGTTTAATTTTTAAGCCGGCGGAATTAATTGTAAACGAGCAAGATCACGAAGTTTTTAATGCTGACATAAACGAAATGGCAACTAAGGTGAGTGGCGATATTTTATATTTGGATCCGCCGTATAATCAACGTCAGTATGCTACTAATTACCACCTTTTAGAAACAATCGCCAAATACGACAGTCCGAAAATATACGGGAAAACTGGCCTGCGCAATTATGAAAAAGAAAAATCTCTTTATTGCTCAAGGACGCAGGTAAAAAAAGCATTCAAGGATTTAATTTTAAAAGCAAAAGTTAAGTACATTTTTTTGAGCTATAATAACGAGGGATTGATGACATTGGATGATATCAAAGAAATAATGAGCCTACGAGGCGAATACGGCCATTTTAAAAAGGATTACAATAGATTCAAGGCAGACAAATCTAAAAACAGGAATTATACAGCAGATAAAACAACTGAATATTTGCATTATGTAGTTTGTGGGTAGGTTGGCTTTGACTGAGCACTACGAGGCCAGAAGAGAGGGATTCTCATTCGACGAATTCCGGCAATTCTTCATATGGATGAGGCCCTTCATTACGTATAATGAAAAGGCTTATCTAATTGGAGCAAAAGCCGATGGAAACTCGATGAGATTCTTTGTCTTGGGCGATGCTCAAGAGATCAAACAGTTCTAAATATGCGGCTTGTCCAACGTGGGCAAGCCGTTTTTTGTTGCCTTGCATAAAATTTTTGAAATGATAAAATGGTTGTATGTTGAAAGAGTTGATTGATCAGTTTTATTTGGAGAATCAGAAGAATAAGGAGCAGACTAGGTTTTATATTACAGACGCTGGGAAATGTCCGCGGGCTGTTTTTTTTAAGTTTAAGAATGCGCCGAGAGAACCGATGGATGCAAGGATTATGCGCATTTTTGAGCATGGAGAAAACATACATAGGTCCATATTTAATATTTTATACAGACTAAGACTGGGAGTTGTAACGGAAATTCCAATTCCTTCGCAGGAAATAATTTCTGGCAGGGCTGACGCAATTTTGTGCATGGGAAATGAAAACTATGTTTTGGACATTAAAAGCATGAACAGTATGATTTTCAGGAAATTAACCGAGCCCAAAGAAGATAATGTTTATCAAATTCAGCTGTATCTTCATTTTTTTAATATAAAAAAAGGCATACTGCTTTATATAGATAAAGACAGGCAAGAGATGAAAGAGTTTTTTGTTGACTATGATGAAGCGCTTTGCAAGTCGCTGTTGGACAAGTTTTATGCTTTAAAAGACCAGGTGGAGGCAAATGTTTTGCCTGCTCGGCTTGAAGATTATCCGCGCAATTGGCAGTGTGCTTACTGTGCCTTCAAAGATGTTTGCAAGTCATCTAAGGGAGATGCTTACGGGACAAGCTTTTCAGAAACCGAGAGGGTTTCTTGATTTAATATGTAAAGCTTGTTGTCTTGCGTGTTGAAAAACATTGACGTTGCTGTGCTTGGAAGAGTCACAGCATTAATGTTGCCACGGTAATCTATTTCAGAGATTATAACTTTATCTCCTGAATTAAAAACTATATAGTCGTTGTTAAACCACTGGCAATTGGTAATGGCGTTGCCGGAAAATATTTGTTCAAATCTTTTGTCAGCCACGACATACAAATAAATTTTTTCGCTATTCCAGTAAATTAAGTTTTTATTGTTTGGGGCTGATATTACTTTATAATTTGTTATGGGAGCTTCAAAGCTCTCTAATATTTTTTTGTCAGAGTTTAATACCAGAGTGGCATTTTCTGACTGCACAAAAGTCTTTTCGGAAACAATATTTATTTGATAGTTTTGTGCTCGGTCTACAGTGATGCTTTTTACCGTCAACTCTTCCAATAATTTCCCCGAAAAATCAGAGCTATATAATGCGCCTTTTGTTGAAAGCCATACAATGTTTGCGCCAGATATTTTATATGCGATTATATTGTTGATTTCTGGCAAGGCGGAGTTTCCCTTTGCTGAATATAAAGTGTTATTTTTTATAAAGAATAAAGCCAGATTATTTTGCGGATTGAAAGAAATGTGCGTAGAATTTTTGTCTAAGTAGGACAAGCGGGTTGCAGACGGGTTAGCAAGAGTGGTGTCAAAAAGAAAGTAAAAAGTATTGATAGAAGTTTTAATTTCTATCAATGCGCTGTTTGAGTTGTCAGCCCATTTTATGTCGGATACTTCGCCGGCTTGCGCTATTAAAAATGTTTTTTTCTGACCCGCGTTATTAAGAGAAAAATAGTTAAAGGTTGTGCCCTTTGTTCCGACCGTTGCGGTAATTATATTCTGGTTGTTTGGAGCTATGGAGAAAATATATATTTTCTCTAAAAGATTAGTAAATGGTATGTCTTTTTTGAAAAGCAGGACATTTTCCAGTTTAGAGGCTAAATTTTCTTGCACGGGAAGAGTTTTGTAATAATCGTAGTAGCCGTTTTTTTTAATTAAAACGGTGTGGTCTTTTGGCAGTAAGCTTTGCGCAAAAATAGAATTGCCAAACATGCCCGGTTTTTCGGGGGCATTATTGTCTATATAAATTTGTTCTGCTGTGGGAAACGATCGTACATAAATTCCGCCGGTTGCTACAATCTTCATCTTTTCAAAATCAAATCTGTAACCCATAGAGTAGGCAACCAAAACCGGCGCGAAAACAAGAAAGCACGCCACACAAACAAGCACTATTATCAGGCGAGTTTTTTTAGACATAATTCAATGAATTAATCACAGGGTAATTTAACCGTATATTATCATAAAATCATCGTAATTGCCAGATTTTTTTGCACTTTACAATAGCGCTTATTTGGATTAAGATGAAGCATAATTAGCAAAATTATGGCAGATAAATTTGTAATAACCGGAGGTAAAAAATTGAACGGAACTATTGAGGTCATGGGCTCAAAAAATGCGGCTCTGCCAATTTTGGCTGCGTCAATTTTGACAAAAGAAGATTGCGTCATAGACAACGTTCCTTTAATAGAAGACGTTTTAAAAATGATAAAACTTTTGCAAGACATGGGCGCAAAAGTTGAGTGGCTAGAAACAAAAAAGATAAAAATAAATTGCGAAAATATAAATCCTGAAAAATTACAGCAAGATGTAGTTGGTAAATTCAGGGGTTCTGTTTTGTTTTGGGGGCCCTTGGCTGCGCAATTTGATAGCTTTAAGTCGATGTCGCCCGGCGGATGCGTAATTGGGGCAAGGCCTTTGGACACACACTTTGATGCTTTTTTGCAAATGGGAGTTGATGTTGCGCAGAAAGGGAAAAATTATTTGTTTAAAAAAGGAGAGTTAAAGGGGGGAGAGGTTGTGCTGGATGAGTTTTCTGTTACTGCAACCGAAAATGTGCTTATGTTTTCGGCTGCTCAAGATAGGAAGACAATTTTAAAAATTGCCGACCAAGATTATCAGGTTCAAGAGTTGATAAAAGTTTTAACACAAATGGGCGCCGAAATAAAATATGCCGGCCCGCATATTTTTGAAATTAATGGAAGAGAGAGCTTAAAAGGATTTAGTTGCAAGCTTATCGGAGATCCGATTGAAGCTGGCACATTTATTGTTGCAGCTTTAGCAACGAGAGGAGATGTTTTGGTAAAGAACGTTGAAACTCAGTACCTCACGCTTTTTTTAAAAAAGATTAAAGCATTTGGGGCAAATCTTGCGTTTCCTGACGAAAAATCTGTTAGGGTTTTGCCATCGCCAAAACTTGTTATGAGTAGAGTTCAAAGCATGCCGTATCCAGGAATACAGCCAGATCTTCAGCCCGAGTTTGGCGTCTTGGCAACGCAGACAAAAGGTGCTACCTTGATTCATGACCCTCTTTATGAAGGCAGATTGAAATATTTGGAAGAGTTAAATAAGATGGGGGCTGATATAATTTTTTGCGATCCGCATAGAGCGATTGTAAATGGACCAACAACCTTGCACGGAATTGAAGTTCCAAGTTTGGATATAAGAGGTGGAGCTGCATTGATTGTGGCCGGACTTATGGCTCAAGGAGTTACAACAATAAATAATGCTTATCAGATTGACCGAGGCTATGAAAAAATAGAAGAAAGATTGCAAAAACTTGGGGCTGATATAAAAAGAGTAAAATAATAATATGTTTAATAATAAAATTGCAATTGACTTAGGGACCTGTAATTCCCTTGTCTACGTTCAGGGTAGGGGAGTTGTTTTATATGAGCCATCGGTGGTGGCAATTTCTTTAGCCGACAATAAAATTTTGGCAGTAGGCGAGGGCGCCAAAGAAATGATTGGCAGAACTCCCGCAGATATCAAAGTTTACAGACCCTTAAAAGACGGAGTGATAGCTGATTACAGAGTCACACAGGCGATGATGAGATATTTTATTAACAAAACTTCCACAAGGATGAAGTTTTTGAAACCGGAGCTGGTTATTTCTGTGCCGGCTGGAATTACTTCAACGGAAAGGAGGGCAGTTATTGAGGCCGCGCTTTCGTCTGGAGCAAAAACAGCTTATGTGGCAAAAGAGCCAATTTTAGCTGCCATTGGAGCCGGTATTCCAATCAATTCATGTTCTGGTCACATGATAATTGACATTGGCGGAGGCACCTCTGAGGTGGCTGTAATCTCTCTTGGTGGAATTGTAACCTGGCACTCTGTGCGTATTGCCGGAGATAAAATTGATATGGCAATAACAGAATATATTAAGAAAAAATTTAATTTAGCCATTGGGACCCAATCAGCCGAAGAAATAAAAATAAAAGTTGGCACAGCTCTTCCACAAAGAGAAGTAAAATATTTGGAAATACAAGGCAGGGATTTGATTTTAGGATTGCCCAGGAATATCAAAATTTCAAACAACGAAGTTTGCGAGGCAATTTCTGATGTATTAGCAGAAATAATTCAAGCAGTTAAACATGTATTGGCAGAAACTCCGCCAGAGCTTTCTGCCGATATAATGAACAAGGGAATTATCATGGCAGGAGGCGGAGCTTTGTTGCCGAAAATTAACGAATTAGTCGCCCAAAGCACCGGCGTTCCGTGTTTTGTGGCAGAAGAGCCGTTATTCTGCGTGGTAAAAGGAACCGGAACGGTTTTGGAGCACTTAGACGAATACAAAAAAGTTGTAATGAGTAAAAAATAGTTTATGCTAATTGGGCATCAAAAGCAGTGGGAATTTTTAAAGAAAAAGTTTGAACAAAACCAGCTTTCACATTCGTACTTATTCACGGGAGCAGACGGCATAGGTAAAAAGTTTTTTGCGAAGGAATTTGCCAATTTTGTAGGATGTAAATTTCCCGATTTAATGAGCGTGGAGGCGCCCAAAAAAGACCAGATATTTGGCGACGGCGGAGAAATAAAAATTGCCAAGATAAGAGAGGTCCAAAATTTTCTTTCATATAAATCTTATCACGGAGGTTTTAAAATTGTAATTGTAGACGAGGCGCACTTAATGAATCAAGAGGCACAGAGCTGTTTTTTGAAAACGCTCGAAGAGCCCAAAGGCCAGACACTTTTATTTCTTGTTTCTTCGCGACCAGATATGCTTTTACCAACAATATTTTCAAGATGCCAGGCAATAAAATTTTTCAAGCCCAAAAACTTGCCCGACAATAAAGAGAAAACAGAAAGGGAACAGCTGATACTTAAAGATTTACTTCCTGTGATTGGGGCTACTTTTGCAGAGAAATTTAAATATGTAAAAGCCATAGATTTTGAAAAACAAGATGCCGGAGAAATAGTAAGAGTTTTGCAAAAGTATTTAAGACAGGATCTTTTGAAAAACAGAAGAAGTTTGGAGTTAACAGAAGAAATAAATAATAAACTTACTTTTACAAACGCTAATCCAAAGTTAGCGTTAGAGATATTATTAATGGAAATATAAAAATTATGAGTTATAAAGATTTTATAAATAACGCAAAACCCGAAATAGACAAAGCTTTCAAATTTTTGGAAGGCGAGCTGGCAAAAATAAGAACCTCGCGAGCTTCGCCGGCTTTGGTGGAAGATATAGAAGTAAACGCATTTGGGCAGAAGTTTCCTTTAAAACAATTGGGGTCAATTTCTACACCTTCAACAAACCAAATTATGATTCAGCCGTGGGACACTTCATATATAGAACCAATAGAAAAAGCAATTTCGCAGTCTGGCTTGGGAATGTCCTCGGCCGTAGATAAAACAGTTATAAGGTTAAACCTACCCTTGCTTACAGAAGATTACCGAAATGCTTTATCAAAAACATTGGGTGAAAAAGCAGAACAAACTAAGCAGACAATAAGAAGAATAAGAGAAGACGCCTGGAACAAAATTCAAGCAGCCCAAAAAGCCAAGGAACTTTCCGAAGACGACAAATTCCGCGGAAAAGACGAATTGCAAAAAGTAGTTGATGACTACCAAGAAAAAATAAAGAATTTAGTAGAAAAAAAGAAAAACGAATTAATATAAAAAAAAGAGGCCCCGCGAAAGTGCAACCGTAGTTGCAATCGCAGAGCCTAAGACGAGGAGTGGATGTTGTTTGGCTACTTCTTAAAGTAGCAAGCGGAGGAGTAAAACGCTGCGGCCCCCGAAAAACCCATTGTCAGAAACGATCGTGCTTCCGAAGCACTGGTGGGGAAAGCTAAGATAGCCCCCAGAATTCCAGCCACAAGGAGCACCCACCCAAGTGAGAACAAGAATCTGCTTGCCATGCCAGTCTACCTTTCATAAGAGAAGAGGTTGAACAAAACACATAATAATTTTAGCATTTTATTAAACTATTGTAAATATAATGATATCTTCAATTTTAATTTTAGTGGTGGCATTTTTGTCGCTGATTGCCTTGATGATTATTCATGAGTTTGGGCACTTTATTATAGCGAAAAAATTCGGAGTGAGAGTGGACGAATTTGGCATTGGGTATCCACCAAGAATTTACGGAAAAAAAATTGGAGAAACTATTTATTCTATAAATTGGCTTCCGCTTGGAGCTTTTGTGCGAATTTACGGAGAAGAGGGCGGGCTTGATGATTACAGAAGTTTTGCAACTCTCAAAATTTGGAAAAGAGTTTTGATTATAATTGGCGGAGTGGCTGCGTTTTGGATTGCTTCTATAATTATTTTTTCTATTGTTTTTGCAATGGGCGCAGATTTGCCGGTGGGCGATCAAGATGTGCAAGGATTAACAAATGCGCAGATAAAAGTTATTTCAGTTTCTGCAGATTCTCCGGCCAGCCAAGCAGGCTTGAAAACAGGAGATACTTTGCTGCAAATTCAAGGTACAAAGTTAAATAAAGTAAAAGATTTTCAAGATTTTACAAAAGCGCACGCAGGTGAACAACTAACCTTAACAATACAAAGAAACGGAAAAGATTTGGATGTTTTGCTGTCTCCGCGAATTAACCCGCCCGCAGGCCAAGGAGCAGTTGGAATTGGTTTGGAAAGAATGGCAACTTTGATACAAAAATATCCTTGGTACCAGGCCCCAATTCAGGGAGCAATTTACACTTGGCAGACAACAGCAAATGCGGTTGTTGGTTTGTACTCGGTTTTTGCCGGATTATTCTCAAACAAAGGTTTGCCTCAAGGCGCAGAATTTGCCGGACCATTGGGCATTACAGTTTTCTTAGCAAACGCAGCAAGCTATGGCATTGGATTCTTCCTGTATTTTATAGGAAGTATTTCTGTTTTTGTTGCCATATTTAATTTATTCCCAATCCCCGCATTAGATGGTGGAAAACTTGTATTTTTGTTGATTGAAAAAATAAAAGGCAGACCAGTTTCTCCAAGAGTTGAACAGAATATAACAGTTGTATTTTTCGTGATACTGATAGCATTGTCTTTATTCATAACAGTCAAATTTGATATCCCTCGTTTTGCCGACTTCATAAAATCATCATTACAAAAGTAGTTTTATTATTTATTTAATAAATTATCATGCTACAGTCTAAATTATTTACAAAAACTAGGAGAGAGCCTCCGTCAGATGAGGTTTCTAAAAATGCTCAACTCTTAATTCGCGCCGGATATATTCATAAGGAAATGGCAGGGGTGTACTCTTATTTGCCGTTAGGGTTGAGAGTGCTTAATAATATTTGCAATGTCATCCGCGAGGAGATGAACGCAATTGGAGGGCAAGAAATGATTCTTACTGCTCTTCAGGATAGGGCGTTATGGGAGAAAACGAATCGCTGGAGCGATGAAGTTGTAGATAATTGGTTTAAAACAAAGTTGAAAAACGATACTGAGCTGGGCCTTGGTTTCACGCATGAAGAAGAGTTAACTAATTTAATGAAGGATCATATTAACTCCTTTAGAGATTTGCCAATCTATGCGTACCAGATTCAAACGAAATTCAGAAATGAATCTCGAGCAAAAAGCGGGATTATACGCGGAAGAGAGTTTTTGATGAAGGACTTATATTCTTTTTCTCGCGACGAAGAAGAGCACAAAGTTTTTTATGAAAAGTGCAAAAAAGCGTATAAAAATATTTTTAAAAGAGTTGGAATCGGAGAAAAAACCTACGTTACTTCTGCTTCCGGTGGTGTGTTCTCAAAGTATTCAGATGAATTTCAAACTGTTACGGATGCCGGAGAAGATATGATTTATATTTGTAATAAATGCAAATCAGCAATAAACAAAGAAATTAAGTTAGAAAACGCAAATTGCTCAGAATGCGGGTCAAGTGATTTTAGAGAGGAGAAAGCAGTTGAAGTTGGAAATATTTTTTCTCTGGGAACTCGTTTTTCTGAAGCATTCAACCTTAAATATGTGGACAAAAATGGCGAGAACAAGCTGGTTTTTATGGGAAGTTATGGCATTGGCCCCGGCAGATTGATGGGCACAATTGTAGAGGTTTTAGCAGATGATAGGGGAATAATCTGGCCTAAGGAAGTGGCGCCGTTTACGGCTCATTTGATTGAGTTGAAGTCAGATAACAAGAAAGTCAACGCCACGGCAAAGAAAATATATCAAGATTTACAAAAGCAGGGCGTTCAAGTATTATACGATGATAGGCAAGACAAACAGGCAGGCGAGAAATTTGCGGAAGCTGACTTGATTGGTATTCCTTATAGACTTGTGATTTCCGAAAAAACATTGGCAAAGAATTCTGTTGAGTTGAAAGAAAGAAGCAAGAGTGAAGCCAAGCTTGTAAAAATAAAACAATTAACGAAAGCATTTAAGTAAAAATTAAAAATGGCGAACAAATTAAATAAATTCTTCTCATTCCTATCAATGGATATGGCGATTGATTTGGGTACAGCGAACTCTTTGGTTTATGTAAAAGACAGGGGCATAATTATAAACGAACCCTCGGTGGTGGCGGTTAACAACAAAACAGGGCAAATTTTGGCGATTGGCGAAGAAGCCAAAAAAATGGTTGGCAGAACCCCTGCATATATTTCTGCAACAAGACCATTAGTAAACGGAGTTATTTCTGACTTTGAAGTAACAGAGCAGATGCTAAGGTACTTCATTGAAAAAGCTGCCTCTGAAAGCAAAAAAATGTTTGGTTTTGGACGTGTGCCACGAGTGATTATTGGTATTCCTTGCGGAGTTACAGAGGTTGAAAGAAAGGCGGTTAGGGATGCGGCGCAAAACGCCGGAGCCAGAACAGTATTCTTGATTGAAGAACCTTTGGCTTCTGCCATTGGAGCTAAGTTGCCAATTCAGGACGCTGGAGGAAATTTTGTTGTTGATATTGGCGGAGGCACAACAGAGGTGGCAGTTATATCTTTGGGCGGAATTGTAACATCCAGAAGTTTGAGAATTGCCGGAGATAAATTAAATGACGATATTGTACAGTTTGCGCAGAAAGAATATAAGCTTTTAATTGGTGAGAGAACTGCAGAATTAATCAAAATAAGTATTGGTTCGGCAATGCCCCTAAAAGAGAAAAAAGAAATGCCAATGCGCGGAAGAAATTTGGTTACAGGGTTGCCGGAAGAGGTCGTAGTTTTTAATGACGATATTCAGCGCGCGTTAGACAGGTCGGTAAAGCAAATCATTACAGCCATCAAAACAACAATTGAAGAAACCCCGCCCGAATTATTAGCAGACGTGATGACTAACGGAATTTATTTAGCCGGCGGCGGGTCTTTATTGAGAGGGCTTGATGCATTGATTTCAAAGGAAACCAAAATGCCGTGTAAAATAATTGATGACCCGCTAACCTCGGTTGTGCGCGGAGCCGGCATTGCTTTGGAAAATATAGATACCCTTTCAGAAGTTATGTCAAAGGACGAAGAGGGAGAGGCATACGCATAAAATTTGTAAATGATATAATTAAATAAAGATGATTTCCAAAGAAGAAGTTAATCATATAGCGAAATTGGCGAGGTTGGAATTGACGGAAACAGAAGTTATAAAAATGCAGAAAGATTTGTCTGCCATTTTGGATTATTTTGCCTTGCTTAAAAAAGCGCCTAAGCCGGAAATAGTCAAGACAGAGGGTGATTTAAGCGCAACCAGAAATGACCAGATGCTTTCCAGTTATGATATAAAAGCTGAATTAATTGGACTAGCTCCGGACAAAAAAGATGATTATATTAAGGTTAAAACAATACTCTAATGGATTTAACTGAACTGACAATCAGGCAGGCTCACGAAGGACTGAAAGCAAAGAAGTTTTCTTCTGTTGATTTGACAAAAGCCTATTTGGAAAAAATAAAGAAAAGCGATTTAAATTCGTTTTTATCTTTTGACGAAGGCTGGGCAATAACTCAGGCAGAAGCGGCTAATAAAAAGATTGAGTCGGGAGATTTCGGCGTGCTTTGCGGAATTCCTTGCGCAATAAAGGATGCAATAATGGTTGCGGGGCAAAAATGCACCGCCGCATCAAAAATTTTGGAAAATTATGTGGCCCCCTACGACGCAACAGTTATTAAAAAATTGAAAGAAGCGGGAGTAGTTATTTTAGGAAAAACGAACACAGATGAATTCACTATGGGTTCGTCAACTGAAAACTCCGCCTTTGGTGTGACAAAAAATCCGCATGACAAAACCAGGGTTCCTGGGGGCAGCTCTGGAGGATCTGCAGCCGCAGTTGCCGCCAATGAGGCCTGTTTTACTCTGGGGACAGACACAGGAGGCTCTATAAGACAGCCGTCTTCTTTTTGCGGGGTTGTTGGATTGTGCCCTACATACGGAGCAGTTTCCAGATATGGATTAATTGCTCACGCATCTTCACTTGATCAAATTGGACCCATTACAAAAAATGTTGAAGACGCAAAAATTGTTTTTGAAGTTATTTCCGGGAAAGATAAAATGGATGCTACTTCCAAAGAATATAAGCTCGAAGAATCAGAAGTTAAATTGAAAGGATTGAAAATAGGAGTGCCAAAAGAATATTTTGCAAAAGGAATTAATAAAGAAGTTGAAAAAATAATCAGAGGCGCAATTAAAAAAGCCGAAGATGCCGGAGCCGAAATTGTTGAAATAAGTTTGCCAAGCACAGAATTTGCTTTGGCTTGTTATTACGTAATCGATCCGTCTGAAATATCAGCCAACCTGGCCAGATTTGATGGAATTAAATATGGCTTGTCGGCTGAAGGAAAAGATTTGCTGGATGTTTATATCAAATCAAAAGGCCACGGCTTTGGCGAAGAGGTAAAACGCAGAATAATGATTGGAACATATTGTTTATCGTCCGGGTATTATGATGCGTACTACAAAAAAGCCCAAGAAGTAAGACAGCTTATTCGCCAAGACTTTGCAAAAACATTTAAAAAAGTTGATTTGCTGTTTTGCCCGGTTTCTCCGTTCCCTGCATTTAAAATAGGTGAAAAAGCAGATGACCCAATGGCTATGTATTTGGCTGATATTTACACAATTCCTATGAAATTAGCAGGTTTGCCGGGAATGTCTATTCCGGCAGGGAAAATGGGGGACCCCGCCTCACCGGCGGGCAGGTTGCCGGTTGGTTTGCAGATTATTGGAAACCACTTCCAGGAAAACAAAATTCTTTCGGTTGCCTCTCAACTTGAAAAGATGTTATAATATAGTTGATGACTTGGGAAACACTATATAATCTTTTAGGAATTAAAGATTTTATTTATTATATTTCTTCTCCTGAACTGCAGGATATGCTTTTTCCTGTGAAGCTGGTTTTTGTGTTTTTTGCGATGTATTTTTTGGCATTCGTGATTTATTTTATGATAAACTCTTCCTGGCTCCAGTATAAATTTTTGGAAGATGTCACGGAGTTTTTTTCTTGGCAATCATATGGCACCAGAGAGATGAACAAGCTTTGGGCTAAAATTAAAAAAAGAGCTGAATCGGGGACTGAAGCAGATTATAAACTAGCTGTAATTGATGCAGACGATTTTCTGGGAGAAGTTCTGGACGAAAGGGGGTACGACGGAAAAGATTTTCAGGAAGTTATCAGCAAGGTCGGAAAATTGATTGAGCCCATTCTAAAAGATTTACTTGCCGCCCACGAAGTAAGAAATTCCATTGTATACGACCCCGACTACAAAATATCGGTCGAGCAAGCAAAGAAGATATTAGATATTTACGAGTCTGCGATAAATAATATTGGATTGTCATAAAATTTTAAATAAAAAATCCTCCGCAACAGGGGGATTTTTTTTGTTGAGAGTAAAATAAAAATCTGCTATTATTAGTACAGAGAAGATGGGATTAAAAAAGCAATCGTGCTTATTGCGACTAAGCTTATCAAAATTGTCCAAATAATTCTAAATAATTTTTTCTTTTTCATTTTATCTTGCAAACGGAATGTAAACCATTCCGTAATTTAATCTGAGTATTTATTTTATGGTAGCAGATTTTAGTAAAAAACAAAAGGGGGAGTTTTTTAACGAGAGGCTTTTGTTTAAGACAATTGGGGCCGCGTTTTTAGTTGTCATTGTTGTCTTAGTTGTTATGGATATCAGAATATATCAAAAAAAACAAAAATTGGTTTCTCAAATTAGTTCCTACCAAAAGCAAATAGAAGACTTAAGCAAAAGCAGTCAGACTCTAAAAGAGCAGATTGCTAATTCCGACAATAAAGATTATTTAGAAAAGGTGGCGTATGAGCAACTGGGACAGCAAAGGCCCGGTGAAAAGGAAATAATATTTGTAACCCCGCCTAAAAAATTAGAAGCGCCACAAAAATCAGAAGACTTTTTAATATCATGGACCGGCTGGGTTTCTAACGCTTGGCAGTGGATAAAAAACAAATTTTAGGTTAATATACTCTATAAAAGGCGGGTATGGTTCAATGGTAGAACATAACCTTCCCAAGGTTAGGACACGGGTTCGATTCCCGTTACCCGCTCATACATGATTAAGCCACCTTAGCTCAGTTGGTAGAGCAACGCTTTCGTAAAGCGTGGGTCCGCAGTTCGAATCTGCGAGGTGGCTCCAATTTGGCGCTCTTTTTTTATGTTTTGAAATATGATAAATTAGAGTAATGGAAAAGGATTATGAGAAAATAGAAGAACTAAAAAATAGGCTCCACCACTTGATGGAGCGTCTTTGATGTCGATGGCAAAAAGAAAAAATTGGGCGAGTTGGAAGTAGAATCGCTAAAGCCGGGTTTTTGGCAGGACAACGAAAAGGCTGCCCAAGTCCAGCAGGAAATTTCAGCAATAAAAGAGGAGATTGAAGCTCTTGAAAAAATAGGAAAAGAAATAGAAGAATTTGAAATACTGAAAGACGAAAATTTAATAAAGCAAATAGAAGAGCGCATAGAAAAACAGGAGTTCAAAACATTCCTGTCTGGAAAGTACGATAGAAGTAATGCTATATTGGAAATATATTCTGGAGCAGGTGGACAGGATTCGCAAGACTGGGCAACGATGCTTTTGAGAATGTATCAGCGCTATTGTGCGATAAAGGGTTTCAACGCGACTATTTTGCACCAGGCATTTGGAGAGGGCGGAGGTCCTGAAGGAAGAATTGGCACAAAATCTGTTACATTGGAAATAAAAGGAAATTATGCGTACGGATTTTTGAGAAAAGAGTCTGGGGTGCATAGATTGGTGAGACAGTCTCCATTTAACGCGCAGAAATTACGCCAAACCTCATTTGCTATGGTAAACGTATTACCTGAAATAGATAAAGACGCAGATATAGAAATTAAGCCCGATGATTTAAAAATTGACACCTTTAAAGCATCTGGGCCAGGAGGCCAGTATGTAAATAAAACAGAATCTGCTATAAGAATTACCCACATTCCTACGGGTGTTGTTGTGTCTTCTCAGTCAGAAAGATTGCAACAGAAAAATAAAGACAACGCAATGAAAATTTTGCTAGGCAAGCTTTACCAGTTAAAAGAAGAACAGCACGCAAAAGAAATAAAAGAGATAAAGGGGGACTTAATATCGGCAAGCTGGGGAAACCAAATAAGATCTTATGTTTTGCACCCTTATAAAATGGTTAAAGATTTAAGAACGCAATATGAAACGTCAGATACGGAATCGGTTTTAGATGGCGGTTTAGATAAATTTATTGAAGCAGAATTAAAAATGAGCCATGATTAAATTTGAAAATATAACAAAAAATTATTCCAGCAGGGAGCCTATTTTGCAGGATGTTACCTTTGAAATTAAAAGAGGAGAATTTGTTTCCATTGTTGGCAAGTCGGGCGCTGGCAAAACAACCTTAGTGCGCTTGATTTTGGGTTTGGAAAACCCAACCTCCGGGGAAATATATTTTGACGGAGTGAATGTTAGTAACGCCGACAACTTAAAGATTCAGGAAATAAGGAGAAAAGTAGGGTGTATTTACCAGGATTATAAATTACTGCCCAAAAAAACCGTTTACGAAAACGTGGCCTATATTATGCAGGTTGAAGGCAAAGAAAACGAAGAGATTGAAAGAGAGGTGCCAAAAGTTTTGGAAATAATTGGTCTTGAAGAAAAGTTTGACCATTTTCCAAACGAGCTTTCGGGGGGTGAACAACAAAGGCTGGCAGTTGCCAGAGCCTTGGTAAACCACCCAGATGTTATTATTGCCGACGAACCTACAGGAAACCTAGACCCTTATAACACTTACGAAGTTATTTCTCTTTTGCAAAAAATAAATCAGGCCGGTAAAACAGTTATTTTGGCCACCCACGACAGAGAAGTTGTGAATAAATTAGGCAAAAGGGTTATTACTCTGGAGGGAGGAAGAATATTAAGAGACGAGGAAAAAGGGAATTTTATTATTTAAACTATTTTTAGAATAATTTATGCTAACTAAATTAAAAAGAATTTTCGGCTTGGCAATTAATGATTTCAGCAGAAACAAAGGCATATCAATTGCCGCGGTTTTTGTTTTGGTTGTTACAATTATGCTTGTGTCGGGACTTTTCTTTTTTCAAGGAGTAGCTGGCTATTTAACCGCGCAGTTGCGAGATAAAATTGATATAACAGCATATTTTGTTGAAGGCGCCACAGAGGAAGATGTTTTGAGTGTCAAAGATAAAATTATTGAAATGTCACCTGCCATAAAAAATGTTGAGTATGTTTCAAAAGATCAGGCGCTGGCAGATTTCAATAAAAAGCATCAAGACAATCCAATTTTGGCTCAAGCGTTGCAGGAAGTGGGGGATAATCCATTCCTACCTTCTCTAAACATAACCACCAATGGCGAAGTTTCGCAGTACGAATCGGTTTCCAATATTTTACAGACATCAGACTTCAGCAAGCTGATAGAAAAGGTTGATTTTACGCAGAAAAAAGATACAATTGAAAAAGTTTCCTCTATAACCAAAAGCATAAATATGTTTGGGCTTATTCTTGGAGTCTTGTTAATTATTGTGGCCATATCAGTTGTTTACAACACTATCAAGCTTGGCATAGAAAGTTCAAAAGAAGAAATAAGCACAATGCGCATAGTCGGCGCATCAGACTGGTTTATCCGCGGACCATTTATAATCCAGGGAGTAGTTTATGGAGTCGTGGCATTTTTAATCTGCATTGTGCTTTCAGGATTGTTCGCATTTTTTGCCTCGTCAAAAGTTTCAGCTGTTTTACCCGGCTTTAATTTGTTCTCATTTTATTTGACTAATCTGTGGATTTTTGTTTTAATACAGCTAGGTTTCGG
>Ga0172381_10003086_pt1 | contig 17871 bp, 15 predicted proteins | sample Leawel6488metaG_FD_119754 | JGI IMG/M metagenome (GOLD analysis project Ga0172381, IMG submission 119754) | Leachate microbial communities from a municipal landfill in Southern Ontario, Canada - Leachate well 64-88 metaG | ecosystem: Engineered > Solid waste > Landfill > Unclassified | place... | reverse complement strand
TTTAACCATCACCGGCGGCACCGGATCGGTGATTGGTGCGGGCGCGACAATCCAGGTTCAGCAAGCCGATGCCACGCACTCCGGCTTTTTATCCAGTGCGGACTGGGGAACATTCAACGGCAAGACCAGCTCCCAATGGACAACCGCCACCAATGATATTTATTACAACACCGGCAACGTGGGGATCGGTGTGGCTAGTCCTTCTTACAAATTGGATGTTAATGGTACCTTGCGGGCGCAGACGGCAATTACTGCGGGATTCAACAAAGAAACTTTATCTGACAATAAAACTTTAACCGCGGGTACTGATAAAATGTATCAGTATCTGGATCCGAATGGCGGGGACCGCAATATTACTTTGGCGGTTGCGGGCGCAAATGCCGGGGATCGATTTATTATCAGGAATGATGGAAGCTATAACACCAGTAATTATCTTACGATAAAGCAGTCCAATAGCGCATTTGGGGTTTGGGATTCAATTTCTGCCGGTGGGGTGAAGGAATTTGTTTTTGACGGCACCAATTGGGTTTCGGGTGAAAACGGTAGCGGCGAAGATACTACTAAATTATATAATTTGTCGATTGGGTTTGGTTCAAAAGGGTACTCAAAAGGCACGGCGATAGGTAGTGAAGCATATGGTTATTTTAATGGTACGGCGGTGGGATACTTAGCTAATGGTTATAATGATGGAGTGGCGGTGGGCTATTATTCCGATGGTCATGACAACGGCGTAGGGATCGGGAATGAAGCAAACGGTTCGTATTACGGCGTTTCCGTCGGCTACAAAGCTGGTGAGAATATCTCCGCCAGCGCGGCGCAGAAAAACATTTTACTCGGTGCCTACGCGGGCGATACCATCACCACAGGAACGGGCAATATTTTATTGGGGTATGATGTTGATACCGCGGCCAATTCCACCAGCAATTATATGTCAATTGGCAACCTTATCTTTGCCACGGGCGGTTTTGGTACCGGCACCAGCGTGGGCACGGGCAATGTGGGTATCGGGTTGGCTAGTCCGGCGCAGAAACTGGATGTGGCGGGAAAGATCGCGATCAACGGAAATGTAATGATGTATTTGCCGGACCAAACAACTTTCCCCGGATCATTTGTTTTGGGAAACGGAGGAAATAATCTTAGCAATGTGGGCGGCAATACCGGAAAGGCCAACACGTTTGTCGGGATTGGCAGTGGCTCTGCCAATACTACTGGCTATTGGAATACGGCAACAGGCTATCGATCGCTTTATTCCAATAGTACGGGATATTTTAATACGGCGAACGGTTATGGTTCTCTTTACACCAATAGCACTGGTAATTTCAACAGCGCGTACGGGATGAATACTCTGTATTTAAACAGTAGTGGTACTTATAATACGGCGGTTGGCTACCAGTCTTTGTATAACAATACAGCCGGTAATTACAACACTGCTCTTGGAACAGCGCTTTTAAACAATACTACTGGCAGTTACAACACGGTTCTTGGCGATAATGCCGGCAATTTCAATACTACCGGTAGTTATAACACTATTGTTGGAAGAGGTTCCGGCTATGGCGTTTATAATAATTCCTTTTCCAATAATTCGTTGTTTGGATATAAAACCGGCTATGCGTTAACCATCGGTTCCAATAATATTTTGCTGGGCTACCAAGCGGGCGATAATATTACCACCGGCACCAACAATATTTTAATAGGCTATGATATCGAAGCGCCCAGCGCCACCGGAAGTAATCAGCTTTCCATCGGCAATTTGATCTACGCGACCGGCGTTGACGGTATCGGAACAACACTATCTACCGGTAATGTCGGTATCGGTACCGCTGCGCCGGGTTATCAATTGGAGCTTTCCACCAACTCCGCGGCCAAGCCGACGAGCGACCATTGGACGATCTCTTCCGACGCCCGGTTAAAGGAGGATATTGTTGCCATTCCGGGCGCTCTCCAAACAATTTTGCAGCTGAATGGCCGGGAGTTTGGATATATCAATAAAGAAAAATACGGTACTTCGCGGCAATACGGTTTCATTGCCCAGGAAGTAGAAAGTGTTATTCCGCGCTGGGTGCAAACCGGGGCGGACGGCTACAAGTCCCTGACCATTGCCGGCGATACCGCGTTATTGGTCGAAGCGATCAAGGAGGTGAATGCCAAGGTTGATAATCTGAATTTACAATTGGATCCGCAGGGGTTGATCAATGCCACGACCACCGACGATGTGGTGGTATCGGGCGGATTTATTGCCATGATCAAAAACGTCCTGGCTTCTCTGGGGATAGTTGTGGAGGATGGGGTGGCGCGGATTAATGAGATATTTGCGGACAAGGTTAACACCAAGAATGTCACTACCGAGCAGATGTGCATTTCGGGGAATGACGGCGAGACTGTTTGTGTGGACAAGGACCAATTAAAGTCTTTGTTGGAGAGTGCCGGAACTTCCAAAACTACGGTTAAAACAATTACCCCCATTATTGGAGAGGGAGGCGATCCCGGAGATTCCACGACCACGATTCCGGTCATTGATGGATCACGCCAAGAGGAAATTATCGAAAACCAAACCGGGGATGGCGATGCCGATAGTGGCGAAATCGAAGAAACAAGATTACCGGACCAGCCGCAAGGCGGCGAGCCCGGGGGATAGTAAATCGGTCCGAACCAAAATCGCGTCAGAACCGGAAAAACGAAGGCCACGCTTTCGTTTTTCAATTAAACCGGCAAACCCTTCATTAATTACCAGAATCTGCTATATTTCCAATTGAGCGGTTAGTATTCATATATTGATAATAAATCCAATCCTATGGAGATGAATTTCAACGAAAAGGAGAAGCGTACCATCGAGTTCTGGAAGAAAAACTCGATCTTCGAGAAATCAGCGATGAAGAGGCCCGCCTCCGCCAAGGCTACGGCGGGTAAAAATGAATTTGTGTTTTACGAAGGGCCGCCGACGGCCAACGCCCGGCCGGGAATCCACCACGTGGAAACCCGGGTTTTTAAGGACCTCATTTGTCGTTACAAGACTATGCGCGGCTTTCGCGTGCAGCGGCGTGCCGGCTGGGATACCCACGGCTTGCCCGTGGAGCTGCAGATCGAAAAAAAACTTGGCTTGCACAACAAAAAAGATATCGAAAAATACGGTATCAAAGAATTCAACAAGGAATGTAAAAATTCGGTTTTTGAGCAAATCGGCGAATGGCAGAACCTAACCGAGCGCATTGGCTATTGGCTGGATTTTGAGCGCGCCTACATTACCTACAACCCGGAATACATGGAATCGGTGTGGTCGATCTTGAAAGCCGCGTGGGATAAAAAACTACTTTTTCAGGATTATAAAGTGATCCCTTATTGTGCGCGTTGCGGTACAGCCCTGTCGAGCCACGAAGTGGCGCAGGGATACCAGAAGGTAAAGGAACCGTCGATTTTCGTGAAATTCCGCATCCTTAATTCCGAATTCAAAAACGCCTCACTTCTGATATGGACCACCACTCCCTGGACCTTACCCGCCAATGTGGCGGCGGCGGTTAATCCTGGGATCGATTACGTCAAAGCCCGCGCCAAAGAAGGGGCGGAGGAATATTTGATCCTGGTCAAGAGCCGCGTGGCGGTTTTGGGCGATGGTTATGAAGTTGTCGGGGAAATGAAAGGCAAGGAGCTGGTTGGGTTGCGGTACCAGGCGGTTTACCCGGTGGAAAGCGAATCGGATAAAACTATTTATAAGGTGATTCCCGCGGATTTTGTGTCGCTGGAAGACGGTACCGGGATCGTGCATATTGCGCCGGCGTTCGGGGCCGAGGATATGGAAGCGATCAAAAAACAAAATAAGGAATTGAAAGCCAAGGGCGAGCCGGAATTCCCGGTGGTCATGAATGTCGGCGAAGACGGGACGTTTTCTTTTGAGATTTCCAAATGGTCCGGGATGTTCGTTAAGGATGCCGACCCGTCGATCATCGCCGATCTCAAGGAGAGGGGATTGCTTTTTGCCGTTGTGCCTTACGAGCACGATTATCCGTTTTGCTGGAGATGCAAAACGCCATTGTTGTATTACGCCCGGTTGAGCTGGTTTATCGGGATGACCAAACTGCGGTCGGAATTGCTGGCAAACAACCAAACGATAAATTGGGCGCCGGCCTATCTGAAAGAGGGGAGGTTTGGCGAGTGGCTGCGCGAAGTGAAAGATTGGGCGGTTTCGCGCGACCGTTATTGGGGCACGCCGCTCCCGGTGTGGCAATGCGGTTGCGGCCACACCGACGTGATCGGTTCGGTCGAGGATTTGCGGACGCGGCGCTATTCGACCAACAAATATTTCATTTTCCGCCACGGCGAATCGGAGCGGCAAGTAAAAAAGATTTCCAGCTGCTGGCCGGAACCCGTCCCGCTGCCGCTGACCGAAAACGGAAAAAAGGAAGCCGGACTTAATGCTAAAAAACTAGCCAAGGCCGCCAAGATCGATTTAATTATCGCTTCGGACATCTTAAGGACAAAAGAAACCGCGCAAATTATCGCGGCGGCGACGGGAGCCAAAGTGATTTACGACAAGCGTTTGCGCGACCTTAATTCCGGCGAATTCAACGGTCTCGACCCAAAAGTTTACTGGGATTATTTGGCAACCCAAAAGGACCGGTTTTCGGCCAAACCCAAAAAGGGTGAAAGCCTGATCGCGCTGCGCCGCCGGGTTTACGAATTTTTGTCCGAGATCGACCAAAAATACGAAGGCAAGAACATTGTGGTCGTATCGCATGAAATGCCGCTAACGATGCTTGAATGGACGCTAAAGGGGTTGCCTTTGGCCAAAGTCATCGAAGACCGTTATTCGGGCAAGATCAAAAGGATCGCCACTGGCGCCGTTCGGCCGCTGGAATTTGTTATGTTGCCGTTTGACGACAATATGGTTATCGACCTGCACCGGCCATATATCGACGCGGTGACGCCGTTGTGCCCGAAATGCGCCGGGCGGATGCGCCGGGTGCCGCAGGTATTGGACTGCTGGTTGGATTCGGGTTCGATGCCGTTTGCGCAGGCCCATTGGCCTTTTGAAAAGGGCCAGTCCATCAAGAAAGCTCCCGAGCTTTATCCGGCTGATTTCATTTCCGAAGCGATCGACCAGACACGGGGTTGGTTTTACACTTTGCTGGCGGTGGCCACGTTGTTGGGATTCAAAGCGTCCTATAAAAATGTGGTTTCGCTGGGCCACGTGCTGGACGAGAAGGGGGAAAAGATGTCCAAATCCAAAGGCAACGTCATCAATCCTTGGGATATGGTGGAAAAATACAGTGCCGACGCGGTGCGCTGGTATTTTTATACCGTCAACGATCCGGGCGACCCCAAGCTTTATAAGGAATCCGACCTGGACCAGGCGTTGAAAAAATTCCTGCTGACTTACCTGAATTGTTATGTGTTCCTTAAGACTTACGCGCCCGACGTTAAAGTTCCGGAAACGGTGGCGCCGGACAATGTTTTGGACCGGTGGATAATTGCCAAGCTGGCAAAACTCGGCAACGAAGTATCGGTTTTGATGGATAAATACGACATTGTTGCGGCGGCGCGGGCAATCGAGTCTTTTACCGTAAACGACTTGTCGCTGTGGTATGTGCGCCGGTCGCGCCGGCGGCTGCAACAGCCGAAAAACAAGGCCGAACTGAATGCTGCGGCAAAAGTTTATGCCTACGTGCTGTCTAATCTGAATAAGATTGTGTCGCCGTTCGCGCCCTTTATGGCCGAAGATATCTACCAGGGATTGACCGGTAACGATTATTTCAAGGCAAAGTCCGTGCATCTTGAAGGCTGGCCCAAATTCAAACCGGGGAAAAACGATGCCGATCTGGAAATCCAGATGGCCAAAGTGCGCGAATTGGTGACCGCGGTCCTTGCCGAGCGCGCTAAACGCGCGGTCAAGATCCGCCAGCCGCTGGCCAAAATCACCGTCAAAGGCAAGCCGTTGGAAAGGGGGTTGGCCGATCTTTTGTCCGAGGAGACAAACGTGAAAGCGGTTGGTTTTGATATGAAATTGCCGGAGGCGATGGAAATCGATTGGAACCTTACTCCCGAATTAAAAGAAGAGGGGAATGTACGCGAATTCATGCGCAATGTCCAAGAGCTGCGCAAAAACGCCAAATTTACGCCTTCCGACCGGATCACTATCTTTATTGAGATTGATAACGAGCTGAAGGATGCAATCGAAAAGAACCGGAAAATGATTTGTCGGGAAACCAAAGCGGACGGGCTTGAGTTTAAAAAACCGGCTAAATTCGCGGTGGAAAAACAGGCGACGATCGACAAACTTCCCCTATGGATCGGTATCAAAAAATGCTAAAATAAAAACGCGGAAATTAATTGAAACTGACCGAAATTAGTAGAAATTAATTGTTGTATCGACAAAACAATAAATTTCAATTAATTTCGCGAAGCAAGTTTCTATAAATATCAGTTTTTATGGAGCTTATTATCTGGTCTCTGGTATTTGTGGTTTCGGTCTGCGCGCTGATTAAGGCCGCGGACTGGCTGGTTTTGGGGTTGCAGAAAGTGGCGCGCATTTCCGGATCCCGCGCGATGCAGGCCGGGTTGCCGGCCGCGCTTATTGGTGTGGCGTTGCCCGAACTTGCCGCGGCGATTGCGGCCGTGGTGCAAGGCTACCCGGAAGTGGCGGTGGCTTTGGTTATCGGTTCATCGATTGCCAACATCCTGTTGGTTACGGGCGTGAGTGCCCTGACGGGCGGGCCGCTGGCGTTAAAAAAAGAATACATCGAACTTGATTTGCCGTTGTTTGCCGCCAGCGTCATGGCGTTTTGTTTTGTCGCCGCCGACGGGACGATAAACCGGTTCGAAGGAGTAGTGATGATCTTGATGTTTTTTGTTTACTCTTTTTATGTTTTCTCTTTGCGGCCCCGCCGCGACATTACCGCGCGCGATATAATCACCCCGGAATTACTGGGCGGGCCGGCGATTGCCCGGATTGTCGAGATGCTGCCGACGCGTTTGGAGAAGAAATTGGAGGCGGTTACCGGGGCCGAGAAGCATCCCTGGTGGAAGGCCGCGATTTTCCTGTTCGGGGGAGCGGCTTTTCTGGTCGTGGCGGCAAATTTTACCGTTGATTCATTGATGGGAATCTCTGGCAACAAGTTGATCATGGTTTCCGGGGCGGTGACGGCGATGATCGTTTTGGCGATTGCCACTGCGCTTCCGGAATTGTTTGGCAGCTTGGACGCGATCCGTGCAAAAAAAGACGGACTGACGCTGGGAAACCTGTTTGCTGCAACCACAGTCAATCTGCTTTTGGTTTGCGGGGTGGCGTCGCTTTTTGCGCCATTGGCTTTCGGATCGGCGGCGGTGATTTTGTCGGTCGGATTGCCTTTTCTGGCCGCGGCCGCGTTATTATTGGTCATTGCCGCGATTACGGGGAAAATAAATTCCGGCGAAGGTGCGCTTTTCCTGTTTTTGTATTTTATTTTCTTCGTTAAACTTCTTGGATTATTCTAACTGCCAAAATTATGGATTTTGATTCCAACAATTCCTTGCCCGCCGGCGGCTTTGGCAAGGGAAGTAATGACAGTATCGGTAAAAGCGATTCGATGATCGGTAAAAGCATCGGGTTTGGCGACAAATCCGGTATCGGCCGAAGTAGCCTGAATTCGTTTTACGCACAGGCGCAACAAAGAAATGCCGCGCGTGCGGCTAAAATGAAAGAGCATGCGATCCAGCGGGCGCAAGACCCCATGAAAGCCGACCAGATCAAAAAGGCGGTATATTCCGGCGCGACCCGCGAATCCGAGCGGGCGGACCGGGTGGCAAAAAGTTTGCTTCCGAAGCTTAGCGGAATAATTCCCGGATCGGTTGGCAGCAAGGAGAGTTCCCGGGAGCTTTTCGGTCGGGTTTTTAAGAAACCGGATGCTTATGTCAGAAGGACGGCAGTCAAGGAATTGGGACGGGCGGTTGAAAAAGGGGATCGGAGCGCTTTATCCCGGGCGGGATTCAAATCCGACGAAGTGGGTAAAATTTTTCAAAGCGACAAGAACCGGAAAGATTTCATCAAGGCAATCAAAGATATTACTGATTAGGGTGCGTCAGGTTTTGTTGGTTTGACAGTTTTGTCGCAGTTAAACAGACTAATCATATAAATATGAACGATCCAAAAGATACTGGTAATAGCGAGATGTATCAGGCGGTTGCCGCGCGTGCCGCTAAAATGCAAGAACATGCCGCGAAGAGGAAGGAAGAAGTGGCCGAATCCGGAAGGACGACCTTTATCGGGACGACCAAGGAATCCGAGCGGGCCGACCGCATTGCCGCGGTATTGTTTCCGGTGTTAAAAGAAGTAATTCCCGAATCATTGAAAGATTACGAAAAGAGAAAAAATCTTTTGGTTCGTATATTCGGCCGGCCGGATGCTTATATAAAACGGTCGAATATGATCAAATTGTATGAGGCGTTGCGGGATTTCAAGCGCCAATATTTGCTGGATATGAAATTTGATAAAAAGGAAGTGGAGATAATTTTCCAAGGCGATAACAAGCGGCGTAAGTTTATGGACGCGATCAAAGATATTGTCGGGTATTCCGGATAACTCAATAGAAATGTTTACCCATTACCGTACCGAAAGTATTATTTTAAAGAGGGTTGACCGGGGAGAAGCGGACCAGCTCCTGATTGCGTACACCAAGGAATTTGGACGAGTGGAAATCGTCGCCCGGAGCGTTCGCAAGGTTGCGTCCAAACTGCGGGCGGCGGTGGAATTCACTTCGGTGGTCGAATTGGAATTTATCCAGGGAAAGACTTGCAAAACGCTTACCGATGCGGTAATTTTAATCCCGTTGAGGCATTTGCGCCAAGATAGCGGCAAAAGGGCGGCGGCGCGCCGGTTCCTTAGCCTGGTCGAATCCTTGATAAAAGACCAGCAGGAGGACGTTGCGGTTTGGGAAATGATTTGGGCGGCGATAACCGATGTCGATGCCGCCGGGGGAAAAAGCGGCGCGGCAGTTTACCATCATTACGTTTGGCATTTGTTCACGGTGCTTGGCTGGCGCCCGGAATTTGGCGAACGGTCCGCCGGGGTCGCGTGCCGGTCACTGGTGGATTTTTTCCGGGATTCGGAGATCGGGCGCAGTTCGAAAATGAGGCTGACCGAACTCCAGAACGAAGAGTTGGAAGAAGTGGCTGGCCGGTATCTTGAGCTGGTTACGAAATAATCTTCATATAATTAATTAAAAATAATAATTTAAGTTTTTGATTCCTGGGTGTCTCAGTCAAATGGGGGAGGAATTGAAAAAAATAACGGGTCATGAGCAAATTCATAAAAATACTGATAGTCTTTACGTTGGTGCTGGCCGCGGTCGGGTACGGTTTTTGGCGCAAAAATGTGTATTCCAAAGAGGGATTAAAATTTGAAATGATCGGTCCCACCGAGGCGCAGTTGGGCCAGGAAGTGGAATACGTGGTCAAATACAAGAACAACGGCGAATTCCGGCTTGAGAATCCCACGTTGATGTTTTACGCGCCGGAATTTTCAATAAAGGACAGCACTATCTATACCCAGGAAGTGATCGAGTCCGACAAATTGGGCGGCGCGATCTATCCGGGGGAAGAGCGGAGTCTTTCTTTTAAAATGCGGCTTGTAGGTAAGGCCGGGGATGCCAAGCTGGCCAAAGCCACGCTCATTTACCAGCCCAAGAATTTAAGCGCGCGTTTTGAGTCCAGCACTTCCGCCACGACGGTGATGAAGAGCGTGCCGCTGGACCTGGATATGGACCTGGCGTCGACTGTGGAAGCCAATAAGGATTTCCATCTGCGCATTAATTATCTTTCCAATGTCGATTGGCTGCTTACCGACTTGCGGGTGACAGTGGACTATCCTTTGGGGTACGCGTTTACCCAATCCACGCCAAAATCGCTGGACAAGGATGAATTTACAATTCCGGTGCTCAATAAGAACCAATCGGGGGTTATCGATATCGTGGGCCAGGTTTCCGGAGATTTGGACGAAGGAAAAGTTTTCCGAGCCGAGATTGGAATGTGGAAGGATGGCCAGTATGTGCCGCTCAAAGAGATCGAAAAGGGGACCAAGATCGTCAAGCCGACAGTGAGCCTCCGCCAGACGATCAACGGGGACTCCAATTATGTTTCCAAGCCCGGAGAATGGCTGCATTACGAAATCTACTACAAGAACATTAGCGAGAGCGAAATTTATAATTTGGTACTGGTGGATTCTTTGGAGGGGGGGATGTTCGATTTCTCGACCATTAGGTCGGATACCGGGACGTTCCAGCAGGGAGACAGCTCAATTGTGTTTGACTGGAAGCAAAACAATAAGCTCACTTATTTGGCGCCGATGGACGAGGGCAAGGCGGAATTCTGGATCAGACTGAAGGACGATTTGAGCAGTCTCAGCCAGCCCGAGCTTAGAAATAAGGTTTCGGTGGGCGCGGCGCGCGAGGATTTTATTACCAAGATCAGCTCCAAATTGGAGATCGCCCAGAAAGCGTTTTTTGCCGATGAGATTTTTGGAAACAGCGGCCCGTTCCCGCCGGAAGTGGGTGAACAAACCACTTATACGGTAACCTGGCAGGCGAAGAATTATTATTCCGACGTGAAGAGTGTAAAAGTTATTGCGGCATTACCGCCCGAAGTTGAATTCAACGGCGGCGCCGTTTTCCCGGAGGATCAGGCGCAAAAATTATCCTACGACAAGGATGCGCGCCAGCTTACCTGGACTATCGGAGATATGACTGCCGGTCAGGGATTGATTTCCAACCCGCTTAATGTTTCGTTCCAGGTCAAGCTTACCCCGATGTCTTCGCAAAGGGACCAAACGGCCGGAATTATTGGCCAGGCCAAGATCCAGGGAGACGATAACTGGACCCAGGCAATGCTTGAATCGACATCGCCGGCGGTGGACACCGCGTCCATTTCTGACGGCGGGTTGAACGAGGGGGACGGAATCGTCCATTAGCAATAGCATAAAACACGGTTTGATTCCGCGAAAAAGCCGGGTGCCGGCTTTTTCGCGAATAAGGAGAGATGATTAAAATTTCAAAAATATGGACATAATGCAAAATATAATTTCATTGGCCAAGCGCCGCGGTTTTGTTTTTCCATCGTCGGAAATTTATGGCGGGTTTGGCGCGATTTACGATTACGGCCACTACGGGACGCTTTTGAAAAATAACATCCGCGACGCGTGGTGGAAGGCGATGGTTCAGCGGCGCGACGATGTTGTTGGCCTGGATTCGGCGATTTTTATGCATCCTACTACCTGGAAGGCATCGGGTCACGTGGACAGTTTCGACGATCCGCAGGTGGATTGTAAAAAATGCAAAGCTCGCTGGCGTGCCGACCATCTTCTGGAGGCATTCGGCATCAGCGCCGACAAACAACCCTTGGATTTTATCAACGCCGAATTGGACAAGTTACGCGCTGACAAGAAATTAAAATGCGCCAATTGCGGTTCCACCGACCTGACCCCGGCCAAGCGCTTTTCGCTGATGGTAAAATCAAATCTGGGTTCGCCGACCGACGCCTTGAGCGAAGAAAACGTGGTTTATCTGCGGCCGGAAACCTGCGGCGGCATTTACCTGGAATTTAAGAACACGGTTGATACGGTGCGGGTAAAATTGCCGTTTGGTATTGCCCAAGTGGGGAAGGCCTTCCGCAACGAGATCGTGGCCCGGCAATTCATCTTCCGGACGCGGGAGTTCGAGCAGATGGAAATGCAATATTTTCTGCATTCGTCGCAGATGAAGGAAAAGTACGAGGAATGGAAGAAAACCCGCTGGGATTGGTATCTGGAATACGGTATGGATGAAAACGACATCCGCTGGTACAAGCACGAAAAGCTGGCGCACTACGCCAGCGAGGCTTATGACATCGAGTATAATTTCAAGGCTTTGGGCGGGTTCAAGGAAGTGGAAGGCATCCATGCGCGCGGCGATTGGGATTTGAGCCAGCATTCCAAATTCTCGGGCGCGGATTTAAGCTATACCGACCCGATTTCCGGCGAAAAATTCATTCCGCACATCATGGAAACCTCAGTCGGTTTGAATCGTTTGTTTTTCATGTTTCTGGATAAAGCCTATACCGAAGAAGTCGTAAAGGAGGGCGATACGCGCGTCGTGATGAAATTCGACAAGCGGCTTGCCCCCATTAAAGTCGCGGTATTTCCGTTACTTAAAAACAAACCCGAACTGGTGGCCAAAGCGCGCGAGATCTATAAAGAGCTGCGCGAGCATTTTATGTGCGAATTTGACGATTCGGGCAATATCGGCAAACGTTACCGCCGCCAGGACGAGATTGGTACTCCCTATTGCGTGACCGTGGATTTTGATTCCCTGGAAAAAGGCGACGTTACCGTGCGCGACCGCGACACCATGGAGCAGGTCCGGGTAAAAATTGAAGAACTTGCGGATTATATTCAGAAACGGTTAGGGAAATAAATCGATATTTAATATATAAAGAGCCCCTTAAGGGGGCTCTTGACTTATATATCCGATCGGATATAATTGAATTATTGTATACAAGCAAATTTATGATTTCAGAAGCGGTTTGGTATCGGGCAAACACGGGTTTCACTCCGGCAAGAGATTATTTGGGAAAGTATTTTCCGCTACCCGAGGATAATACTATCCAAAATAAGAAGTTAAAAATCTATTCAAAGATAAGAAGTCTTATTCAGGTAGCGCTGGAGAGGGACGGAGTAATTGGTGGAACCTGCTCTGCGCTCGTGCGGGGTTATGGTTTTCAAGAATTGAGAATTAAAAATGGTAGCAATTTAATAAGGATTCTTTATTTTTGTTATCATAAGGACAGGTTGGTTTTGCTTTCTGGATTTGATAAACGAGAACCATACGGGAAGAAGGTTGAAAGAATGATTAAAGAAGAATACGACAGAGCGCAAAAATATTACGAAGATTTTATCAATAATCCAAAAAATTATGAAAAATATGAATAAAAAAAACATAGATCCGATTGGAGTGATAAAAAAGCACCCACTGTATAAAGAGGTTAGCGAGGAAATAGATGTTTTAATGAGAATAGCTATTGAAATTAATGTCGCGCGTACTGCCAGAGGAATAACGCAGCAAGATCTTGCAGAAAAAGCAAAAACTACACAAAAAATCATTTCTAAGATAGAAAGTGGCGATTATAAAGTAGGGATTGATTTATTGGCGCGAATAACGAAAAGTTTGGGAGTTTTTTTGTCGATAGGTGATTCGGTTATTTCAGAACAATCGGTTCCGCAGGGAGTTATTAGGCTTATGCAAAGTCATAATGCTGAAAATGTAAAAAGCGTGTCGTTTAATGGCAATCAACAAACAGAAAGTATTTCTATCAGATAAAAATATGGAACACATTTGGTCTTTATTATGCAGAGATTCGTCAATAGATATCGACAATAATTTGTTAAGTATTTTTGGTTGTTTTGAAAAAATAGAACTTGGTGTGAGCTTAAATAATGTTAGCGAAGATTCTAAGTTGGTTGCGCCAATTGATTTTCAAATAGTAAATTTTTGGGAAGCGACAGAGACAGATAAGGACAGTGTTTTTACTATTAAAATAGAACTGGAGGACCCGAACAACAAAATATTACCAATGGTTGAAAAAGAATTTAATATCAAGAAAGGGACTGCTAGTTTTAGGAACAGAATGAAATTCCAGGGGCTAACTATTTCTATATCCGGTAAATATAGATTTAATATCTATAAAAAGGATGAAAATGATAAAAAATATAGAGCTGTTGCGAGCTTACCATTGTTAATTCAAATTAATAAAATCGCACAAACTAATGGAAATTAAAAATATCCTTGAAGAATCGCAAAAAATATGGGGAGATAAAAAGTGTGATCTGCCGCAGATCGTAATCCGGATGGGCAAAGTGTTTGGCGATATCTGCCGCTACGCGCGGGGAGAGAGGCAAACCGATCGTGTTTCGGAAAACGAACTGAAAAAAGAATTGGGCAATATGATTGTTTCTTCGACGTGTTGGTGCGATGATCTGGGATATGATCCCGATGAGTGCGTCAGGATTGCCCTGGAGGCGCAAAAGGAATACCAAAAAAATATGATTCGCTAACTAAAGCCCGATCGGGGGAATGTAAATTAGATATTTGACCGTATGTTTACAAAGAAAATTTTGCCCAATGGTTTGAGATTGATCACGGTACCTTCGGAAAACACCAATACCGTCACGGTGCTGGCGCTGGTCGGCACCGGTTCCAAATACGAGACCAAGGAAATCAGCGGGATTTCCCATTTTTTGGAGCATCTGCAATTTAAGGGAACGCAAAAGCGCCCGACGCAAATGGATATTTGGACTGCCGTCGACGAGTTGGGCGGAGTGTCCAACGCATTCACTTCCCAGGAATACACCGGCTATTATGTGAAGGTGCAAAGCGGTAAGTTTGAAACGGCGTTTGATATCGTATCGGATATTTTTCTGAATGCTACCCTGCCCGCCGAGGAGATCGAAAAGGAGCGCGGTACGATTATCGAAGAATTAAATATGTTCTACGACCACCCGATGCGCCATATTTGGACGGTTTGGGGCGAGGCGCTTTATGGCGACCAGCCCGCGGGCTGGGATATCGGCGGGGTGGAGGAGACGGTCAAAAAGATCACCCGCGATCAGTTGCTTACTTACCGGGCTTCGAATTATGCGGCGCAAAATACCATCCTTTGCATAACCGGAAAATTTGACCAAGCCCGGGCCGAGGAGTTGGCTGGCCAATATTTTTCCGGTTTTTCGGCCAAATCGTCCGGGACAAAGGCCCCGGTCGTCGAGAGCCAATCCGCGCCCAATGTGCTAATCTATAAGAAAGACACCAAGCAAACCCAGATTGCGCTGGGAGTGCGCGCTTTCAATTATTCCTATCCCAAACGCTACGCTTTGGAATTGCTGGATATTATTTTGGGGGGTATGAGCTCGTCGCGCCTGATGGAAGAAGTCAGGTTTAAGCGGGGGTTGGTTTATGACGTTCATACCGAGATATCGATGGATCCCGATACCGGGTCGCTGGCGGCCACGGCCAATTTGGATAGTTCGCGCCTGGACGAGGGGATAAAAGTTATTCTGGAAGAATTCAGGAAGATTCGCGACGCCAAAGTTACGGCGGTGGAATTGCAAAAATCAAAAGATAATTATATTGGCCGGAGTTCGATCGTGCTGGAGTCGTCTCATTCCAAGGGGATATTTTACAGCGAGCAGGATTTGCTGGAGGGGAAAATAATGGAGCCCGAAGAGATCTACGAAAAAATAAACCGGGTTACCGCCGAGGAAATCCAGGAAGCGGCCAATGATATTTTCAAACCCGAAAAACTGAATCTGGCGCTGATCGGGCCCTATAATAGCTCCGAGCGTTTTCTTAATTTAATAAAGGGCGCGTTGTAAGCCCAAGTCGTTTGGCGGTATAAACAAATATATTCATGGGAATTTTAAATCTGTGCGACAAAAAAGATGCGGTCGCTTTTGATGTTTCCTGGAATGCGGTTTTAAAGGTGATCCTGGGAATTTTTTTGGTTTATTTTTTGTATCTAATCAAAGATATTATGTTTTGGGTGGTTTCCGGCTTGATAATTTCGATCCTTTTCAATCCGGCGATCGGTTTTTTGCAGAGACTAAAAGTTTCGCGGGGGGTTGCGACAAGCTTCGTCTATTTGGCGGTGTTGGGCGCATTGTTCTTTATGGTCTATTGGGTTGCGCCCGTATTTAAGGGTGAAATTTATCAGATATCCCAAGGGTTTCCGCAATATTTTGACAAGGTGGCGCCGTATTTGTCCGGGATGGGGTTTGATGTTTTCCAAAGCGCGGATACTTTTTTCGGGGCTTTGCGCGGCTGGCTGATCAAGATATCGACATCGGGGTTTTTCGGATCGGTCGGGGCGATTTTTGGCGGTTTATTCCTGACGATCACGATTTTCAGTTTGGCGGTATTTTTCTCGCTGGAAGACAAGGGGATTGAAAGGGCAATCAAATTGATGTTACCGCGAAAGTATGAGGCGGCGGTGATTGCCACCTGGAACCGGACGCAGGTTAAGATTTCTGGATGGTTCATGGCGCGTTTTTTAAGCATGCTTTTTGTGGGCGGGGCGGTGGCTCTTTTATGTGTCGTGCTCGGGGTCAAATATCCGATATTTTTCGGAATATTGGCATTTATCACCGACCTGGTACCCTTTATCGGACCGTTTTTTTGCGGGGCGGTGATGATATTATTTGTTTTGCTGGATACCTGGCAAAAGGCGCTTTTAGTGGGTCTTGGAGTAATAATCATACATCAAGTCGAGGGCAATATCGTGACGCCGGTGCTGACAAAAAGATTTATGGATTTTCCGGCAACCTTGGTTTTGATATCTTTGCTTGTTGGCGAACACCTATGGGGGATAATGGGCGCGATTTTGGCGATCCCGCTGTTTGGGATTGTTTATGATATTTTCCACGATTTTCTGGAAAAAAATAAAGATTAGCTAAAATTTTGTTGCAACAAAATTTCGCAAGTTCCAATCTCCAAATTACAAATCCCAAACCATACTTAACGGCAAAAAGGAAATTATTTAGATATTAAATATTTGGATTTTGATATTATTTGGGATTTGATGCTTGGTATTTGGAATTTAAAAAAATATTATGGCAGGAACTCTGTATATAGTTGCGACTCCAATTGGGAATCTAAATGATATCACTTTTCGGGCGGTTGAGGCGTTAAAAAGCGCCGATTTGATTTTGTGCGAAGACACCCGCGTGACGCAGGTTTTGCTGGCGCATTTTGACATCCAAAAACCCCTGCAAAGCTACCACCAGCACTCGGATTCGCAAAAGACAGAATACATTATTGGCCAGTTGCGGGAAGGCAAGAATATCGCGCTGGTTTCCGATGCCGGCACGCCGGGAATCAGTGATCCGGGAAATCAGCTGGTTGAGGCGGCGGTAGCCGCGCTTGGCGATATTGCCAAAATCGTGCCGATTCCGGGGGCCAGTGCTGCGATCGCGGCGTTAAGCGTTTCCGGGTTTCCCACCGACAAATTTATTTTTCTTGGATTTCCGCCGGCAAAAAATAAACGCAACAAATATTTCGAAGAGCTGGTCGCCTATGAGTTTACTTGTGTATTTTACGAATCCAATTTTCGCATATTAAAAACATTATCCGAGATCGACGCGGCCAATTGCGATAAAACGCGGCGCATCGTTGTTTGCCGCGAGTTGACAAAAACTTTTGAATCAATCTATCGCGGCACGGTGGGCGAGGTGATCGAAAAGATAAAAAAAGATCCCTTGAAAGGGGAGTTTGCTGCGGTATTCGAGGGCCTAAAATGAAAAAGTGGTGGATAGACCGTAGTCATACCCACCAACCTGTTTTAATTTTGGAGGTTTATCCCATTGCAGCACAGCCGCAGGGAATCTCAATTGCAATGCCGTTCTCCAGATCCTCGAGCGGTATCATGTCGTACGACCACATCGAGCTTGAGTTATTGCCGGCAAAGGCAATTGTGTAGTCAATGTACAAGGCCTTGCCACCCACAGGGTAACCAGCGTCGATGGTTGTGAAACCACCAACCGTGTCTACCTGCTCGGGGAGAACTACTTCTCCTTTTGTAAGGCCAGCTTCTACCGGTGGGAATACTCCCATTGTAGAGGCTACGATTCCTGTCTGTTCAGCTGCGCTCATTCCAGTTCCTAGAGCCAGTGCGATTATGAGCACCAGGCCCACTAGACCGTAATTCATTCCTCTTGTTCCTCCGCTTTAGACTATAGCATGTTACTAAAAATTTGTCAAGGGGTAATAACGTATCTGCTCACAACTTTGAGTACCAGCCTTAAAACGCGCTATTGCCCGCATATTACAAAATGGTAAAATCAATTTGCAAAGATTGACAACCATCAAAACTATGCGCGGACAATTATCA
>Ga0172381_10003085_pt1 | contig 17872 bp, 16 predicted proteins | sample Leawel6488metaG_FD_119754 | JGI IMG/M metagenome (GOLD analysis project Ga0172381, IMG submission 119754) | Leachate microbial communities from a municipal landfill in Southern Ontario, Canada - Leachate well 64-88 metaG | ecosystem: Engineered > Solid waste > Landfill > Unclassified | place... | reverse complement strand
TGGATCTGGAAAAAGCACAATGCTTAATATGGTCGGTGCTTTAGACAGACCTTCATGGGGAAAGATTTACCTTGATGGAAAAGATATTTCTTTAATGGGAGATTCAAAACTAGCCATTTTAAGAGGGAAAACTATTGGTTTTATTTTTCAGCAATTTAATCTGCTTAGAACTTTGAGTGCTTTGCAAAATGTAATGCTTCCTATGGAAGCTATAGACTTGCCTAGTGATTATGCTCATGAAAGAGCGAAAAAAATGTTAGAATCCTTGGGGCTTGGAGATAGGCTTCATCATAAACCTACCCAACTCTCTGGGGGACAACAGCAAAGGGTTGCAATTGCAAGAGCCTTAGCAAATGATCCTGAAGTTATTCTTGCTGATGAACCTACTGGGAACTTAGACAGCAAGACTGGAAAATTTGTTATGGATTTCTTGGGGAAAATGCATAGTGAAGGAAAAACAATAGTCCTCATTACTCATGATATTAACTTAGTTAATTATGCTAAGAGAATAATTCACATTAAAGATGGAAAAATAGAAAAAGAAACTTTCAATGGACATATGAAATCTGATTAATGGATCTTAAGTCCATCTCGTTTATAAACAAAACTTATTACAATAAAAAATGACAAAAAAATTCAATAAAAATAAATTTTTAGGTTTAGTCTTACTTTTTAGCCTATTCTTAGGGATATTTTTTTCAGTACAGGTCAGAGCAGATTCTGCTACTGCATGTAATTTGAATGTCTCACTAGTAAATCAGGATCCTTACCCAGCAATTCCTGACAGTTACGTAAAATTGACATTTCAGGTGACTGGTGTTCAAAATTCAGAATGTGATGGGGCTTATTTTGCTTTGGTTCCAACTTATCCCTTTTCCTTAGAGGAAAATCCTGGATGGATTATTCTTAATGATGAAACTTATATTTTGGGATCAGAATATAAATCTTCTTGGATGATTCCATATACTGTTAGGGTAGATAAGGATGCCTTAGATGATAGTGCAGAAATAGAAGTTCATTATAGTTCTGGAAAGGGCGACCCTACTAAATCAGAGTCTTATCTTATACAAAAGTTTAATATTAGTATTCAAGACTCAAGAACAGCATTTGATGCAGTGATTCAAGAATCAACTGGAACAGACGTTTCAATAGCTATTGCTAATATAGGAAAGTATACTGCTAATTCTGTTGTTGTCAGAATTCCAGAACAAGATGACTTTGCTGCAAGTGGGACTGATGGACAGATGGTTGGAAATTTAGACAGTGGTGATTATACTATCGTTGGTTTTACAGTCTCACAAAAAATGACTGTTCCTAATAGGACTGCTGGGGGAATACCTGACTTTCAATCTCAAACTAAAAAATTAGCATTTGATATTTATTATACTGACAATATCGGTGAGAGAAGAATTGTAAGTATGGCTTTGCCTTTAAACACTGGAAATAGTTCTATGACTTCTATGGGAGCATTTCCCGGAAGAATGAATCAGAAAAAAAGCTCTTGGTATTCTTCTTGGGTGCTTTGGGTGATTATCCTTGGAGTAATATTAATCGGAGTTTACGCAGCATTTAAGAAACATCCGAAAAAAACAAAGGAGCTTTTACACAGAATAAATCTCTTTAAGAAAAAAGAGTATCCTAATATTTCTTCAGATAATAAAATTCCTGATTGGATAAGAAATGCAAAAAAGAAGGAGAGATAGTCTTTAATTTGGAAAATGAGACTTAAAAGATCTTTCCAGCTCGCTATTAATATTTTTGTTCATAGTAAACTTAGAAGCTGGTTAACAATTATTGGAATTATTGTGGGAATTGCTGCAGTAGTAAGTATTATTTCTATGAGTCTTGGAGCAGAGCAACAATTAGAAGAAAGACTTGGAAGCTTGGGAGCGGATATCCTTACTATTAGTCCTGGAATGCAGAGAGCATTTGGAGGAGGATTTGGAGGAGGACCTGAAGGACCTTCTGGAACTAGCCCAAGTTCAACTTCTACTACTAAGAATTTAACTGCTAAAGACATTATTGTCCTTAAAAGTATTCCAAATGTAAAATATGTAATGGGACAGGTTTCTGGAACTAGTGATGTATCTTATTCAAGTAAAACTGCAAAGAAGACTACTATTACCGGTGTTGATGCAACAGTCTGGAAAGAGGTTACTACCTCTACTTTAAGTTCGGGTAGATACTTAACTGGGGGAGATATGTATTCTGCAGTTATTGGAGAAAATATTGCTACCTCTGTTTTTGGAAAAGAAGTCCCCTTAAATAGTAAAATAATTATTGGGGGTAAATCATTTAATGTGGTAGGTATCTTAAGTGAGGGGAGGTCAATTTACATTCCAATCGAGGCTGCAAGAACAGTAATAGAAGATGTTGGGACAGATGAGTTTAATTCTATCTCTGTAAAAATAACAGATGTTAGTATTTCTAATGAAACTGTGACAAAAATAACAAAAAAATTAATGTTATCTAGAGGAATATTGCAAGAGTCAAAAAAAGATTTTACTGTGACTAATCCCGCATCAATGCAGCAAACCATGCAAGAGACTATGGGAACAATGACCTTATTTTTAGAAGCAATTGCAGCTATATCTCTGTTTGTAGGAGCAATAGGAATTGCAAATACTATGTTTACCTCTGTTTTAGAAAAAACAAGAGATATAGGTATTATGAAAGCAATAGGAACTCAGAATAAAGATATTATGAATATGTTTCTTTTAAATTCAGGTTTAATTGGTCTTGTTGGAGGAATTGGAGGCGTCATTTTAGGGACTATCTCTTCTACTGCAATTAATACTCTCGCAGGTGTTTCGACTTCTGCTTCAAATCGGGGACCGGGTGGGGGAGGATTGATGGGAGCTTTAGGGGGATCTTCAGTTATTAGTATTCAACTTGTTTTAGGAGCAATACTTTTTGCAGTTTTAATTGGAATGGTAGCTGGTGCAATTCCAGCTTACAGGGCTTCAAAACTTAATCCTGTTGATGCTTTAAGATATGAGTAATTTTATCTGGAAAAATTTCTTAATATGAAATCAGGGGCAAATTTGTTTTTTAAATAGAAATTCTGCTTCTTTTTTGGAAGAGTCTTAAATTGATTGATTATTCCTCTGCAAGATTTAGAACCGCACCTACATTTACAAGTCCATAATATACTTCCTGACTGATTTATTTTTTCTTCATTATCATTCATTGTTGTTGAGTAATCAAAATTTATTTCTTCTCCAGTTTTTATATCTTTTAAGGCAACTAGCTGGTTTTTCCCTTTTATGTAGGAATTAGGATTACAAGAGTGATTAATATTTCTAAATAATTCATCTAAATCTAGATAGGTTTCATCATCAATTCCTAAGGGGTCAGAACCTTTTTCTTTCCCTGAATCCACAGTTTTTATCATCTCTTCTATTGTAAGGACTTTTCCTGTTAGAAAACAAATTGTCTGGCCTTTTTTTATTGGAATGCTTGTGAAAACTCCTTTTCCTGAAATTTTTGATTTTTTAACGAATAGGGATGGGGGGTCTTTTTTGGATTTTTTTAATTTCCTGAAAATTTTAAAGATATTTAGATTAAACATCGCTAAAAAATGATTAATTGATTTAAAAAGCTTGACCTAATTTCAATTAAATATATAAAATAAAGTTGTCTTTGAATTGCAAGTAAAATCTACTTAAAAAAGAAGAAAAATGATTATAATAAACCTGGCTTTGTTTTTATTCTCTTTTTTTGTATTAATTAACTGTGCTGAGTATTCTATTAAGTATTCTTCAAGAATTGCAAAAATTCTTCGTTTTCCAGAGTTTATTGTAAGTTTTTTTATTATTACCTTTATTTCAGTACTTCCTGAAGGGACAATTTCAATTATTTCTGCATTTAATGGCGAACCTGGACTAGGCCTTGGAACTTTACTGGGATCAAATGTAGCTGATCTTACAATTGTTTTTGGAATAGCAACTTTATTTTCTTCTAGAGGAATTAAGGTTAAAAGTAAAATTTTAAGGAATAATCTTTTTTATCTTTTCCTTCTTTTATTTCCTCTTATCTTAGGATTTGATGGAAAATTTTCAAGAGTTGATGGGCTTATTTTATTTTTTGTTGGAGCAATATTTTTTGTTAAGGTTTATAATGAAAGCAACAGGTTTAGAAAGAAATTTAATGACAGCCCTAAAGGATCTTTCTTTAGGAGTTTTATGCTTTTGTTATTAAGCTTTGGAATTTTAATTTTAAGCGCTTTTTTTACTGTAAAATTTGCAGTAAACTTTGCTCATGACATTAAACTGCCTTCAATGTTAATAGGGATTACTGTACTTGCTTTGGGAACATGTCTTCCAGAATTAATTTTCTCCATCAAGGCAGTTAAAAGGAACCATGATGATCTTGCTTTGGGAGATTTAATGGGGACTGTGATTACTGATGCAACTATTCTTTTGGGAATTGTAGCTTTAATTTCCCCCTTTAATTACACTCCTTCTAGTGTTTATGTTCTTGGAGGGGCCATGTTTTTAGCAGGAATTTTTGTAACCACTTTTATGAAATCTGATAAGCTTTTGACTAAAACTGAAGCCTTGATTCTTATTCTATTTTATATTTTATTTGTATTTGTAGAATTCTTTGCTGTAAGATTAATATAATATTTCTTTTTATATTTTGAATGTAACTTTCACTTTTAGAGAATAAAACAGGTATATAATTTAATCAGCTTAGGATAACTAATTGTGAGAGTGATTCATGAGATATACTTATAGTAAATTTTATTTTTTGGTAGTTTTATCTTTTATTTTTTCAGCCTCTTTTGTTTTTGGCCAAGGCATGAATGTTAAGGTGGGTGTTTATGAAAATCCTCCGAAGATTTATCTTAATGAAAATGGAGAAGTCTCGGGGTTTTATGCTGATTTAATTAATGCAATTGCAGAAAAAGAAGGGTGGAATGTGGAATATGTTTTTGGGACTTGGGAAGAGGGTCTTAAAAAAACTGAAACTGGTGAGATTGATTTTATGGTAGATGTGGCTGTTTCTGAAGAGAGACTTAAACGTTTTGCTTTCAATAATGAAACCACCCTTCTTGCCTGGGGGGTTATTTATTCTAATAAAGATGTTGAAATACAGTCATTTATGGATTTGAAGAATAAAAGAATTGCAGTAATGAAAGATAGTATAGTTACTAATGGCAGGGATGGAATTATTAATCTGACTTTTAATTTTGATATTAATGCCAGCTTTATTTTTGCAGAGGATTATAAAGGAGTATTCAAGTTAGTAGAGTCTGATGCTGCTGATGTTGGGGCAGTTAATAGCATATTTGGTGAGTCTTACTCAAAGGTTTACAATGTTAAAAAAACACCGATAATCTTTCAACCAGCACAATTAAAATTTGCTTTTCCTAAAAATAGCACTAATACTAATCTTTTAATTGAAAGAATTGATGCTGATTTAAAGGAGATGAAACTAGATCAAAATAGTGAATATTATCAGGCTTTAACAAAACATATTACTGGGTATGTGGGAGTTACTGAAAAAATCCCCACTTGGATTTATATTTTGTTAATTAGTGGTGGAGTTATTATCTTGATTTTAGTTGTTAGTGCTAGCATCTTTATGAGGCAGAAAAAGATTATCAATAAAAGCAGAGCAATTATTGAGACAGAAAGAAATAAACTTGAAAAATCAAATAGGTTGAAAGATTTATTTATAGATATTATGAGGCACGATCTTCTTAATCCTACTGGAGCCATAGCAATGAATGTCGAAATTGCTTTGACTATTGAGAAGGATCATAAGAATAAAGAATTATTGAAGGTAATTGAGAAAGATACTAATAAATTATCCGAAAGAATAAAGAATGCAGCACTGCTTTCAAGACTTGAGGAAGGAAAGGAAGAGTTAGAATTTAATAAAGTAAATCTAAGAGAAGTGACAAATTCAGTTATAAGAGAAGTTTCTCATTTAGCTAAAGATCATAAAATAAAGATAACCTCCAAAATAAAAGATAACTTTTTTGTTGAAGCTACTCCTCTGATACATGACGTGTTTTTTAATCTGGTTACTAATGCAATTAAATACAGTCATGAAGGAAAGGAAGTAATTTTGGATATTAATGAAAAAAATAATAAATATTTTGTTTCTGTTAGTGATAGGGGGAAGGGTATCGCAGATAAATATAAGAAAAGTATTTTTGAAAGGTTTACAAGACTTGAAAAAGGAGGAATAGAAGGAAGTGGTCTTGGACTTTCAATTACCAAGAAAATCCTAGAAATTCATCATGGCAGAATTTGGGTAGAAGATAATCCTAAAGGGGGAAGTGTATTTATTGTTGAACTTCCTTATAGCTCTTCATTTTAATTAAATCTCTTGCAGGTTTGCAGAAGTATAACAAAATGCTACTTTATTCTTGAGTCATAAACATTTATTAATAAGTTATTCTTAAATAAGATTATGAAAAAAGAAGAAGAGACGCAAAATAGAGTTTATCCTATTTTAAGATATATCTTAGGTCTTTTTTTATTTTTCTCTCCATTTGGAATATGCCTTATTAGGGGACTAGATGTTATACTTGTTTTCTTAGGATTATTAACTCCGCCCTTGACTTTTATGTTTTTACCTCCACTCGCAACAGGAATTTATTTTATTGTTTCAAAAAAATGGCATTTACGAATTGATATTTTCCTTGCAATTATATCCTTTATTGCAGAAGCCCTTATTTTCACAATGCAATTTGGCAATGTTTAATTTAAAACTAAGAACATTTATCTTAAACTGCATTTTTGCATTTCTTTGATTACTTTTTATCTAGAATTTGTAAATTTAACAATTTTTTGATTATTCAATCGGGCCTATTTTTTAGCATAGCTTTTTAATTTTTTAAATTCATCTTCGCTTAATCCAAAGCTTCCGATTATTGAGCCTTCTTTATCCCCGTGAAAATCGGTTCCACCAGAAATAACTAAATTATTTTCTTTTGCTATTTTTCTAAACTTTTCTCTTAAACTTTGTGCCTCTTCACCGAAGCTTTCATAGGGGCAATCTACTTCTAAACCCTCTCCCCCAAATTTAAGAAAATCTTTTATAACTGTTTCTGCATTTTCGAATAAATAGGCTGGGTGGGCTAATATTGCAATTCCTTTTGAGTCTTGTATAGTATTTATTATCTCTTCTATTGAAGAAGATTCGCTTTTAAAAAAAGCCTTTCCCTCTTTGCCTAAAAGTTCATTAAATACCTGTTTTCTATCCTTAAATTGACTATACTTTTTAAGCAAGATCTGGGCTATTGTGGGTCTTCCAAAACTTTCTTTTCCAGATTCTTTTAATGCCTCTTCATAGGTTATTTCATAACCTAGGTCATTTAATTTTTTTATAATTTTCTTATTATGCGTTATTCCAAATTCTCTTTGCTTTAGAATTAGTTCTTTAATTTTTTTATGATTATGGTCTATAAATAATCCCACTATATGTATTTCTTTTGCTAAATCTCCAGGATTAGCAGAGAACTCTATTCCCGGAATAAACTCCATGTTCCTATTCTTTGCATATTCAACTGCTGACTTTAGTCCATCAATATTATCATGGTCTGTAATTGCAAAGGCTTTTAGGTTATTCTTAACTGCAAGGTCCACTAATTCTTCTGGTGTAAACTTGCCGTCTGAAGCTGTAGAATGTACATGTAAATCTATTTTCATTAAAATTATCTCCCCCATTATTCAGTAATCAAAACTACAACATTTATGTTGTAGTTGTTAGGTAGTTTCGATTCCTGACTCTCCAAAACCTAACAAACTCCACACTTTAGTGCGGAGTACAAAACCAAAGGTTTTGGTGATTTTAATAATAAGAATATCTTTAAATATTTATCTTAGATTAATTTTTTCCAGTTTTCTTTGAAATAATCTAATTTGGAAATTGCCTGCAGGATATAATCTTTGATAAATTTATCATTTATATCTTCAAGGGTTTTATATTCTATTTTTCTTAAGAACTTACTCTCTCCAGAAATTAATATTTTGTACTTATCTTCTAAAAGACCTCCAAAATGGAAATAGAGAGCTATTGCTTTTTTTGTAATTCCTATAGAGCATATCCAATGATGATAATCTTCATTTAAAGCAAAAGTAAGCCTATTCCATTTAATATCCTGGGTAAGCTGGTTATTAGCCTGCAATATTGTTGAAGAGAGTTTGTTTATCATTTCTTTATAGTTCTCTGGAGCTGAGTCATAAAAATTTTTGATTTCTTTTTTCATAAATTAAACAATACCTTTAGTTTTTTAAACTTAGAGTTTTATTTACTTTCCTAATCTAAACTTAAACTCAAAATCAAAGAATTTGTTGTGGATTTTTTCTTTTAGATAAATTCTATGTTTTACTAAAAGAAGAATCAAGCCAATTGCGATAAACATTACAAGAATTATTGTAAGCAGCCTTCCTAATCCAGAAGATTTATTTGGAGTATTCCAGATTTTTTCTTTATCTTCAGGAGTATTATTTAAGGCAGGGGTTTCTAATGTTCCTAAGATGGCATAGGCTGAAAAGCCATTAATATAAACATTATAAATTCCTTCTTTATCTGTTTCTTCTCCATAGGATGATTTGACTTCTTTATACTCGGGATAACATCTTACGAATTTTATTTCTGAAATATTATTCTTGTAAATCCAATCTTTTTGTATACCTATTTTTAATCTTCCAGAATCAATAGAGTCATTTTTTAGTGTGTTATTAAAATCGAGAACTCTGTATACCTTATGTTTATCAGTATATCCAATAGAACAAAAGTTAGGAGTTTCATTGTAAGCAACGACAAATATTTCTCCTGAAAGCCAGTTTTTAGCTTTTAATTCAATTTCTTTTATTCCTGTAGATTTATCCTGCTTGATTTTAGTGATTACGGTTTTATTTGGAGAAATCCAGGTTCTTATTTTTAATTCCTCTTTTTTTGTATTTTGTTCTAGAATATAATCTCCTACACTTCCTCCACCTGAAGACTGAGCTGTTTGAACTATTTGGGTTTGTTCTTGTGCCTGATAGGAATTTACAGTATAATATTTTATTTCGGAGTTATTGAACAAATTGTCTGTCCCATTTCCATAAGAGTTCCAAGTATAATTATATACTCCTGCCGAGGTTAAGTTTATTGAAACATTATAAGAATTTAAAGAAGAATTGCTGGCAGTATAATTGCTATTATTAATTAAAAGCCAAACTGTTCCATTTGCATTCAAAATAGTTATATTGAAATTTGCAATTCCAGAATTATTAAGAGTTCCATTATTATCTGAATAATTTGAAAAAATAGGATATACTGTATCTAGATAATTAACTGTATATCCTCTTGTTTCGGAAACATTGTAATTATTATTAGAACCGTTTCCCCAAGAGTGCCATTTGTAAGAAAATGTTCCATTTGAGGTGAATGCATAACTTACATTGTAAATATTCTCGGTATGATTAGTGGCAGTTATATTTGTGTTATTAATTTCCAGCAAAACTGTTCCATTAGTATTCAAGAGCGTTACATTAAACAAACCTGTTCCAGAATTATTTAATGTTCCATTATTATCTCCATATTCTGAGAAAACAGGGTAGGTTGTGTCTGGTGATTCTGTAATGGTGATATTCCATGTAGAAGTTATATTGGTTACACTTAAATTTGAACTTAAATTTGCAAAAACGAAAAAAGCATAAGTTCTATTTGAATTACCTGTTGCATTTATATCCCAACTAATTACCTGAGATTGACCAGCATTTAGCGTAACACTATAAGGGTTAGTTGTAGTTGTGTAAAAGGGAATAGTTCCAGAAGTTGTTGGAATTAACCCCTTTGAATAAATTTCCTCACTTCCACTGGAGATATTCATTTTCCACTCATCCCCATAATAACCATAACATTCTGTATCAATATAATTTCCTATGAGGCTGGATGAAGAACAGGTTGTGGGTGAATAAGCAGCATATAGAGTATTTCCACCATCATTTTCATCATAATCTACTTCAATAGAGTAATATCTATCTTTTGTCATTGTTGTTGATCCGGATAAGCAGGTTGTTCCCTGGCAAGCAGCATTATTAACAGTTTTTGAATCTTCAACATAAAGATTTGATCCATCATCACTTGCAGTTGCAAAAGTTACTGTTCCGGAACTTGGAGCCTTAAAATAACACCAAATATTGCTGCTAAATGAATCTATATCTCCATTGCAATTAATATTTGAGTCATTAACAATGCTGTAATTTCCAAAATAATCTGCAGTCGAAGTAGTAATATCTTCAGGAGTACCACAACTAGAATAAGCATTATCACAGGTATAATGCCATCCAGTTTGCAGGAAATTTGTATTTTCAACATTGGTATCAGTATTATCATAATAAAGATAACAGGATTTATTCTCGTAAGCATTAAAACTTAATTCAGTTAAGCCCTGCAATGAAGTAACCCATCCATTACTTGTTGTAAGAGCATACCCTTCAAAAGGGACTTGTGTTCCATTGCAGACCAGGGCAGTATGGTTTTCATTCTTTAATTTATTTTCAGCAAAAGTTACATTTATCCTTATATGCTCAAAAGTTCTTGCCAGATTCATTGTTTCATTAAAATATATTGGCATCCTATAATTCCAACTGGAATTCCACCAAGAAGTCACGGGATCAAGGCTTACATTTACTGCTCCACAGTCTGAATTTAGACAAGAGAGGTTAATACTGACATTGAAAAATTTATTCTGGGTAACATTGATATTTGTAGTTGGATAAATCCAATCAATGTTGATTTTTGGATATAACTCATTAATTTTTACTGTCCTCTGCTCGGTTGAATTTAAATCTCCAGAAGAATTTGCTGCAAATAATTGATAAGTATAAGTTCCATTACTTAAACCTGAAGTTGTATTTTTGCTCTGATTTGCATATAGATACCACTGTGTTTGGTTGAATTTTTGTAGATTTGAAATATAGTTCTGATAAATCTCTTGGTTTGATAGACTTCTGTTCCAAATCCTTACTTCATCTATTGAACCATTGAAGGAATTAGCAGGAGCGCCATCGGCTTTATTAGAACCTATCCAGATTGGAGTTCCTGCATCAATATTATTTATATTCCCATTGCTGGAACCACTGCCGTCAGGAGAGCCATCAATATAAGTTACAATATTCCCACTGTTATTTCTTACAAACACTGCCTGATGCCATTGATTTATAGAAAAAACCTTTCCATTTGTAACTATCAGATCTCCTGATCCATCAATTCTAAAAAAGACCTCAAAAGTTTCATCATCCTGTAAAATAAAACCAAAATCATCTTGCTCGCCATTTCCTTTTTTCCAATTAAAAATATCTCCCCTGCCTTCACCAATTTTCTTAAACCACATAGAGATAGAAAAGGCTCCTGTTCCAAAATCAAAATTAGAAGAATCAGAAATATTGATGTAATCATTTACTCCATCAAATTGATAGGCCCCACCATATTTTCCATTTGCGTTCCAAGTAGCTCCTATGATGGTTCCATTATTACTATATTTCGAATTATCTGCAACATAAGTTGAATTTTCTCCAAGAGCAGAATTGTTATCCAGGTTATACATAGCAATTAAAGAATTATCATAAAAAGAATAATTTGTTCCATTCCAATTATAAATTAAATTTCCAAGATTATTTTCACTTATTGAAAAATTTAGTTCAATAGAGTTGTTTAGTGTATAAAATGGCGAGGAAGAAGGGGTATTAACTGTTATTTCGGGAATTGCAGAAACAAGGAAGAGAGTTAAGGCTATTCCAGTTATTAATAATAAAGATTTACACCTCATTTTTCTCTCTTTTTTATCTATAATAATATTAATAATTAACCTATAAAAAGTTAACTTTCATTCTCAATTCATTAGATTTTAAGGCTAAAGAAACTTTGGGAGTAATTTTCTCATATTTAAAGGCGATTTAATCTTTCTTTAATATAAAGAAGTTTCTTTTTCTTTTTGGTGTAGTCTTCTTCAATTTTTTCTAATCTATAGTCAATATCTTTTTTTAACTCTCCTTTTCCTTTTTTAGAAATCCACCTTTCTATTGTTTCATCTTTTGGCATCTTTTCTTCCATAAAAAATTAAGTAGTTATTAATATATAAGTTTAATCTTGGGGACAAACTATGTTAACTTTCCTTTGGATAACTCCTTTTTTGCTAAATGAAAATTAACGCCACCAAGATTACTTAATCCTAAGGATTAAATCTCTCCCATTTTCCTCGAAAGATTTAAAGAATGTTTATTTATTATATTAAAATGGAAAAGAAAGTGTTATTTCCAATTGAATTGAATGAAGACAATAAATACAAAAGAGACTATCTAATAAATAAAATTAGTAAGTATTTGGATTTATCAAAAAGTTTCTTGTTGGAAATAGGTATAGGCAACGGTAGATTTGGATTTTTATTGGGAGATAAAGTAATACATTATTCTGGAATTGATGTTGATGAAAAATATGTAAAAATAGCTAAAACAAATATTCCTAAAAATACAAATATTACTTATAAACTTGGAAATGCTGAAAGCATACCCTTTGAGAATGAGTTTGATATTCTTCTTTATGCTAACTCATGGCATTTTATAAAAAATTTTGATAATGCCTTAAAAGAAGCTGAACGAGTATTGAAGTCTAATGGAATTATTATAATACTGGAGCCTTCTGAGAAAACAAAAAATTGGGCAAGTCCTAAGTTAAGGGAAGATTCTCATGAGTTTAATAAAAAAATGTATGAAAATAAACTAATTAATTTAGAAAAAGGGAAAAAAGCAATTTTTAATCAAAACCTCTTTGAAGTAATTGAACAAGAATATGATTCAAAAACAACCTCTAATTTATTTATCTTAAAAAGAAAGTAGTTCAACGCCCCCACGAGGATTTGAACCTCGGTCTTCTCCTTTTTGCAAATTTGCCGCAAGGAGAAATTCTATCCAGGCTAAACTATAGGGGCAGGTTATCTATTTCTTAAAACTGGCTAGCTTTAAACTTTATTGCTAAATGAAATAAAACCGAAACATTTATATACCACTATGTAGTAGGTACATTATGGTAAAAAAATCTAAACTTAGCGGGTTTGCAATTTGCCTAGTCTTTGCTATGATTTTTTTACTTTCTTTTTCAACTGTTGTCTCTGCTAAAACCTATAAAATAGGAAATTACAAGTATATTGATTCTAGTGATGATCATTATTCTGGCTCTTCTAATTACAAATATGTAAAATATCCACAAATATTAGTTTATCAGCAAATGTTAAACAATGCTGATGGCTATGATATTGCTTGGAATGGTAATTACAAAGGTGGAAATTTAGTTGTAAGCATGTATAAGTTACCTAAATCTTCTAGTGGAAATTACGCATCTAATAGTAATGTTAACTACAGAACTGGAAATACTGCATATTCAAGAAGCAGTTCTGTAAGAAGCAGTAATTCTGGAAGTTCAAGTTCTTCAGGGTATTACTCTGGAACTTATCAATCTTCTTATTTTGGATAAATAAAGAATTCTTTACTTAGGATGGCGGGAAGATAAGATTATATAGTTTTATTTTTTAAGAAATCTATGGAAGAAAAAGAGAGCATTTTGAAACAAAAATATCTATTTGCGGATTTACATATACATTCTAAATATTCTAGGGCATGCAGCAAGGATTTGACTATTGGTAATTTAGCTAAATGGGCAAAGATAAAGGGGATAGATATTCTTGGAACAGGAGACTTTACCCATGAGAAATGGCTAGTTGAAATCAATGATAAACTTGAAGATAATGGGAAAGGAATTTTAGTTTTGAAGTCTGGAGATCAAAGTGTGAAATTTATTTTTTCTGGAGAAATAAGTTTGATCTATACTCAAAATGGAAAGGGGAGGAGAATACACTTTGTTTTACTGGCACCTAATTTAGAGACTGTAAAAAAGATTAATCAATTTTTAGACAGCAAAGGGAGAAGGGATTATGATGGCAGACCCATATTTGGTTTTTCAGCTGTTACACTTGCACAAGAAATGAGAAAGATTTCTGAAGATATTGAGATAATTCCCGCTCATGCCTGGACGCCATACTTTGGAATTTTTGGAAGTAAGACTGGTTTTAATTCTTTGAAGGAAGCATTCGGAGATGAAGAAAAATATATTCATGCAATTGAAACAGGAATGTCTAGCGATCCTGAAATGAACTGGAGAATAAAATCTGTGGAAAATAAGACTATTGTGAGTTTTTCTGACAGTCATTCTTTCTGGCCTTGGAGAATCGGAAGAGAAGCAACTATCTTTTCTGAATTTGATAGTTATAAAGATTTGATTAAACAGATAAGAGAAAACAAGATTTTAGGGACTATTGAGACTGATCCTGCTTATGGAAAATATCACTGGGATGGTCATGCTTCTTGCAAGTTTTCATGCTCATTTGAAGAAACTAAGAAACTTAAAGGACTCTGTCCAAAATGCGGAAAGCCTTTGACTATTGGTGTTGAGTATCGGGTTGAAGAGATTTCAGAGAATCCGAGAGGGTATATTCCTACTTGGGGAAAACCTTTCTGGAAAATTTTACCTTTACATGAAGTTATTTCACTAAAAACTGGAGCAAGTCTTGCAAGCAAGAAGAACTGGGTGGTTTATGATGAACTAATTGAGAAATTTGGGAATGAACTAAATATATTACTAAGGGTTTCAAATGAAGAATTTTTGAGAGAAAATGTTGACGTAACTTTAGTTAACTTAATACTTGAGAACAGGGAAGGAAGAATAAAAGTTATTCCTGGATTTGATGGGGAGTATGGTGTTGCTAGTATTGGCATTGTTAGTTCTAAGAATGAAGATAAAACTGAAAACATTAATCCTGTGCAGAAGAAACTGTTTTGATTTTGATATACTTATATCCGGCATCTAAGGTTTTTTTTGAACAGTGTTCTGATTTTAATGTGTATTTTTTACATATAGAACATTTTTTTAGGTGATTCATTTTAGAATATTATTTTTCAAATGAAAAAGTCATTTTTTCTTCTTTTGCTTTTCTCTCTATTTCTTGAAGAATTGCATTTACTATGCTATTTGCCTGTTTGTAATCTTTCTCTTTTAATTTTATGACATAACGAGATGCACCTAGATAAGTTATTTTATCTTTATTTGGCATGAGGATTGCCTTTATTCTTTCGATTCCATCTGATTTATCTGAAGATAGGCGGAAGTCTTTTTTGACTTCTATTTCTTTTTCTTTCTTTTCTTTAAGGATTTGAAGAATTTTTTCAGCTTCTTCATCACTAAAATATTCTGATAATAATTTTGAATCTTCTTTTGCCTTTTCAAAGAACTCTAAAACTGAAGGTTCTTTTGCCTTTATTTTTTCCCAAATCGAACCTGATTTTTCTTTTGAGATTGTTCTTACTACACTTAGGAGATTTCTTTCTTTTTCATATCTGTCCATGACTTCTTGTCTTTCTTTTCCTGTTACTCTTCTAAGACTAAGGTAAGCGTTTCCTGAAGGTTCTATTTTAAGGATTTTGCATACAATTTTCTTGCCAGGAACTACGTAATCCCTTAGATTTCTGATTCTTCCTGCTGCAACTTCACTTGTGATCATTGTTCCCTCACCATTATTGTCTATTTTAAGGAAAACGGTAGTACCTTCTATCTTGTTAACTGTACATAAGACACAATCCTTTTCTTTAAGTTCAATTCTCATAAGATTAGGGACAAATGGGGGAATTTAAAGCTTTCTGATAGGGAGAAATTAAAAATTTGGATATACCTTGAATTATGAGAAAATCAACTACAATTAGACAAGAAGATTAATTTTAAACCTTTACGACTTCTAATTCCAGATTTTTAACAATATTTGTTAGGAAAGCTTCTTCTTTATCTTTACAAATAAGACATCCTGCTGCTTGAGGGTGGCCTCCACCTTCTCCTCCAAATTCTTTTACTGTTTTGTCTAGGAGTTCTCTAACATTTCTTCCATTTCTTCCAACTAGTCTGGCAGAAACTTTTATTTTTTCATTATCATAAGCCATTCCAATAACAACGGAGCCTTCTTCTTTTGTAGCGGACATAGAAACTATACTGGAAATTGTTCCGATTATGGTATCTTTTATTTGGTCTTTTGCATTTATGATAATGTAATTTTTACCTTCAATTTTGTTTTGTTCTACAAAGTTTAGTGCAGATACTATTTGCTGTTTGTATTTTGCATAGATTTCTTCTGCATTTTTTATTGCAGTTTTACTTCCAATACAGAATGATAAAGAAACATAACTTTGACCAAGTCTGGAACAAGCATTTATCATTGCACTTAGTTCTCTAGCATCTTCAAGTTTATTAAAAAATTTAACTAGGTAAATATTTCCAATTATTTCATTTCCAGTTTTCTTTGTTCTTAATAATACTGCTGTGAGTAATTTTGACATTTCGTCTTCATCAAGTTCTATTAAACTTTTGAAGGTGTTCCCTTCTTTAGTTAATCCAATTTCTCTTACTAACTCAAATGCCCCCTGAGCATTTCCAGTTACTCCTGGAATGTATATTCCTGAACTGTATTCAAGAGCTTTGTGAATTGGGCGAGTTGCAGGATAAAGCATGAGACCTTTTTTTATTGTTACCTCAGCATCATTTAATATTTCGTTATTAGATTTACTTAAATTTCTGTCTAGCATATCCCCAACCATACCAATTACTGCAAGACCTGCAAGATCTTTATTTTTTGGATCTATTGCTCTTGAGAAAAGATAGGAAATTCCTGCTGCACTTATACTTTCATTATCAAACAAATGGGGATTTATCATAGTAATATTAGAATTTGGAGTGCCTGTTATTTCATGATGATCCAGTATGAATATTCTATTTGGAAATAAGTTTAATTCATCTAGACTGGCACTAGCAAGATCCAAGAAAAGCAAGACATCATCTTTTGCAATATTTTTTATTTTAAGAACTTCTTCTTTTTCAAGATTTTTCACTATTTTTACAACGAAATTTTTATCCAGTCTTTTAAGGGTTTTTGAAATAATTGCTGCAGAAGTAATACCATCAGTGTCAAAGTGACTTATGACTCTTATTCTCTTTTTTTCAGTTTCCTGAAGAAATAAATTAGCTGCTTGTTCAATTGAATTTTTGATTTTTTAACTCTAGCTTAACTAACGCTAGTACCTCTTTGATTATAAGAATTATTCAGCTCTGTATTCTTTCAACTTTTTCAATCTTGCTTCTGTTATCAATAATGTTCTTTTTGTCTTGAAATCATGAATATGTTTTTCAACATGAGCCTTTAATTGATCTACTGTTTTTTGAAGATTAACTACATCTGTGTCTTGGTAAAGGTTATTTTCTTTAAGAACTACAGATACTTTTTTACCATTTGCCTTTGCTTTTGGAACATTAAATTCATTTTTAAGAACTAAACCGATTTTTTCACTAGTTAGGCCGGTTTTAGCTAATTCTACGATTTTTGCTTCTATTTGCTTTTCAGTTAGCTTTTCTTTAGTTTCATTTTTTTCTGTTGCCATTTTAACTGTTTATAGGGTTGAAACTAGATTTATAAACCTTTTTGTTCGACCAAAATCTGCTAAATTTTTAGAGAAGTTTAGTCTTTTTAATAAGCTTTTTAAAGCCGAAATAGATAGAGGTTTAATAGCCCCATCGTCCAGTGGTCCAGGATACAGGCCTTTGGTCTTTGGAGTCAAATAAGTAACTAATAATTATACATTTGACGAGAAAGAAAGCCTGGGACCCCGGTTCGAATCCGGGTGGGGCTATAAAAACAATAAATTTGCAATGCAAATTTAGAGAATTCTAGTTAAAAAGTCTAAAATAAATTTATCCTTTTTAATCATATTCCAGATTCGAACGTCCAAAAAATCAAGATTTTTAGGCTCATTCAAAATTTACATTTTGAAGA
>Ga0172381_10003084_pt1 | contig 17872 bp, 14 predicted proteins | sample Leawel6488metaG_FD_119754 | JGI IMG/M metagenome (GOLD analysis project Ga0172381, IMG submission 119754) | Leachate microbial communities from a municipal landfill in Southern Ontario, Canada - Leachate well 64-88 metaG | ecosystem: Engineered > Solid waste > Landfill > Unclassified | place... | reverse complement strand
TAATTTTTTCTTTATAGCGGTTCCCTTGCCTTCGGAAGCCTCAAGAAGCTCATATCCCAGACGAATCCCCATTGTCTTATCAGCCCTATCAGAAGCAGCAGCAATCAACCAACGCATAGCTAAGGCACGCGCACGGCTTGAACGAACTTCGACAGGAATTTGATAAACACTTCCGCCAACACGACGAGGACGAACTTCAATAATCGGAATAACTTGCTCAAGAGCCTTATGAAAAAGAGCAACACCCTTTTCCGTATCTCCGCCAGCCTTCTTAATCAGAATATCAAGAGCTTCGTATACAATAGTACGGGCGGCATTTTTCTTGCCACGCCACATAACCACATTAATAAATTTTTGGATTGATTCAGAACCATAACGAGGATCTACCCCGACTGAGCGAATCAAATTAACAGACTTACGTCTTGGCATAAGGTAACCTTCTTGTTTCTCAGTTTATTTCTTGAGCTTTGTACCATAACGAGAGCGTCCCTGCTTTCTGTTTTCAACACCAGCAGTATCAAGAGCCCCACGAACAATGTGATATTTAACACCAGGTAAATCTTTTACGCGACCACCACGAACAAGAACCACAGAGTGTTCCTGTAAATTGTGTCCTTCACCAGGAATATACGCCGTTACTTCAATACCGGTAGAAAGCTTTACACGAGCCACTTTACGCAAAGCAGAGTTAGGCTTTTTTGGAGTCGTAGTAAACACACGCGTACAAACACCGCGAACCTGCGGACATCCCTTAAGGGCTGCACTCTTGGTTTTTGACGTTGGCTTTAAGCGCTCAAAGCGAGCAAGCTGGTTAATAGTGGGCATAGCGGGACATCCCTAGCTCTAAAATAATTGTTAAATGTTTTTTCTTTTTGAATGTGTCTGTTCCCTTTTGTGCCTTACCGATGAGAGCTTATCTGTGGGAACAAAAGACTTTTAAAAGACCTTCTTATGATAACAATTTCACTATTTTTTTCAAGTGGAATCGAAAAATAGAAAAAATATGTGTCTTGTTCTACACTGATTATCAGATCTTTTCGAGAATCTACTAACATAATCTCGCTAAAAAGTCGTTTTATATAAAATTAATTAAAGGAGTTTATAACTATGGAATTATTCACAACTTTATATTCCTGGGGTTCTACAGCTTGTTATTCCGGTTCTTTAATTATCGCGGGAATAATCGGTCTCGGTCTTATCATTACGTTTCACGAATTTGGTCATTTCATCTTTGCTAAACTGTTTGGGGTGCACACCCCTTCATTCTCTATAGGCTTCGGACCACGCATCATACAAAAAAAGATTGGTAATACCGTATTTGCCATATCTGCTATTCCTCTTGGTGGATATGTAGAAATAGCCGGAACTGCTGATCCAGAACATATGATAGCCGAAAGCGCTCCTTCACACTCTAACCCAGAATGCTCTCCCGAACAATCATTTACTTCAAAACCTTATTGGCAAAAAACGTTCATTATCTTGGGCGGCATTATCTTTAATTTTATCTTTGCTTACTTGGCAATGGCACTACTTATGTATCAAGGTTCACCATGCGCTGGATCATGGTGCAATGACCAAGCCCCCATGATTTCGTCGCTTATACCACAATCAGCAGGGCATGTCGCAGGCCTTTCTCCAAAGGACCTAATCACAAAGATCAATGATAAGAACATTTCTTCAATTAAAGACCTAAGCGACCAACTAGCCTTGCTTAAGGAAGCAACGGCACTCATAACTGTTACTAGAGGACAAGAAGAACTTGAATTTCCTGTAATCTTCAAAGAGCTTGACGGCCATATAGTCGCCAACTTGGGCGTTTTTTGGACCATTAAACCCGTTTCCCTTTGGCTAGCACTAAGTCAGGGAGCAGAGGCGACCTTGAGTATGACAAAGCAAACATTCCACGCACTCGGCTCCATTATAACAGAACGAAAGACAGATAGCTTAGGCGGCCCCATAATGATGATTGCTCAAGTCAGCAAATGCGCTGGCATGGGAATCAAAATCTTTCTCTTTATTCTTGCTTTCCTTAGCATCAACATAGCCATCTTAAATATCCTTCCCTTGCCAATTTTTGACGGAGGACAATGGCTGTTGAGTACTATCGAAACCATCATAGACCGTAAATTCTCTGAACGAACACTTCAACAAATAAACTATTACTCATGGCTTTTCATAGTTATTCTCACGCTCTACTTAACCTATAAGGACATCCTGAGATTAACCGGATGCGAGCATTACACTGATACTTTTATCAATCAACTAAAGACCTGGTTAAATAGCATCAGAAATACTCCCTCATAAAATAGACACAAAAAAGGGCCTGGTTTTTTGCCAGGCCCTTTTTTATACACCGTAAAAAAGCCCTTGAGCGAAAGCCAAGGGCTTTTAAATAATATTTACACACAATGAATAAGGTTACTCTTTAACAGCAAACCCTATCAATTGAGCTTCGTGTGGATGTTCAGTACCCACATAAATACGAAGCTTGCCAAGCATATCACGAGACAAGGCTGATTCCTTAGGAAGCATACCTTTAACTGCATGATATAAGATCTGTGTTGGATCTTTTTGCATAATTTGCTTTGCCGTCAAAGACTTCTTATTACCAATAAAGCCCGTGTAATGTTCATAGACCTTATCGGTCATCTTATTACCCGTAAATTTAATTTTTTCGGCATTGATGACAACAATATAATCACCAGCATCTGCATGTGGGGTATAACGCGCAGAATCTTTACCGCGGAGAGCTTTAGCTATTTGCGTTGCCAAGCGTCCAACTACTTTTCCTTCGGCATCAATAAGGCGCCAGCACGGACGGCGGTCTTCTTTGCGCAAGAAAAATGTCGTATTCATATTCATGATGATAAAACCTTTACGTACGTAATCGCAATAAAAAAAGGGAAAAAGGAAGAATTTTTGTATATCAAACCTATTTCTAGTGTAGGAAAAAACATAAAAACCGTCAACTTCTGCGGACAATTAGCGCTTACCAAATATATAGTTTCCCAAGGAAAGAAGGGATAAAGAACCACCAAGACCAACAGACAAGGACATAAACCAACTCGAAATCATGCTCCATGTTCCAATAGTAGATCCCAGTACCACATAAGCAGCAGCCGTAGAAACAGCAACGGGAAGTATGTACCACGTCATCGTACGAACATGCTCAAAATGCGCAGCACCGGTACTAGTTGCTGAAAGAATTGGGTTGTCTGATAAAAGAGACATATGTGTGCCCATCGCACAACCAGATAATGTTGCACCAAGAACAGGAAGAAGCAAGACAATATCCTGAGCCGGTGTTCCTGGAACAAAATGAACCAACTGCTGTAACAAAGGAACAACCAAAGGAAACATAATACTCATAGCTGCCCAAGAAGAACCCAACATCCATGAAATAAGTCCTGCAAGAATAAAGCATGCCGCTGGTATAAAAGCCTCATGGAGTACCGAGCCTACCATATTTGCTAGATAATCACCCGTATGTACGTCAAGAAGTAATATTCTACTTAATGTCCACGCAAGCAGGAGCATAAGAACCGATGGCCCCATGTCACGAATACCATGTACAAAACATAGAGAAATTTCTCTAAACCTAATCAATCCGCGGCTGTAATAAAAGATAGCCGTAGCACACACCGTTATAAATCCAGCAGCTGCAAGAGCCTGTTGAGCTAATGCATGACGCATAGCGTCCATGAAAGTACGCGTACCTCCAAAACATATACATTCTCCCGTATACAATAAGCCTGCAATGATAAGAACCAATAATAAGAGGACAGGAAAAATAAAATCAACTACTCCTGCCCTTCCTTGCTCAACAGGTGAATCATTATTCTCTAAAGAAAACGAATGTTCCTTGTCATATAAAGCCATTGGTCCAAAAGAAATACGTCTCAAAACAATAAACCACGTACTTATCACAAGAATCATAGAGTAGAGAATAAAGGGAATCATGTTTAAATACACATAAAAAGGATCTGCTGTTACCAGCGCACCTGGCGCTTGTTCAATTCCTGCAAGTTTTATTTGCAACACAATTTGTCCCATCCAACTCGATACAGGAGACAAAAGAACAAGTGGAGTTGCCATCGCTGTAACCAAAAAAGCAAGCTTCACCGGATGTAACTTAAAAACTCGGGCTAAGGGACACATAACCGATCCAACAGTAAGCGTTGAAAAGTAATCATCAACAAAAAAAAGCAATGACAAAACCAGTGAAGAAATTTCTGCAGAGAACCTACTTTTTACTCGACGCCGAGCAATACAACTAAACGCATACGCCGCACCCGTCTGTTGCATGAGTAAAATAAGAACTCCAATAAAAATAAGAAAGAGAAAGAGAAGCAAACTATCGCTTGCCCACAATCCCTGAGAAATAAGTACACTTAATCCAGAGCTCTCCCAAAGGCGCTGTGTCATAAGCACGACCGCATTGAGTATGTGCCCATCAGTTGCCACCACTACACCAACAATAATACCTATCGTGAAGGCAGTTTTAACATAACGAGTCACTAAGGCAATAACTGCAACAATCAGTGGAGGGAGTAGGACAAGCCAAGACATAAAGAAGACTTTCTTATTTTTTGTTTTTCATATATTCATCATACAAAGATTGTATCGTAGACGACAGGGGAATCATGAAATCTTTTCGCATACGAAACTCTTCATCAAAAATATCTTTCAGTGAAAAAACCGTTGACGCACCACTATGCATAGAAATGGCAAGTGTACCAGTCTGACTACTCAAAAGAAGCGCCGCTCTAAAATCTTCCAATGTTTCTACTTCTTTACCATTAACCGTTTTCAGTAAAAAACTATCGGTAAAACAATTTGTACGATCAACAAGAGATCCATCAAGTTTTTTCACAATTACCAGAGCCTTCTTCATAGCATACAAGGGATTAAAAATGATCTGTTGTAATGCTGCATCTTCTAAAGCATGCGTGCCATAAGTCTTCATAAAGTAATCTCTATGATTACGACGCCACTGCATCACCACCATACCGCCAATCACCTCATAATCCAACCCAAACTCATCCTCAAAGAATGGATAAATGGTACGTGAAGAATATAAAGGCTTATCCCCTTCCCATATCACTGAGAAAGATAAACGTTCACCATAACGATACACTATAAAAGAAATGGTACTATGTAATGGCTGATGGCCTAAGAACTCTTCCAAACATATCTTTTCACTATCATGACTCACAGCAATATCACCAAAACGATCGACAATATGCCCATTAACCTCGTATATCATGTCTCCTATTTTAAACCCAGCTTGCTCTGCCAATGACTCTGGATAGACATAATTAATCAGACAACCCGCAGGAATAGGATTATTTAAACTACGCGCATGCTCATTTGTGGTTGAATTGCTCAAAATTCCCAATATAGGTTTTCGTAGAAGCTTAGTTGTATGCAAATCCGCAAGCAAAATTTTTATATCATTAATGGGGATCATATATCCCATATTTTGTGCTTGATTAATACCAGCAGCATTAACCCCAATAACTTCACCAACCGCATTGATAGCTGGACCACCAGAATTTCCTTGATTAAGAGCAGCGGTCACGTGTAAATAGGACATACCTCCTAAATATTCGCGTCCACCTATAATGCCAGATGTAACCTTAAGATATCTAAACCCTAACGGGTATCCCACCACAAACACCGAGTCCCTTTGTGTTACTTCGTCTGAATTTCCCAGATGAAGATACGGTATACAACCTAATTGTTTTTTGATTGCTTCTATACCTTTTTCCTGTATACGCAACAAAGCTATATCAGCTCGCGGACACACCCCTATAAGTGTTGCTTCAAAACTTTCACATCCAAGACACGGAATAACCACACGAACTGAACGCGCTGCATTAATTACGTGAAAATTAGTAAGAAGATACCCATCATCACTGATGAAAAACCCCGTCCCTGCAGCCGTCTTAGCCTTTGGCGTCTTATAAGGAGTAATCCAATCGAACTCAGCAGAATGAGCAAATACCTGAATAACTGAATGTTCTAAATCAGCGTGGCATTGAACATCTGTAGCGCCTAACCCCGTACTCAACCCTATCAACATCACTATGAATATAAAAAAGCCCCCGCTTTTGTTCATCGCACATACCCCTATTGTATGTTTAAAATATTAATAATTATCATCTTCTTCCTCTTCCTGCTCTCCACGTTGTTGCATGAGCTCCTCAATCTCTTCAGGTTCTCTTGCCAACTCCTGACTCAAACACTCTGCACCATCATACGTCATCCAGTAGTCATCTTCAATTCTAATTCCTATCCCTTCATGAGGAATATAAATACCTGGCTCAATCGTAAATACGTCACCTTCTTGTAACGGCTCAGCCCTCAACCCAACATCATGAACATCAAGCCCAAGAAAATGTCCTACTGTATGAGTAAAAAAAGTATCATACCCCTGTTCCTGTAAAAACTTAACTGCGCAATGATGAAGCGATTTTTCGGGAACATCTTTATTAAATAAATAGTAACCCGGACGCGCTAAACGAGCAATATGATCTTGTGTCTTAAGAACGAGAGTATACAGATCTTTTTGTCGCTTATTAAAAATCCCTGATACCGGATAGGTACGTGAAATATCTGCACAATAATGCTGATACTCAGTTCCACAATCAACAACAACAAGCTCCCCATTTTTCATCGGCTTATTATTGTCAGTATAGTGTAATTTCGTTGCACGACTTCCACTTGCTACAATCGTAGGAAATGCCGTTCTGCAACCCGATTGAGTAAAAATAAATTCAACACCAGCTTGCACCTGATACTCATATTGCTCCGGAGCAATAACATGTGCCGCTGCTTCTTGAGCAGCCATGGTACCATCTATCGCGGTATAAATCTGTTCAATTTCTTGTCTATCCTTTTTTCGACGCATACGGGATACAAGAGAAAATCCACTAATAGCTTTATCGGCAATACCCCAACGTGAAAATAAAGCCTTATGCTCACGTCCCTCCTGAATAACACAGACCGAAGTCGCTTGTTGTAAATCCTGAATAAGATAGCAATACTCATCAGCCGTTAGAAATAGAGAAACACCTTCAGCGCATATTTGTCCAAGAGGCTTAATATCATCGATCCCTAATTGATTGAGCCCTTGTTTGTTATATACACGTGAGTTCGTCCAAAGTTCCCGCTTATACGCATATACAGGAGCATATAAAATATTCTTTCCCTCAGGAGACATCACAAGAACAACACCTGGCTCTTCAAGACCAGTAAGATAATAAAAAGAACTGTCCTGGCGGAAAGGATAACGAGAATCTTCAAACCCTGCTGCTACAACAATAGGTCCAAGAAAAGAGGGAAACTGTTTTTGTAGAGCACAGCGTAAATCAGCACGTCTTTTTTCGTATATATTTTTTTCAATAATCATAAAAACATCTTCCGCACTAAAATGGTCTTCGTTCAGCGAGCGCTTTAAATACCGTAAGCCTATCCATTATTTCTAAAGATGCTCCAACGGGAAGGCCTCGAGCAAGACATGATATTTTTATATCCTTATTTATACCCTGCACAACTTTTGATGCAATATAGGACGCAGTTGCCTCCCCTTCTGGTGTTTGACTAAGAGCAAAAATTATCTCCGTACAACCCTGCGCAACACGATCAATTAATGGTGTAATCGTCAAAGAGTCAGGGCCAACGCCCTCTAAAGGGCAAATTGCTCCCCCAAGCACATGATATACGCCGTGGTACCCACCTGCTTTTTCGATAATAACCACATCCTGCCACGTTTCAACAACACAGACAATTTTTTTATCTCGCCGCGTCGAAGAACAAAAGGAACAGGCATTGTCTCGTTCCTTCCAAACCCAACAGGTAGGACATTTAACCAGATGTTCTTTTACCTCACGCAAAGCCTTACAAAACTGATCAGTCCTCTGCGCATCAAGATCAAGAAAATATTGAGCAACACGATAGAGATTTTTGGACGCCAAATAAGGCACCTGCTGAAGCTGTTTTAATAATGCCGTAAGATGAGGGACATTTTCCATTAGTAACCAAGAGCCTTTTGGATTCGTGATTGAGCAACACCAAGGAGAGTACTTGCCGTTATGAATAACATCACTCCAGCTGACAACTGTGCCATAAGTGCCCCCATAACCAACGCCATTAAGACGCTGGTAAGATTTGAAGGGGCGTCTTTCTGATTGGCTGCCTGGGAAATATTTCCTAAGACAAACAATAAGGGCAGAATATACAAAGGATCTTTAGCTGATAAATCTTTAATCCACCACACAAAAGGCGCCTGATACAAATCAATAGAACTCGATAAAATTCTTTGCAAAGCAACAAACACCGGAAGCTGTAAGAGTAAAGGCAGACACCCCGACAACATCGAAAGACCATGTTTCTTTGTATGCTCTTCACGTGCAGCAGCAAGTTGTTCAGGATCATCCTTATAGCGATGTTCAATATATTTTAATTTACGTTGACCTTCGGCATTAATTCGCTGACTCCGCTCTGCTCTAATGGTCAAAGGAAGCATCAATAATCTCAAGAGTAAGGTCAATAAGAGAATTGCCCACCCGTAATTATGAACATATCCATACAGAAAGATAAGAAACTTGAGCATAGGCCGCGCAAAAAAGGCAAACATCCCATAATCAAGGACAGACTCAAGGCGCGCATCAACAGAAGCGAGAACCTTTAACTCCTGAGGCCCACAATAGTAGCTCATATGCCAGACTGTCTCGTCTTTAATTTCAGGCCCTTCTAAAATAGAAATCAAGGATGAATCACCCAAGGATTTATAGTAAGCACGTCGTGCAAATTTTTCATTATCTTTAATACAAGCATGTATAAAGAAGCGATCCGCCGTACCAAAAAGTTCAGGAAGTTGCCACCCCTTCAAATCAACATTCTTTATGTTTTTTTTATCCAAACTACCCTTTTCGGTATATACCAATGCCTTAAGGTCATCAGGATTTAATTCATCAACAATCCACGGATTGGTAAAGAATATACGCGGCTGAAGAGCAAGCTCTCCTCCACGTGGAGCTACCGTCAAATTAAGGTCAATCACATAATTATCATGATGTATGGTAAATTCCTTCGTAACAATTACACGATCAGTTGCACCACGATAAACAATCACACTCTTTACATCATCAGACGTATTCTGCACTAAATCATACTGCCATGGCGTCAATGAACCATCTTGTAAGACAACAGCAAAGAGCTTCTTTTCATTAAGTGGTGATGGCGTAACCGTTGTAAGATCTTTAACAGCATTTTCACCTGGCCGCTTAATAACAATAGACTCAAGAACACCGCCATTATTCGAAAAACTATAGCGGGCATGAGGGGTTGCTACTTCAGTAACCTGTTGTTGGCGCGTTATAGATGTAGCAGAAATGGCAAAAGAGAGATTAAGCGGTTGAGTAGTTAGCGCTGTTTGTGGAGCAGAAAACTCACGCCCCGCCTTTGGCTCAGGCGAAATATCAACTGGCTTTGGAGCAAAAAAATACTGAAAGACAAACGTAATCAGTAACGCAAAAAACAACACTGGAAACATTTCTTTGAAATTCATAGAGCAATACCCTTGCACTTTTTAGAAAAAATATAGTGAAATAAAGTAAGAATGATTTTTATTGTACCACGGGCGGGGGGTTTAGGCTAGAAAAAGGCCGACGTTTACCTGCAATAACAGGCGCCTTAAAAAGCGCTTAAAAAAAGGAGTTCCTATGAAAATGACATACAAAAAAATGCGCATCGGTGAGCTGGCAAACTTTCTCTGCGTTGACCGTAATGATATTCTTTTGTGGGAAAAAGAATTCTCTATCAAAATCACTCCAACGTTGAATGGCCAGAAATTTTATTCGTCAAAAGATATACAAAAACTCTCAACAATTAAAAAAATGTTAAAAGAAGATAGCTTTTCCCTTGAACAAGCAAAAGAAAAGATACTGCGTCGGCCAACGGGAAAAGCATCATCCGAAACAACTGCCTTTGAAACTTTTTCAACAACAGACCAATCCATAGAAACATCATATAGTGAAACGGCAGTCTCGCTTATACCAGAAGCTGATGTACCAACATTATGTGAAATTTTATGCGAAGAAATGCAGGTTGTACCAACACAACCAGAACTCATGAGAGAAGAAATCAAGGAACAAACTTCTGTTGCTCCATCACCTGATGAATCACAATCTTCTGAGCGTTACTCGGGAAGCGTAGAACTGTACCCAACTGAATCAGCAGCTCTGCAGGCATCAGTTCAAGAACAGTTACTTTCCTTACGTGAACGACTCGTTAAACTTCGGGAACTTTTGTAAGAGATACGGCAAGTTTATTAACCTTACCTGCACCTAAAAAGAGTACAAGATCTCCTTCCTGAACGAGGGCATCAAGCCTTTCGCGAAGCGCAGAAAAATTATCCTGCAAGGGTACATACTCTACTGATCCCTGCGGAATCTGCGCCCGTATATCATTAACCATCAACTCGCTGGTAATACCGGCTATTGCTTCTTCGCTGGCTGGATAAATATCAGTAATCATAAGATGGTCAATCGTGCCCACAGCAAAGGTACTCACAAAATCAGTCCATAATTTTTGTGTACGGGTATAACGATGTGGCTGAAACACAACAATAAGCTTGTTGCGTGCCCGTTTTCTGGCCACTAACAGCGTATGATAAATCTCTGTTGGATGATGTCCATAGTCATCGAAAAGCTCTGCCCCCTTATACGTCCCCTTAAAGGTAAATCGGCGATCCACCCCCTTAAAACTTGTAAGAGCTGCTTGAATAACCACTAACGGAACATCAAGCTCCCGTGCAACTGCTATAGCTGCAAGCGAATTAAGAACATTATGTTTTCCAGGCATAGAGAGACACATATCTCCCAAAACTATATCTTCATCATGATTTTTCACATGAACAGTAAACTGGGAACAATCTTCACCTAACACAACATTATCCGCATAAATATCAGCGGTAGCATCCAGTCCATAGCGAACCGTAGCACTGTGCGCAAGCGGCAATAATGACTTAATATGAGGATCATCATTACAGACAATCGCTTTACCGTAAAAAGGTAAATTCGTCAAAAATTGCGCAAATGTTTGTTTAATATCATCAAGATCTTTATAGGTATCTAAATGTTCTCTGTCAATATTGGTAACCACCGCAATTGTTGGGTAAAGGCGTAATAATGATCGATCACTTTCATCTGCTTCAGCAACAAGAAAATCACCAGCTCCCCACCGCGCATTGGTTGAAATACTGTGTAAATGTCCGCCAATAATGACCGTTGGGTCACGATGCCCTTCAATTAAAATATGAGAAATTAATGAGGTCGTTGTCGTCTTTCCGTGAGCACCAGTTATGGCAATACTAAATTTTGTGCGCATGAGTTCAGCAAGCATCAAAGCGCGAGGAATAATAGGAATACCCCTTTCTTGCGCAGCACAAATTTCAGGATCATGAGGCTTAATTGCTGATGAATAAACAAGCACGTCAATACTTTTATCATGGCAACCCTGAGAATTATTACCTTTGTGTACAGTACAACCGAGCGATTTCAATTCTTCAACACTCTTTTGCTCAAGATCTACGTCACATCCCGAGACACGATATCCCTGGGCAAGCAATATCTTGGCAATACCACTCATACCTATACCACCAATACCAACAAAATGTATATGACTCTTTTTATACATAAGACAATTCTTTGATTAACGTATTATTTCTCTTTTATTCACTATAATTTACGAACGAAAAAAGACGCTTTTCCAGAATACACTAAAGTTTTAATGAAAGAAAACTTGCTTTCTTCGTAACCCTTTCACTAAGCTAAATTGAGAAATAAATTATTTTCCAAGATAAAAAAAGGAAGTTTTATGAAAAAAAATAGTAGAGTGCTCTTAATCACGACAGGGTTACTATTCAATACCTGTGGCATATATGCAGCAGAAGCGGCACCCGCTGGTGGTGCTGCTCCCGCAGAACATAAAACAACGTTTGATAAGGCCAAAGAAGTGACTTTTACAGCAAATCATTTTGAACTTTATAATAGCAGCAACACACGTCTTACGTATGCCCTTGATGATGTAAAATATAATGCAGAAAGTGAAAAATATGATAATGACGCCCAGCTATTTCGAGAGCTCACAGAAGTTCGTGGCAAGACACCGTCAGATAAACAAAGAATAAGTCCTGTACGCACCTATTATTTACTAGTATCCACTACAGACAGAAACGACCAGGCGCAAGTATTTAAACTTTCTCCGGAAAATCACAACGTATATATTCAGGCAGAATTGGTAACGCCTCCATCAGAAAAAAAGTTTGGCCTTTTCAAACATGTTGATAGCAAAAAACTATGGAAAATAACGCCACAATCTTCCGGTATTTTTAACAAAAAAAGGAAAGGGTTTAATAAAAAACAAGACGATAATGACAAGGGCGATCTTGTTGAAAAACGAGTTGATCAGATGGGCCGCGAAGAAATTATTCAGAACATACGCTCAGAAGAGATTATTCCTAATCAATATGGAGAAGAGATACACATTGAAGGAGATATAACTTATTCAAAAACACTTGCACCCCTTTTTGCCTCAGGGAAAAAACAGAGTGGAAGAAATGGTGATGCAACACAAAGACTCTTTTCTATTGCCTCAAGTAAAAAACTTAATATTTTAGCTGACGCTCAAGCTGCTATTATAGCCGGCGCTAACATTAACAGCACTGGCGGCACTATTGTCTATAAAGATAAAAAAGTTGCTGGTAACACGCCACTTATGGTTGCCATAGCACATGGACATCTCGATCTTGCAAAAATTCTTCTCCGCAGGATGAATAATATCAATCATCGAAATGATGCTGGCGACACCGCGCTTATTCTTGCTACACGTCGCGGTTTACTGGAAATTGTAGATCAACTAATTAATCAAGGTGCAGATATACAGTTGACCGACCATAACGGATCTACCGCATTACTTATTGCCATTGCTACACGCCTTCCAAAAGAAACGTATAGTAAACTTATCGATCAAGACAGAACCCTTGTTGATAAACCAAATAAATTTGGAATAACCCCAACATTAGTAGCAATCATGCTCGGCGAACGATGGGAATATCTAAACGCAAGAGCCAGAGAAATTGATCCTGTCAAAATTCTTACAATTACCCTACCAGATGGAAAACATATATCTACCACCTACTACATTCTTGCCCTTCAAAAAAACAATGTAACGGCTATGGGGACATATTATGAGAAGAATAAATTTTATGCTGCCCGCGCAAACGCTATGGGCATCACACCACTCATGATAGCAAGCGGATCAGGTGATACATCAGAAAATGTGATTCATCCTGAAACTCTAAAACAGTTGCTGGTTCACCTTGAAGGTCTAACTCCAGAAGCAAAAACACGTGCTCTTAATGCCACAGATGCATCAAAATATAGCGCACTTCATTATGCAGTAAGAAGTGGCAATAAACCTCTCGTAGAATGGCTCCTTGCGCAAGGAGCACATCCAAACGTCGGACCAGTTGAACATAACGTACAGATAACCCCCTATCTCATTGCTTCATTTAAAATACATACATTTACCAAATTCTCAAAACGCGCTCTCTCAGGAAAAAATTATCGTGACGCTGCTCTCGATACTACCGTAAAAAACTATCAAGAAATACAAACAATGCTTGCTGATAAAGGAGCTCAAACAAATATAAACATCGGATCATTACAAGGAGATACTCTTAACAAAATAAACGAATTTTTAGATTCGCCTCTATTTAAATTAGGACTCTCTCTTACATCAAAACTTATATCACTGTTAATAACTGCTTTATAAGGATACAAACTCACCTGTTTTGACTCTTAACATGAGTAGAAAAAGGAATTATCTATGAAGAAGCTCTCTTTGATTGTATCCCTACTTTCCGTCTTTATGGTCTGTGGCTCAGAGCAACAAGCTCCAACTCTCACCGTAATCATCATTATAGACCAGTGCAGCGCCCATTATCTGCAAAAGCTTCGTCCCTATTTCACAGGGGGATTTAAGACAATGCTTGACAAGGGAACCATCTATACCAATGCATTTCTACCAAACGGAACATTATCAACAGCTCCTGGCCATGCCATGATTGCAACAGGTACCTACGCCAATTACCACGGAATAATCAATAATAACTGGTATGATGCTGATCTAGAAAAACATACCAGCGATGACGATACTGTTATAAATGCTGCAGTATTTAATCCACAGGGTGGACAGTATAACTATGGAAGGTCCGCACGAAACATGCGCATTGATACGATTGCTGACCAGCTCATGTTGCACTCATACCCTCATGCCAACAATACTGTCTACGCTCTTTCTTTTAAAAGCAGGGCAGCTATAGCACTTGCAGGATCACTAGGTAAAGCAGTCTGGTTTGACAATGAGAGCGCAAAGTTTACAACAAGTACCGCCTACTTTAAACACTTCCCTTCGTGGCTTGATGAATTCAATAAGAGTTACTCCATTCCGGAGAATGGCACCTGGAAAACAGTGTATCCTGACAATCATCCTGCTTATCAATATGACCTCAGTAACGATTACCAATTTAGTGCTGACAAACCACTAGCAGGAAAAGCTCTTATTAATAATGAGACGAATAAAAAAGCTGAATATACCGTTTTTGAACGTACACCAGCATCGAATAAACTTCTCTTCTCGTTGGCCAAAAAATATCTTGAATCATTTCAATCAACAAAAATAACAGACCGCACTATTCTCTTTATCAGCTTAAGTAGCCTCGATAAAGTTGGACATGTGTATGGGCCACGCAGCAAGGAAGTTATTGATACGCTCTATCACATTGACCAAGAACTGGGCGATTTTATAAGTTTTTGTTCCTCAAAAATAGCCCCAGAGCGCACCCTCTTTATACTGACTGCCGATCATGGGACCCATCCTATTATTGACCAACTCAACAAACAAGGCATCTCCTTTGCTCGCCGCGTATCAGCACAAAAACTCATAAATGAACTGAATGAACTGGTACAAAAAAAATATGATCTTTCTGAAAAACTGGTCCGTACTTTTGAAAATTCACAACTGTATCTCAACACCGATCTTCTTAAAAATTTTCCCCGTAAAGTACGCAATAAAATAGTAAGAGATCTTGTATCCTATATCAAAAAACAACCTGGTGTACGTAATGCCTGGACGTATGAAGAATTATCAAAAAGTATCTTTGAACCTTGGAATTTAGATCGTTATTTCAAATATCAGCTGTATCCAGAAAGATCAGGACACATCATCATCTGCGAACAACCATATACTGAAATAGATGGCCATACGAACGGCACTTCACATACAAGTCCCTACACCAGCGATACTAATGTCCCTCTCATTTTTTATCAGAATGGTCGCTTTGAAACTGAACGCATAGATAGGACTGTCTACCTTACACAATTAGCACCAACCATTGCATCTATCCTCAATGTTCCACGACCATCGGCAGCAACCGCATCAGTACTCAAGGAAGTAATATCACGAAAAAGGGCATAGAAAGTTGACGAAATAAGAGATATAAGTAAGATTTTTAAGTAGAGTTTACGCATAAAGAAGTTCTTATTTTTTAAAAAATATTGAAGGGATTTTATGAACATATTAAAATATTTTGCGCTTTCACTTCTCATCTGCCCGGCCCTCGTTGCTAGTGATACTAAAGGAGCCGGAGCTGCTACCTCAACTAATATTAGTGCTCAGCAACCAGGAACTGGCCCTGCTGCTGGTGGTGCTGCTGGTAGTCCTTGTCATAATGATCAAGAAGGTGATATTACTTTTAGTCAGCCAGTAGACAAAGCAAAAGAGTGCCTGTGCAAAGGTGCTTATAACTGGGTAAAAAGAAGTAAAAGCCATGAAGCTATCACAGTTCTCGGTCTCATTGCTGGCGTTTATGTAGCTAAAAAAGCTTATGATAAAGCTCGTGCATACTACGTAGCACACAACCCAAAAATTACCTGCCAAGCTTCATTGGATGGCAAAGAAGTTGGCTCAGTAACCGTTGGTGGTAAAAAAACCGTTGATGGTGGAAAAGAGTAGTTTTTCGTAAACTCTTTATTTAATAAGGCCTCGGATAATTCCGGGGCCTTTTGTTTATTTGAGCATAGTTTGTCATGAATCAGGAGCCGGTGTGCAACCTTCTCAAACAGAGGTACGGCTATTTTATGATATTTATTGGTCATAAGCACAGGCTCAAGTTTGACAAAATAGGGGAAAGTGGTATTATTTCAAATAGAGATTATGTAGTAAAAACAGCTAAAATATAATCAAAACTCAAAGGAAATCTTATGAACATGTTGAAATACATCCTTCTTTCAGTTCTCATCTGCCCAACCCTATTTGCAATGGAGGCGGAAAAAAAAGAAGAAACTGGAGCCCCAGTTTTAACCGAAAATGCTTCAGCAACAATCAAAAAGGCTGCAACCGAAGCTTCAACTTTTTTTAAGAACGCAATGGTATCTTTACGTGATGTAAAAGTTCTTACTGCACTATCAGAATATTGCACTAAGGGTCGTACCTTGGCAGCTGAACACAAGGCTATCACGGCTATAACAGCTGCAACAACTGTCGCATTGCTTGGTACTGGTATCGGTATCTATGCAGTAAAAAGAGCCCGTAGAAACGCAAAAAATATCGTACAAAGCACTACTCTCGCTGTTCCACAAAATTCTGAACCTAACAAACAATAAGTTTCTCTCGTAGATTCTTTAGCTTAATAAGACCCCAGATCAATCTGGGGTCTTATGCTTATGAGCATATTTTGTCATGAATCAGGAGCCGATGAGCAACCTTCTCAAACAGAGGCACAGCTATTTGTGATGCGTATACATTCTTTTTTTCAGTCTCTTTGATAAACGTAATAATAATACGGCGATAACTTCCCTTTTGTATCACGCTCATAAACGTAAAGATGTTTTTATTAGGCTGATATGTCCCATTAACCAACAACCGTCCCGTCCCGGTCTTGCCCCGAACCTCACATCCCTCTATTTTTGCCTGCGTTGCCGTCCCATCACTAATTGTCTTACGCAAAATTTCGTTTATCTGGCCAAGCGCCCGTTCAGAATAAAGAGGGCCACGTTTTTTTTCTTCTTTTTGATCGAGTAATAATCGCAGCGGAACGCTATACCCGTTATTAACAATAACACTGAATGCGCGAGCAAGTTGCATAAGAGTTGCACTAATCTCATAACCAAACGAGAGTGAGATAAGTGATGCCCGTGTCCAGTTTTTTGGGTTATTCACAAACCCCTTATGCTCATTGGGCAACAACCCAACTTTCTGCCCAAAACCAAGCCGCATGTAATGATCATAGAGTTTACTTCCCACTCGTTGAGTGACCTTTGCTACTCCGATATTATTTGAACCCTGAATAACTTCTGAAAAAGGAATTACCCCGTGCGCCTTCCAGGTTGATATACGAACACCATTAAACCATGTTTCTTTCTTCCCTTCACAATCAATAAGCTCTTCAGGAGTTACTACCCCTTCTTCAAGAGAAGCCAGTGCAGAAAAGGCTTTAATGACCGATCCAAACTCATAGGCATCACTCACAATACGGTTACGGGTACGTTCAAGATCAAGCTTTTCTGTTATCTGTGGATCAAAACCAGGATATGTTGCCATAACAAGAATTTCACCCGTATCAGGGTTTACTATTAAAACAGAACCTTCACTCGAGCCAAATTCATGCACCGTATCTTTTAGATCCTCAAATACCAGCGCCTGTAATTCACCATCAAGCGTAAGGCGTATAGGTTCAGGGGCATTACCCAAAAAGGTTGTCTGCTGCTTAAAGTAAAAATGACCCGAGCGCGCATCTTTTTCC
>Ga0172381_10003083_pt1 | contig 17872 bp, 15 predicted proteins | sample Leawel6488metaG_FD_119754 | JGI IMG/M metagenome (GOLD analysis project Ga0172381, IMG submission 119754) | Leachate microbial communities from a municipal landfill in Southern Ontario, Canada - Leachate well 64-88 metaG | ecosystem: Engineered > Solid waste > Landfill > Unclassified | place... | reverse complement strand
TTGACCGCAGAACAGATAGTGAACCAGTGGCCGGAGGAAGATCTGGAAATGATCTTCAGCCAGTACGGACAGGAAAAGTTCAGCAAAAAGATCGCCCGGCAGATCGAAGGGTCGAGAAGAAAAAAACCGATAACGAGCACGCTGCAGCTGGTGGAGGAAATAAAAGCAGCGGTGCCGCAAAGATACCAGCATGGAAAAACGCATTGCGCAACCAGAGTTTTCCAGGCTTTGAGGATCGCGGCCAATCAGGAACTTGAAAATCTGAGAAGGGCATTGCCGCAGGCCTTGGAAATACTGGCCCCCGGAGGCAGGCTGGCAGTGATATCTTTTCATTCGCTGGAAGACAGGATCGTAAAAGTATTTTTAAAAGAAGAAGAGGCGAAAGGGTCTGTGAAAATATTGACCAAAAAGCCCATAGCGCCCGGTCCGGCGGAAATAGGAAGCAACCCCAGATCGAGATCGGCAAAATTAAGAGCAGTGCAGAAGATCATTCAAGAATAAATTTAAAAAAAAATGTCAAAAACAAAGAAAAAAGCATCCAATATAATTCTCGCGCTGTCTTTTGTCTCTTTGGGGGCGTTGATCTTTACCTATGTCTTTCAGGTCAGCCAGGTATCCCAGGCCAGTTACGAGATAGGTCAGACGCAGCGCCAGATAGAAAACGACAAAAAAGATGTCGCCGCATTGGATGCTTCTTTGTTGCAGAACAACACCTTGAAGAATTACGAGCAAAAGCTCGGAGAGATGGGCTATGAAAAGATCGACAGAATAGATTATGTTGTGGTCCCGAGCGCGATCGTTGCTCAAAACCGCTGATATTTCTAAAAGGATATGTCTTCAAAAAAATGGAAAGAGATCAAAGACTGGAAAGGATTTAAGAATTTAAGGATAAATATAGTATTTTTTTTAATATTTTTTGTGGCCGCACTTATATTAGTGCGCCTTTTTGATCTCCAAATAACCAAAGGCGGCTATTATAAAGCGCTTGCCCAGGGACAGCAGAGCTCGATCCTTGAAGTGGCGCCGAAAAGAGGCGGAGTTTATTTCAGTAACGGCGATCCTTTGGCCGTTACCAACGAAGAACCTTTTTTGCGTATTTGCGTCAAAGAGATGGAGGATCAAGATAAGGCGGCCGAGGAAATAGCCAAGATTGTCGGTAAAAGCAAAGAAGAGATAGTGGAGATCATCGAAACCGGAGAGGGTTATTACAAGACCGTGAAGGAAAACCTGTTAAAAGAAGAAACGGAAAAAATAAAAGAATTGGATATGCCGGGGGTAGAAACCGCTTGGCAGAACAAAAGGGTCTATCCGAATTTGAACACCGCTTCCCAGATCGTAGGATTTTTGAACAAAGACGGCCAGGGCCAATACGGGATCGAGGAATATTTTAACGACCTTCTGACCGGCGAGGAGAAGCTTGAGGAAGAAAAAGTCACTCCTTGGGGGTTTTTATTCTCGGGGACCGATGATCCTTCGGACCAAGAAACCTCTTTATATCTGACGATCGATCCCAACATCCAGTTCAAAGCGGAGCAGGTCCTTAAAGAGGGGCTGGAGAAGTACGGGGCCGCTTCGGGGGAGATCATAGTCGCCGAACCGAGCACCGGAAAAATAATAGCCATGGCGCAGGATCCCAATTTCGATCCCAACAAATATGGCGAGTCGGAGATGGAGTATTTTTCGAACAAATGCGTCCAGGTTCCCTTTGAACCCGGTTCGATCTTTAAGCCGATAACGATAGCGATAGCCTTGGAAGAGGGCAAGATCTCTCCGGATACCACTTTCGTGGATAATCTTGGGTACAGGTTGGTCAGCGGCTATAAGGTCTACAATTACAGTCAGAAAGCTTGGGGGACTAGAACGATGTCCGAGAGCTTGCAGTATTCGATCAATGTCGGAGTAATGGATGCGGAGACCTTGATAGGGAACCAAACTTTTTACGAATATATCAAAAATTTTGGATTTATGGAGAGGACCGGGGTGGAACTGGCTGGGGAATTTACGTCGCAAAACAGCCAGCTCAAAACATCCTTGGATAACGGCATTCAGGTCAATTTTGCCAACGCTTCTTTCGGTCAGGGAATCGAGATGACGCCCTTGCAGATCATCCGCGCTTTTTGCGGTATAGCAAACGACGGCCGTATGCCGGAGAGCATGACCGTTATTGAAAAAGAGATCGTGGACGGAAAAGAGAAAACAATGCCGGAAAAAAATTACAAAACGGTCGTAAGCAAGGAGACGACCGACAAGCTGGCCAAGATGATGGTCAATGTCGTAGAGAACGGTTACGGCCATCTGGCCAAGATCCCGGGATACTATATCGCCGGCAAGACCGGCACGGCCCAAGTCCCTTATTCGGTCCTTGGAGAGAACAGGAGCGGATATTCCGACCATACTTGGCAGACCTTCATGGGTTTTGCTCCGGCTTACGATCCGCGCTTCGTGATACTGGTGAAATTGGACAATCCGCAAAAGACCAAAACCTCGGAATATTCTTCGGTCCCGATGTTCCATGACCTGGCAAAATATATCCTTGATTATTGGCAGATCCCGCCGGATTACGATGTCGACGCGGCGCAGGCGGCCAGCGCGGGAAAGTGATTTTTTGGCAACAAAAAACGGAGCATACCATACTGGTCATGTCCGTTTTAAACGCCCTTGCTCCACACAAGGGCAGAGAAGAAAGCGTATGTTGGCAGGATCGATCCTTTCACCGGCTCAATATCTTTTCAAGATAGATTATCATTTATTGAGAGGTATAGCCTTTATCCTTCGGGTGGATCGCGATAGGGAATATGTTCCCTTTTAACTTGTTCCTTCGCATTAAGGAACTAAATCAAACTCGCGATGTGGAGCCCATGAAAAAAGATCGTATGGATCATGCGGTCCTTTTTTCTGGTCTCCACGCATATTTTTAAAGAACTATAGTAATATAATACCAAAGATATGTTTTGTCAATGTTTTTTGGCGTATAAAAGAAAAAAAACGCATATTGCGTTTTTTTCCTGCTCTAAGCAGGTTAGAAGGATCAAACGTGTTGAAAAAAGTTACTAGCCTCTTTAATTCTTTAAAAAAAGGTTAAAGGCACAAGCTGTTTTTTTTCAACAAGCGTTCTAACATTGGGATCGGCTTTAACGTCTCGCTAGAGATGGTCCAAGCTGATCCTTCCTTCTACGTTCGGTTGCGCGGTAAAAGCCAGCAATTTGGGAGATAAGCTCCCTCCTGTTTGCCGAAATAGGCAAAGAAGAAATTGGCTAGTTCCGCGGTGGAGCTCTTTAAAAAATACTGCCGTAGCAGGGCTTTTTGAAGAACTCCACTGTTTTTCAATGATCTGATTATTACTATAATACTAAATCTATTATTTGTCAATAGCAGAAAAGGGGAGCCCTGTTCCAAAAAGAAAAAGTTCGGCAGTCGACAACGGATCGGGTTGAAAGGGCTTAGACAAAAGTCTTTTTTTATGGTAATTTAATATACGTTTTGGCCCCATCGTCTAGTGGTTAGGACGCGTGGTTCTCATCCACGTAACACCGGTTCGACTCCGGTTGGGGCCGCATAACTTGATAAGTGAAAATTTCCACGGCCCCCGCAAAGCGGGGGTTTTGGTTAGACGCGACTTCTTGCTTAATAGAATTTTTTTGATCAGTAAAAAAAGATAATTTCCGGTCTTGCGTTTTGGCCGTTTAAAAAGTAAATTAAAGATATGAAAGCAACCGCGACCGCTCCATCGAATATAGCCTTCATTAAATATTGGGGATGCAGGGATCAAGAGCTTCATCTCCCGGAAAACAGCAGCCTATCAATGAATTTAAGCGGTCTTTTTACTACCACGGCAGTTGAGTTTTCTCCTTCCTTTAAGGAAGATCATGTTGAAATAGATGGCATCAGAGACAAAACAGAGGAAGGAAGAACCATTAAGCATTTGGATCGGGTTAGAAAAATGGCCGGGATCGATACTAAAGCAAGGGTTATAAGCAATAATAATTTTCCTCTGGGAACCGGTTTATCTTCGTCTGCTTCCGGTTTTGCCGCTCTTAGCGTCGCGGCGGCAAAGGCGGCCGGCCTTGATCTTTCCGAAAGGGAATTGTCGATCTTGGCACGCCAAGGATCAGGATCGGCTTGCCGTTCTATACCGGACGGTTTTGTCGAATGGTCGAAGGGGGAGGACAGCGGATCTTCCTATGCCGCGTCTTTATATCCCGCTGATTGGTGGGACATAATAGATATCGTCGCGGTCGTCAGCGATGAGAAGAAAGGAGTTTCTTCTTTGGGCGGGCATAAACTGGCCGGATCAAGCCCGTTTTTTCAGCCCCGCCTTTCACGCATAGAAGATAAGCTGAACCTTGTAAAAAAATCTCTGTCCGAAAGGTCTTTTTTGGATCTTGGCGAGCTCGTAGAAGAAGAAGCGCTCGAACTTCATGCGATCATGCTGACGTCTTCGCCTTCTCTTATTTATTGGACGCCGGGAACCTTGTCGCTGATGAAATTGGTCAAGAAGGCGAGAGGGGATGGATTGCCGATATATTTTACTCTTAACACGGGCCAGAACATTCATTTGATCTGCAAAAAGGAGGACTGCGACAAGGCTGTCGGTTTGATCAAAGATCTCGACTTTATAAAGCAGATCATCGTTAATTCTCCAGCTAAAGGAGCAAGGCTGCTTGAAGGAAATTAAAATTGGCGGAAACAGGATAGGCCCTTCATAAAGGGCCTTTTTTTTGAAACTTTTTTTCGGCAAAGGCAGTATTAATTAATGGAGGCCGAATATAATAAACGATCTAATTTATTAACTTATTTTTTAATAGATATAACTATGCAAAATATATCCAAAAAAACCATTATAGCCGCCGGTTCGATCGTGGTTATGAGCTTTTTGATGGCCAGCTCGACGCTTGCGGCAACAGGGTCATCGGAGTGGGAGAAAATAAAGCGGGGCTCCGGAGCGGCCATCGGGATGGTGTCTTCGATCAGGGGCAGCAATATAATCCTTGATGGCAAGAACGGAGAGACCTATGTTATAGACACGAGCAAGGCGGAGATAATCAAAGACGGTTCGCTTATCCAGCTGTCCAATATCAAGGGAGGAGATATCCTGGCGGTCAAAGGCAAGATCGCCCCTAAAAGCGCTACTGCTTGAGGCTGATTTGACAAAAAGAGCATATAGCCTAAGATGATAGAAAATGAAGAGCCTAGAAGGCTATCAGCTGGCAACGACTTAAAAAGAACGGCGTTCGCCGTTCTTTTTAGTTCATTGTAAAAAAAGCAGAGGTGATGGATATGGAGAGAGTTTATTTGTGCCTGAGAGACTACGAATATGTAGCCGATGACCAGGCAGAGAGATGCGTAAGGGATGATTGCCGAAAACTTGTTTCTGTTTGCCATTCCGGAGGAACAATATGGATAGTGAAGCATGTCTGTGGTGTAAAAAACACAGAAGAGAGGTCGATATAGATGAATTCATTTATCGTTGTTCTAAAAGAGAAGGCGGATGCTGCGAGGTTGACGTCATTCCGAATAAAAGATGGGCCAAATCTCCTAAGAGACGCGGCCCTAGATTTTTATTAAAGACAAATTGATAAAACGGGCCGGAAGAGGTAAATTTAAATTAGTAATTTATCCTGATCCGTTAAAATAAGGCTATTATGTCTCAATATTACAACAGCCGCCGGTCCCGCGGGCTTTATCAGTGCGGTTCCGGCGAACCTTTCAAAATATCTCGTTCAAAAATAGATCTTTTTATGAATTGCCCCCGCTGTTTTTATTTCGACAGGAGGCTGGGTATCGGCCGTCCGCCCGGCTTTCCGTTCTCGCTCAACAGCGCAGTGGACGCTTTGCTTAAACAAGAATTCGATGTTTATCGGATCAGCAGGGACAGGCATCCGCTAATAGAAAGATACGGCGTGGACGCCCAGCCGGTCTTTCACGAGGATTTGGAAAAATGGCGCCATAATTTTACCGGCATTCAGCATCTTCACGAGAAGACCAATCTTTTGATCTACGGCGCGATCGATGATCTTTGGCAGAACTCGAAAGGGGAATACATAGTCGTTGATTATAAGGCCACTTCAAAAGACGGAGAGATCACGGAGCTTGATCAGGACTGGCAGATCGGCTATAAGCGGCAGATGGAGGTCTACCAATGGCTACTGCGCCAGAACGGCTATGAGGTTTCGAGCACCGGTTATTTCGTTTATTGCAACGGAAAGAGAGACGCGGAAGCTTTCGACGGGAAATTGGAGTTTGATGTTAATTTGATCCCATATATTGGAGATGACGGCTGGGTGGACGGGACGGTTTCTTCGATATACGAATGCCTTAACAGCCCGAATGTTCCAAGGGCGGGAGCCGATTGCGATTATTGCAGTTATATCGACGCGATCAAGAACATTTAACGGATATATCTTTATTGAAAAATCGTTTATAATTGATATTGACCTGTGATGGAAAATTCCACTAAATTATCTTATATCTTGGCGGGAACAGCTTTTTTCTTGGCTGTTTTTCTTATTTGGCAGAATGTTCAGATGTCCGTTCCCCGGGATCTGGCAACGAATGGAAAAGCCGAGAAAGCGGCTTTAGTGCAAGAACCATCGCCAAAAATAATATCTTCAGACCAAAAGACAACGGCGCCTCAAGCGCCAATAACTCTGCCTGCCGGATATCGAACCTATAATGATAATGCCGGAAGGTTTTCTTTTGAATGTCCGGATGATTGGGAGTTCACGGAGATCAAAGATTACGGAGAGTCGGCCGATTTTTTTGAATGCGCTAAAATGTTTTCCGGCCAGTACGGTTTCGAGGACGGCGTTTCCGTCAATTTCGGTTTCGTGCCTAAAGATGTTTACGAAAATTATGAAGACAACGGAAAAAAAGAATCGGAAGCGAAAATAGCAGACGTCAAGGATCAAGAAAACTCCCAGCTTTATTCGAACAACCTTTTTAACGGATGGATATCTATGAAGAGCGGCGGCCATACTTTTCGCCTCGCGGCTTCTCGCGAAACAGACGGCGGTTATTACGAAGCCAGGGTCGAAGCGGCCGGCAGCGTCAGGACGGACAGCTATTTCAAGAGCCTTGCCGATTCCATAATAGGATCTTTTAAGGAAGAGGAAAAAGAGTAATTTTGAAATTACAAAAAAATGGAAAATATTCCCAAACAAGCAGTTATTTTGGCGGCCGGAGAATCTTCAAGGCTTTGGCCACTCAATTCAAAGCATAAAAGTTTGTTGCGGATCATGGGTAGGCCGTTGATCTGTTATACGATCGAAGGTTTGCGCGCCGTTGGCATCAAAAATATTTTGGTCGTACAAGGGCCTAAGCGCGACATCGAACAGGAGCTGAAAGACATCCCAGGACTTGGAGACGTGAAATATGTTATCCAGCCGGAGGCCAATGGCATGAGTGGCGCGATGGCGGCGGCAAAACCTTATGTTAGCGGCCAATTTTTTGTCTTATTCGCCCACGCGGTCGATTGTTCGGACGTTGTTAAAAAAATGCTGGAAAAAAGCCGGCAAACCGGAGCGAAAATGGTTCTGGCGGGACAAACCACGGACAGCCCCTGGCTTTACGGCGTGGCGCGGCTGGAAGGCGACCGCCTTTATGAGATCGTCGAAAAACCGACAGAGGGAAAGGAGCCATCCAAGATCAAGATCAACGGTATTTATCTGCTTGAAAGCGGTTATTTCGATCATTTGCAGAAAATTTTGGGCACTACTCATTTTAATCAAGAATTCGAAGCGGCGGTTTTGGCTTATGCCAAGGAAAACGATTCCCGCATTGTGGTTTTGGATAAAGATTATAAAGGCATATCTTTGAAATATCCTTGGCATTTGTTCGGCGTGCAGAAATATATTTTCGGTAAATTTTTAACCAAACAGAGCATCGCCAGTTCATCTCGTATCGCCAAAAGCGCGGTTGTTTCCGGTGATGTCCATATCGGCGCCAATGTCCAGATCCATGAGGGAGCGGTGATCAAGGGTCCGTGTTATATCGGCGACGATTCCGTCATCGGCAATAATTCCATCGTCCGTGATTGCGATCTGGAAAATGGCGCGGTCGTGGGAGCGCTGTGCGAAACCGCGCGCACTATTTTCCAGCCCGGCGTTCATGTTCATTCCGGTTATTTCGGCGATTCGATACTTGATTCCGGCTGCCGGATCGGCGCCGGCACGGTGACGGCCAACGCGCGCTTGGACAGGGAGGAGGTCAAGGCGCAAGTTAAGAGGGAAAAGGACGGAGAGAAAAAGGTAGAGATGGTGGGGACTGGTTTGAAGTCTCTGGGCATCATTATTGGCCAAAATTCCAAGATCGGGGTGAATGTTTCGCTGATGCCCGGCAGGATGATAGGTAAGAGCTGCAGGGTCGCCCCGGGAACCGTTCTGATGGAAAATTTGCAGGATGGAGAAGCAAATTGATCTGTAAAAAATAAGGCTGGTGTCCATCGAGGGGCGCCAGCCATTTTTACATTTAAGCTGCCTTTATTTTAATAGGCAACTTTTTTTATCAATCCTTCCAATCCTTCAGTTTCTTTCATCCACCTCTTAGCTTTTTCGGCGGGAGCCTCTTGTTTGTTCAGGCGCGCAAAAGCGTCGGACAAGAGAATTTCTTCTCCCAGATACCTTTGTTCAAGGCCTTCATAGGCTAAAGCCAATATCTCTTCCGCGATGGAATCAAGGCGGAGAGTTCCGGCTTTCGCGTTGAATCCGCGGATAATGGCTTTTTGGTATAGCATTTTCCAATCTTTCCAGCGATAGAGCCGGATCAGCCTGGAAACGCTTTCCAAATTTTCTGCGACCCCCAAGCAAAACGCGGCTGGCAATATTTCGGACATTGGCGGCTGGCTGCAAGCGGAACAGATCTCGACCGTTCCAAATTTAGCCCGCGGCCTGGCGCAATTCCAAACGAATTTTTCCTGTTGCAGCAGATACTCCATGAATTCTTGCCCGCTGGCGGTGTTTTGGGCGACCCAGCTGCCGAAAGACTGTCCTGGCGAAAAATAACGCCCTGATTTGTCTTTTGTTACCCAAAACTTCAGACCTTGCAGATAGCGCAGATATTCTTCCACGCTATTGAAATGATTGGGAATTCCGCTTCGCTGTTCGAACGGCTCCCATTCTTTCAAAAGGTCTTCGCGCACTGATCGCCGGTTGCCTCGGTCTGCTGATCCTCTCCAAACTGGCGAGTTCGCGAAGATCGCTATGATCACCGAAGACAAGGCGTTGAAGACATTACTGGCTTCAAGCAATTCTTTGGCGGTCACATCTATGGAGACATGGTCGGCGGCGGCTATGGTCGAATTGCTGATAACGCTTGGAAAATTTTTGCGCAAGGCGTCTATCTTGCCGTTCTTTTGCCACAAGTCGTTTCCTGCGGAATTGAGCGGTTGAATGCCGTATCCCAAGATAAGGGATCCCATTGTTTTTAACTCCCGGGCGACCTCAGAAATGGTCTCATCCTCCAAGCTTTTTGCATAATACAAATTGCTTTGGGGAGGAATGATGATCTTCAAGGTGCACGTACTGGAGGTGCCGGAAACAATGACCCCGTCTCTGGAACACCCGACAAGGTCGTTGCCGTAGGCTAAGGGTTCCCATCCGCTATTTTTTGCGATGAGCAGGGAAAACAGATCTCTTGATCCTGCCGCTCGGAACGTCCGGGAGTTTATCACCGGAAATTCTTTTCGAAGGCCTATTCTTCTCGCGCCCGAAAGCTCTTCGGGAAAACGAGAGGTGAACTGACTTAGATATTCGGACATCATTCAGATCATTCCATATTTTCCGGTTTATATACCGGTTGTTAAAAAGCGTTTAAATTATTAAATATCAAGCGGCATTTGTCAAACCGGGCCGGCGGCGAGAAAATGGTCGAAGCCGGGCTTCGACCAGGCTCGCCAGCTGGTCTAGGAAAATTGGAAGAAAGAAGTTATAATTTAAATGAACTTATACGCCTTTTAAGGGCAAAAACTGAAAACCAGAGGGAATATGTCAAAAGAGATCTACGCTATTTCAACACTTGTCGCCACGATCGTCGGCGTCGGGATTTTTTCTTTGCCTTACGTGGCGGCCCGGGTCGGATTGCCCGCGATGCTTCTTTATTTTTTTGCCTTGAGCGCGCTGCTGCTTTTGTTTTATCTGATCCTTGCCGAAATTTCGCTGGCTACGCCGGATTACAAACGGCTTCCCGGTTTTGCCGAATATCATTTAGGCCCCGCGGCGAAAAATATCGCTTTGGGCGCGATGGTCCTGAGCTCTTTCGGTTCGATCCTCGCTTACTTGATAATAGGCGGAGATTTTCTGGCCGGATTGCTGGACCCGTTCTTCCGGTCAGCCGGTTTGGATGCCAGCAACAGCGTTCCGTTCTTCACTTTTGTTTATTGGGCTTTGGGCGCGGCCATGATCTTTCTTGGGATCAAGACCGTGGCGAAAACATCTTTTTGGGCGCTTATTTTGCTTTTTGCGGTGTTGGGAATGCTTTTGTTCTACGGCTTGCCGTTTTGGCGGCCGGAGAATCTGATGGTCAAGACCGGGGGGTTGCAGGATATTTTTCTTCCTTACGGAGCGATAGTCTTTTCTCTTTGGGGAGCGGATATGATACCGGAGATAGAAGAGATGCTGGGTAAAAAGAAGTTTTTACTGAAAAAGGTTATTTTTAAAACGCTTTTGATCGTGCTGGCGATCTATTTGTTTTTTATATTTTTATCGCTGGGAGTGGCCGGTGCGGAGATCAACAGCTCGGCCATCGCTTCCCTGGGCGCGATAGTGGGTCCGCAGGCATCTATTTTTGGCTATATTTTTGGCCTCTTGGCTTCTTTTACGTCGTTCATCGCTACCGGTTTGACGCTGAAGAAGATATTTCATTATGATATGAAGATAAGCAAGGTGGCTTCTTTCGGATTGACCTGTTTCGTGCCGCTGATAATGTTTTTTGCCGGTTTCAATAATTTTCTTGCGGTCGTTTCTTTGATAGGAGGGGTTATGCTCGGAGTGAACGGGATATTGATCCTGGCCATGTATAGAAAGATAAAACCGGGTAATAATTTTTTACTTCTACCGCTGGCTTTGGTCTTGTTGGCGGGAGTCGCGGGAGAGGTGATCCAGTTTATTAATTAAAAGGCCATGGCGAAGACCCCGGACTTTTGAGGCCGGCGGCCGAAAGCCGATCAAAAACCACAATATATGTTTTTTTTGGGATATATTTTTATAGTCATAGCTTGCTGTCTTTTCATGTTCCTTTCCGCCGAATTGCTTATCGGCGCTATAGGCAGAATATCGAAATTTTTGGGGTTGAAGGAGTTCGTGGTGGCTTTTTTCATCATGGCTGTTGCCGGATCTTTGCCCAATCTTTTCGTAGACATTTCCGCCGCCTTGAGAGGAATGCCGGAGCTGGCTTTTGGCGAGGTTGTCGGAGGCAACGTTTTTGACCTTACGGTAACCGCCGCCTTGGCGGTATTGTTTTCCCGGAACGGGATCGGAGCGAGAGGGGGAACGATCCAAACATCGGCTATTTTCACGATCGCTTCCGCCATCCTGCCGCTTGTTTTGATCTTGGACGGAGATCTTTCTCGGACAGATGGAGCCATTCTTATCGCTTTTTTCTTTTTCTATATTCTTTGGCTTTTTTCCAAAAAGGAGAGGTTTACCAAGGTTTATGACGGCCAGGGAAAATTATCCCCCCTTAAAGCTTTCAAGGTTTTTATCGTTGATTTGGGAAAAGTAGCCATTGGTTTGGTTTTTCTTGTTTTTACTTCGAACTTGATAGTCGGGACTGCCAGCGATCTTTCTTTGCAATTCGGACTGCCCGTTGCTTTGATCGGGGTTTTGATAGTAGGCATCGGCAACTCTTTGCCCGAACTTTACTTTACTGTCATTTCGGCCCGTAAAGGGGACACAAGTTTGATCTTTGGGGATCTGATGGGGGCGGTCATCATTCCCGCCACTTTAGTCTTGGGGATAACCGCATTGATCCGGCCTTTTGCTATTTCCGATTTTTCCATTTACGCCCTTGCCAGAACCGCCGTGTTCATCTCGGCTATTTTGTTCCTGATCTTTATTCGTACGGGCCGCAGGATAACCAAAAAAGAAGCCGGCGGACTTTTGGCCGTATATATCATTTGGCTTTTGGCGGAGATACTTAAAAATTACAGCGCCTAGAGCTGTTCTTTAAGCCTCTCTATCTCTTCTTTTATCTCCGCCGCTTTTTCGAACTGAAGATTTCGGCGGGCCATATCGAGCATCAAGCTAAGGCGCTTAAGGTGCTCCTTTAAAAATTCTTTGTTCCCTGTCTGCCGGTTAGGCAGAGGCAGGTACTCCTTATTTTCATCTTCATTCTTTTTACCCATTCCCGAGAGGGAATCTTTGACAGCGGTGACGATGGAAGCCGGGCTGGCCTTGTGATCCTTGTTGTACTTTTCCTGGATCTTTCGGCGCTTGGTCGTTTCTTTGATGGCTCGCTTCATCGAGCCGGTCATATTGTCGGCGTACATGATTATTTTTCCTTCAGGATGGCGGGAAGCGCGGCCCATTATCTGGATAAGGGATGTTTCGTCGCGAAGAAATCCTTCTTTATCGGCGTCGAGGATAGCGATCAGCGAAACTTCGGGCAGGTCCAGACCTTCCCTTAACAAGTTTATGCCTACCAGCACATCGAATTTTCCTTTGCGCAAATTAGCCAGTATTTTCGGCCGTTCCAAAGTTTTTACCTCGGAGTGGATATATTCGGCTTTGACCTTGGCTTCTTTGAAATATTGGGACAAGGCTTCAGCCATTTTCTTGGTCAAGGTTAAAACCAGGATCCTTTGGTCTTTTTCTTTACGTTTGGCTATCTCGGCCATCAAGTCCTTTATTTGGTTTTCGGAAGGTTTTATTTCAATCTCCGGGTCCAAAAGATAGGTCGGCCGGATGATCTGCTCTGCTATTATTGCGGAATGCTGGCGTTCGAAAACATTGGGAGTGGCCGAAACAAAAACGGTTTTCCCCATTTTTTCCATGAATTCGTCGAATTTCAACGGCCGGTTATCCAAAGCCGACGGCAAGCGGAAACCGTAATCTATTAAAGTTTTTTTACGAGAGCGGTCTCCTTCGTTCATTCCCCGGACCTGCGGAATGGTCATATGGGATTCGTCGAGGAACAATAAATAATCTTTCGGGAAATAATCCATCAGAGTGTAGGGGGGCTTTCCTTTCGGCCGTTTTTCGAAATAGCGGGAATAGTTCTCGATGCCGTGGCACCAGCCGGTCTCTCGCAGCATTGCCATGTCGTATTCGGTCCGGCGCTGCAGTCTTTCGGCTTCCAGCAGTTTTTTATTGTCTTTCAACTCTTCTACCCGCTCTTTAAGTTCCATCTCAATGTCTTTCATCGAGGCCCTTATTTTTTCCCTTTCACTGATCCAGAATTTGGCCGGCCAGACCTCCAATTCGTTCTTTGGGACGAACTCTCCCAGAGGAACTCCGCCGATCCAGAGGTTTTTTATCTTTCCGCCTTCTATTTCAAACCTTAATATCTGGTCTTTGCCCAAAGTCCAGACGTCGATGAACGGGCCTCTGACCCTGAAGTTCCCGCGCCAGAGTTCGTAATCGTTGCGCTGGTATTGGAGATCAAGCAGTTTGCCGATCAACTCGTCATGGCTGAGCTCCTGGCCTTTTTTGAAGAGCAAGGAGAATTTTTGGTAGGTCTCGGGCGACCCCAAGCCGTAGATACAAGAGACGGAAGCCACGATCAAAACGTCTTTCCGTCCGATGAGCGATTGGACCGCTTCGTGGCGCATCCGGTCGATCTCCTCGTTTATTTTGGCGTCTTTATCGATATAAGTGTCGGTTTGGGGAAGATAGGATTCGGGCTGGTAATAATCGTAATAGGAAACGAAATAAGAAACGGCGTTGTTCGGAAAGAATGCCTTGAACTCTTCGTAAAGCTGGGCGCTTAAGGTCTTGTTGGGCGAAACGACCAGGGTCGGCCTCTGGAGCTTTTGGACCACATTGGCCATGGTGAAGGTTTTGCCCGATCCGGTCACGCCTAAAAGCGTCTGGAATTGGTTTCCGGCCTTAATGCTCGATACCAGCTCTTTGATGGCCTTGGGCTGGTCGCCGCGCGGTTCGAATTTGGAGACGAGTTCGAATTTGTTATTGGTCATAGTTCAAGATATTTAATACGGCGTTTTTTTTGAAAAGTAATGGCGAAGCGGTGGGCTTCGTCGCGGGTTTGAACAAACAAGTTCCTTAATATTTCGGGCAGATCTTCCAGATAAAGCGGGTTTTTGGAGAAAAGGGAAAATATTTTATCTCGGCCGAATTTGCCCAGGGCCCTTTCTTTGGAAATTGCCAGCGCGGGTATCCCTATATTCTTGACCGCGTTCAACTGGGGTTTTCCGCCATCGACCAATATCAGGTCCGGCATTTTCCACTCAGGATGTTTCAACCTGCGTTCGATGACCTCTTTTAGAGATCCGACATCGTTCTGGCCTTCGACGGTCTTTATTTTGAACAATCGGTAATCTGACGGTTTCTTTTTCCCTTTTTCGAAAACCACCATCGACCCGGTCGCCATCGTTCCGGAAAGGTTCGAGATATCATATCCTTCCAGTCGTTTATCTTTCCCGGCGTAAAATTCCAGCAAGATCTTCAGAGTGGCGGCCATTTCATTATAAGCCTTCTTGTGCCGTTTGTTCGAGCAGGGGGAGGGGCAGAGGCCGAGATCGGAATACAAACAAGGTTTTTTCGGCAGGTTTCGGCAGGTGCGGTAAGGCAGGACCTTTCGGATATTCTTTAAGCATCTCTTCAGTTCCGTTCCGGATATGAAAGGGCCGACCGCTTCGAGGCCTTCTTTCTTGGCTCTATGAGTGATGGTTATCCGGGGAAAGTCCTCCTTGGTAAATCCGACCGAAGAGTAGTTTTTGTCGTCGCGCCATTCGATATTGTATTTCGGGCTGAATTTTTTGATCAGGTCGTTTTCCAGTATAAGCGCCTCTTTTTCGTCACGGCATTTGATAAAGTCGATGTCGTCCACCTGATCGTAAAAATCGAAACGGGCGTCCTTTCTCCTTTGGAAATGGGAGTTTATCCTTTTCTTAAGGTTCTTGGCCTTGCCGACATAAATGACCCGTTCGCTTTGGTCTTTGAACAGGTAAACAGCCGGATCGGACGGCAGATTTTTGATGGTTTTTTTGATGTCCATGGCTTTATAAGCTAAAGCCAAGAATATCATTTTAGAGGGTTATTTTCAACCCTTTTTGTTTGACAATTTTAATAAAAATGTTTATATTTTTTAACGTTGAGTCTGGACATTTAAATAAATCAAACGCGCAGATCCCAGCCAATCTAAAAAATAGCTGGAGATCGATCGTTTGATAAAATACGTGGAAGAAGGATCAATTCTGCCTACTATCGTCACGACAAAAAAATCGTGGCGGAAAAAGTTTAAAGAGGCGGACAGGCTTGGTTTGAGAAAGATTGCTCTCTTTTTAACTTTTTTAAAAAAGGATGAAAGGCCGGAGCTTTATTCTCTTCTCACTAAGAGCAAGATCGAAGAGATTCCTTTTGTCCATATCAGAGGGGATTTCGATCTTAAGGAAATGGATTTTCTGGCGAAGGAATACGGCGCCAGAATATTCAACACCCATCCCGGCGAGCCGCATCCGAATATTCGCAGATATTATCCAAAAATATTTGTGGAGAATATTTTCGGGTTCAAAAAAAAGGAGTTTAACAGGTATCCTGGAGTCTGCATCGATTTCAGCCATCTTGAAAATGATCGGCGAATGTACCCAAAAAGGTATAAACTGGCCTTGGAGTTCATTAATTCCCATAAGATCGGTTGCAACCATATCGGGGCGATCTGGAAAAAGATGAGCTTCAATAAAAGCGCGGACGAGTACCGATGCGATTCGCACTTTTTGAAGAAGCTTTCCGATCTGGACTATCTGAAAAACTATCCGGAGAGATATTTTTCAGATTATGTGGCTATCGAATTGGAGAACAATTTGATAACCCAGCTTAAGATCAAGGAGTACATCCTGAAGATGTTTTCCTAGCTTCCGCGGTTTGATAAAGAGGCTATCGTTGATAGCTTCTTTTTGTTTTTAATTGGTCGGCGAATAATTGACAAAATTAGTAAAATGTTTTATTGTATTAATTCAAGGTCGTTGTTGTTTCCCAATTTAATAAAATAAAAAAACATGCCAAATAAAGAAGAAGTGCTGGTGAAAATTGTTTCTAATTGGAAGGTTGAGAAAAATCCCGTTTTTGCGAGCGATATTGTAAATCACACGCTGAAGATAGCTTACTATCTGGTCACTAAGACCAGAGAAGTCCGCTCTTTCTGCGGAGGAACAATGATCAGAAAAGAGGGAGAGATCAGACGATACAAGGAGGAAATACTGGCTTTATCATAAAATTGGTATTAACAAAGAGCTGCCACAAGGCGGCTTTTGTTGTATTTGGGCCTTGGCAGACAGCCTTTTCTTTGTCTTTTAAAAAAGAAAAAAATATGATAAAATGCCAAGTCGGCAAGGTAATTTTGCCTTTGCGATCTATGGAAAAAGATTTTATCGAACTCAGCAAAGTTAAGGTCCACAACCTTAAGAATATCAGCCTTAAGATCCCCAAAAATAAATTGGTGGTGATTTGCGGCACTTCCGGTTCTGGCAAATCCTCCTTGGCTTTCGACACTATTTTTCAGGAGGGACAGCGCCGGTATTTGGAAAGCCTGTCGTCTTACGCCAGGCAGTTTTTGGGCGGCATGAAGAAGCCGGACGTCGAGAAGATCGAAGGATTGTCGCCGACCGTGGCCGTTGACCAAAAGACTATTTCTTCCAATCCTCGTTCCACCGTGGGAACCCTGACAGAGATCTATGATTATTTAAGATTGCTTTTTGCTTACGTCGGCAAGCCTTATTGTCCGGCCTGTGGACGTTCGCTGGCTTCGCAAACGCCGCACCAGATAGCGGACCATATTTACAAACTGGCCGAGAACGGCTGGATATCCATTTTAGCGCCGGTTGTTATCGGGAAGAAAGGCGAGCATAAAGGGACCATCGAAGAAATTTGGCAGGAAGGCTGGCCGCAGGTCAGGATAGACGGCATCGCTTATCCTATTTCCGAAGCGAGAGAGAAGGATCTGGACAAAAATAAATTTCACAATATTGAAGTTCTGGTTGACCGCGTTTCGCTCAGCGAATACAGAAAGGATCTGGCTGGCGATAAAAAGCTTACCAAAAAAGAAAAAGAGGCGATGAGCACCAGGAAGAAGAGAGTGGAGTCCTTGTTGAAGGAGACCAAAGAGCGGTTGTTGGAGTCGGTAAAAAAAGGATTAAGGATCGGTAAGGGGCGGGTAGCTGTTCTTTGGATGGAGGGAAAAAAGGAAAGAGAAGAAATATTATCAACCACTTTGACCTGTCCGGAATGCCAGATATCTTTTCCGGAATTGGAACCGAGGTTGTTCTCTTTTAACAGCCCTTACGGCGCATGCAATTTATGCCAAGGACTGGGTAAATTGAAAAAAATAGACCCGGATCTGATAATAAGCCCCGATCTTTCTCTTAACGAAGGAGCGATAATGCCAGGCTTTGCTTTAAGCCGTTCCATGATGAGGCTTTCCGGCGGCTCCTATCAGAAATTCTCTTTGCAGGAGGCGGCTGATAACATGGGTTTCTCTCTGGACGAGCCGTTCAAAAATTTGTCCAAAGACATCCAGGATCTTATTTTATACGGCAATGAGGATTTTTTGCCCGAATATGAAGGAGCGGTTCCGAAAATGGAAAGATTCTACCGCGAAACGGATTCCGATTACGTCCGCAACGAGATAGGAAAATATATGCGCGAGATCATTTGTCCGGATTGCAACGGCGCGCGTTTAAGGCCCGAAGCTTTGGCCGTAAAGC
>Ga0172381_10003082_pt1 | contig 17873 bp, 14 predicted proteins | sample Leawel6488metaG_FD_119754 | JGI IMG/M metagenome (GOLD analysis project Ga0172381, IMG submission 119754) | Leachate microbial communities from a municipal landfill in Southern Ontario, Canada - Leachate well 64-88 metaG | ecosystem: Engineered > Solid waste > Landfill > Unclassified | place... | reverse complement strand
TGCATGTGCTTGTAAATAAGATTAATCTGCTCCAAAGTCAATTTCCCATTACTTACATTCAATACTTCATCTTTCTGAGATGAACCGTTCAATCCATGCTTTACCAACAAATCTTTTAAATCTGATAATAAGTTGTTTGCGTCATCTTTTTTGTAACCTAAACTATCTAAATGAGATGAGCGATATGCAGGTGGATTTTCAATCAAACAATAGCCTATTTCATCATCACCTTTTCGTATTACTGCAAACTCGTCGTCACTTATCAGCTTCAACGAAGTTGGATAGAGCACTTCGCGCTCCTTGTCTAAAATATCGCGAACCAAATGAATAACTTGAGGCTGAGCATTGATAAACTCCTCATCTTTATCTGCTTCCAACAAGTTATAAGCATCTTTGATGGCATCGCGAACTCTGTCATCAAATGTCCACATTATTTTCGATGGTCTGTCGAAACCCTTGCGCTCAAGCGCAGAGAATAGTTGATGTTGCTTGCGACTAAAATGTGTGTTGATTTCACTGAGTTGGGAGTAAAGATCGAGCCATTCGTTTTTAATGAACTTTCCTTTCAGTTTTTGCTCCATTTTGAGTAAAAGATGTTCGAGAGCAGTCGCTTCGTCTGCATATGTTTGTATGGGATGTCCTTTCGGAAGGTTGAGATTGTCAACCATAAAAACATCTTTGAAAACATCTAAAATATCATCCATCCCTTCGGTCATTATTTCGTCAGTTACGCCTGCATTAAACAGGTATTGTTCTCCATAAGCAAACTCTTCGGCAGAAACAGTGTCGAAAGTTTCGTTTACTAATTTTCGAGCATCAGCCGGAGTCATTTCCTGATTGAATACTTTCAATTTTATTTCCAGCATCTTTTTGATGCGATCATCGTCAATGTTAATATTAAGGTGCTTTTTCATTTCCAAATCACCTTCTACAGAAACAGAATATTTTTTATTATTATCCATATGAGTTGTTGTTTTTAATTGTTTGAAAAATACGTTTTTGTCTAAATGAAACTGATACCGTATTTGTCATTTTTTTTACAAAGATTTAGCTTTTCAAAAAAGACAAACCTTTATCAATATCTTCTGAAAGATCTATCAGGAATGTATTTTCAAGCATTGTTTTTAAATCATTTCTAATTGTTTTATATTGATGATGTATTACACATGGTTTGCTTTCATCGCATTGATGAAAACCTAACCCGCATCCTTTGTAAATTGAATCACCATCGATGGCAGAGACAATGGTGCTTAAATTAATTCGATTTATTTTCGTTTTGTCTATTGAGAATCCCCCGGTTGGTCCTTTCTCCGACCGAATAATATTATTCCGGGAAAGTTGCTGCAATATTTTTGAAGTATATGCCTGGGGCGAATCAATTGCGCTTGCAACTTCTTTAAGACTCACCTTTTGGTTGTTCAATGAATGCTCAACTATATAAACAGAAGCTTTTATGCCATATTCACATGCTTTTGAAAACATATTTCCTTTTTTAGTGCCAAATATAATAAAACATCTCAAATAGTGGACACCTATGTCCACTATTAATTTGTTAAACTTTATTATCGTTATCGGATTGTTATCTATAAATTGATTAGATAATTAAATTTCGGAGAATTAAAAAGAGAGAAAATATAAGGATAGGATTAGCAAGGTTCTGTTTATCAGAGCTGTATAGCTTAATGCAACTCAATTTTATCAATAAACAAGTGAAATTTATCGGGTTTATTATTTCCTATAAAAAAGGAAACACTTTCAATATGATCGTGGGAAAAGTTAGGTGTCTCAAGTTTTCCACCTCTGAAAAACGGATACATATTTTTGAGCGAAACTTCTATTTCTTGCCATTCATTTAAAGCAGGAAATTCGAAAACATAAGAATAGTGTGTACGTAAACATTCTTTTACTCTAATCTGAAAATTGGTATTACTCCCTTTTACCCGAAATGCTATTTTATTATAAGGCTTCACTTTTAGTTTATCAAATCTATATTGTACTGATGTAAAACCTCCATCGTTTTCGTGCACCACCTCTCCTTCAAAAACCCCATACCCTTCGGGATGTAGTTGAAATAGTCCAAAAGAATTTCCTCCTAATACAGCATCATTCACAATCCTCCAATTTTTAATATCGTTCTCTTTTCTGAAATCATAAATTACTGTTGGTAAAACAAAAGAAGGCAAGAAGAAAAAACCAAATAAATAACCCATAATCATCCTTTTTTTTTGTAAATCTATAAAACTACATTGTCTAATAACTGAATCATTGGCTTTGCCTCGCTCAACAATTGTAGAACGGCAAACACCGCATCAGTAGAAATTACGCCTCATCTCTGTAAGTGATAAATTGTATAAAACACACCTGTTCAAAAAAAATGAATATGTTTTTCTGCAACATGTTTTTCATGGTTGTATTAATTCTACATCACAACCTATATCTTAACATTTTGCAAAAATTGAGGTCGTTTCCTCTATTTTATAAGATTTTTTATGCCGAAATGTTGACTAATAACTGAATTGATTTATAAATAAATTCTGTTTTTTGAGTTAAAAGTTTAATTGAGTTTGTAATTTCGTGTTTTTGTGGTTTCGTTATCTATAGAAAAATATTTTATAGAAGAAAGGGTCAATCTCGAAAAGTCAATTCCCCTGTTTCTACCATTAGTACTCAGTTCCCAGTATCCAGTTTCCGGTTCCTATTCCCGAGTTTAGAGTTTCGAGTTTCGAGTTCTTTATTCTCTTATCCACATATTTAGAATTGATAATCCGCAATGTGCCCATATAATCAAGTTTGAATTCAATTAGATCGCCCACCTTATATCCTTTTTTGTTTTCCCCCAAATCAATTACTATAACATCTGAACTTGCTCCGGCAATTGTGATCTCTTTATCCACAAACTCGAGGTGTTTTATCCCCACATCAAGCAAACCAATATCGATGATAGCTCTGATGGATGTTTGTCCAATATCCTCAGCTTCAAATGTAAAGGTATCTCCCTCCAAATTGGTACCCAATGAGCCCTCGGGCACAATTGGTTTTTCAATCAACTCTATTATTTCGGAGTACAACATAAATATATTATTACTCATTTGTTCCAACGGAACATCGTTGTAAACATCGGTTCCCAAAAAAAGTGTTTCGCCCACACGAAAGTGATTGATTCCTTCGGGGAGAAGTTTTTGGAATATTAGGGGGATAGTAACAGATGATCCTCCTGAAACGTAAGGCAGTTTTTTGTTGAATTTGGCTTCTATAATTTGTTGATACAAACTTAAGTTCAGCAACTTATCTCTATTTGGAAGCACACCATACAAACAATTTAAGTTTGCGCCAAGTCCTATTACCTCAATATTTTTTAGGTTGAAAACACTTTCGTAAAAATCAACAAAATCTTCACTTTTCACACCTTCGCGCAACTCACCCAACTCAAGCATAATAATAATTTTGTGGATCTTGTTTTGTTTTTGTGCTTCTTCCGAAAGCATTTTTATGGTTTCCAATTCTGTGTTTAAGCTAATATCAGCATACTTCACCACACCCGCAATGGAGCGTTTTGCCGGAGGCTTTATGTAGATAGTTTCAACCTTAGGTTTTATTGATTTAATAATTTTCAAATTAGTTACCCGGGAGTCGCACACTTGATTTATGTCCAGCTTCAACAATTCGGTCAGAAATATTTTGTTTCCACTCAACACTTTGGTTACAATCGACCATTTTATATTATGTTCTGCGAACAGAGTATTGAGATAATCGAAATTTAATTTTAGTTTCTTTATGTCGAAAGTTACAAATGCCATTATTCCTTTTTATTAAATCTCATTTCTAAATACTTGCTACTGAATCCAAGTTTTTCGTATAATTTTTTTGCCGGATTGTCAGGCTCAACGTGCAGAGCAATATTGCCATCGGCAATTTCAATAGCCTTTTTCACCATTTTTTTTCCCAGTCCTTTGCCTCTGTAATTTTGATGAATGGCAATGTAAACCAATATATTTTCGGGTATATAATCTTTCATTCCTGTCTGATTGATTACTACGGCACCCACAATGATACTATCTAAATACGAAACCAAAACAAAACCTCCAAACGAAGGCGTTTCTTTCAATGCATATTTTATTGCTTTCTCAATATCGGATTTTGGATCGCCATATTCTTGCAAACTTTCGAATAAAAAATCGATTATGTTTTCTTTTTCTTCTAAGGTTGGTTTATTGTCTGAATTAAAGACTTTTGTCTGAGACATAGGAGAGTTATCATTTTAATGTAACAAACGATCTATCAAATTAAATTTCGTTTGTTTTTAGGAGCTGATTGGATGTTTTTTATATAAAACAATCCATAAAAGTACAATTTTACGCTTACATCTCCTATGTTTTTCGATGATTTTATAAAAGAACAAATAGGTTAAGGGAGCTATGTGTCTGATAATAGGTGAGGTATCAAGAAAACTTATTTATAAACTCTTATCTTCATTATCCTTTTTAAATCGGATCACTCTTTGAGGAAATGGAATATTAATACCTTTTGCTTTTAATGCTTTAAATATTTCAATGCGTATTTCACTTTTGATGTTTTCAGCTCTAAAAATCTCGAAAGTGTAGAAATATACCGCAAAATCAAGAGATGATTCACCGTAATTTTCGAACCGAACAAAAGGTTCCGGTTTTTCTAAAACACGCTGGTTGCCCTTTGCTACTGTTTTAAGAATCTCCATTAATTCCAACACATCCGTAGCATAATCAACACCAATATCCACTTGAAATCGGGACGATTTCTGATTGTATGTCCAGTTTACGACCCGATTTCCGGTTAATTCTGAATTGGGGAGAATCACATAATTTTCATCGCGCCCCAACACAGTTGTTGTTCGAAAGTTTATCTCTTCCACTCTGTAAATTCGCTCGTTAACCTCAACTATATCGTCCACCTTTAACGATCCATCCAGCAAAAGTATTATTCCCGATATAAAATCGTTAAAAATATGTTGTAACCCAAACCCCAAACCAAGCAATACAGCAGCATAACCGGCCAACAATACAGTTATATCAAAACCTAAAATCCGTAAACCGATTATAAACGCAAGCAAGACTATTATATAACGCGAGAGTTTGTTGATTGAAAATTTCTCTGCCGTATTGAGCTTTTTGGATCGATAAATCAATCGCTTTAAGATAACTATAACCGCAACAACTACTGTTATAAAAATGATGAAGCTAATAAGCGTATCTAATTGGAGTTTGTAACCACCAATATCGAAAAGTTCATAGTCGAAAAATTCTTTCATTTGAGCTCTTAATTTAATCGATTAATAATTAAGGTAGCATTCTCTATTTCGTTGTTTTCCCAACTCACCAAAACAGAAGAGGTTATTAGTTAAACAAATCTATTCCACAACTGTTTTTTCAATACCCACCTTTCATTAGGCTCATGTCCTATTTCAAACAGAAGTTCTCCACCTTTCATAATATTGACATGCGAGATAGAGGATTTGTTTTCTTTGTCTTGAAATCTTATAACTATTAGTTGTTGAAATTAATATATCAAAGAAAAGTATTTTATTTGAACAAGTACACAAAAGTTATAGATTCAATTCATTTTTTTAGAGAAAGAGTTTATATCTTTTTTCCAAAATTATTAGTTTTTTTGTTTGCTTCTTTTTTCGTACATTACATTTTCATTATCAAACCTTTTACATTTTAAAATTGTTACATAGTAACATCAATCTAATTCATAACGCAAGAGTATATTTTTGTTCATAGCGATGAGATATGCTAACACAACAATAATTAGAATAGAATTATTCACATTCAAAAAAACAAAATATGAAAAATGCATACATAGCCACTTATCCTCCTCGCCAATGCGGGATAGGAACATTTACCGAGAATCTATATACATCGATGATTGCATCGAAAAAAGATGACTCTGATGATAGAAATAGTTTTATTGTTGCTATGGACGACGCTGAGGAAAAATTAGCGTATCCTGAAGAGGTAAAACTAACCATCAGACAAGAACTTCAAGAAGATTATCTTGCTGCCGCAAAATATATAAATATAAGTGGTGCCGACTGCTGCATATTGCAACACGAATTTGGTATTTTTGGTGGGCAAGATGGTATCTATATCCTGCCCTTGCTGCATGAGTTGGAAATACCTTTGATAGTGACTCTGCACACAGTGATGCAAACCCCATCACACAATCAAAAAGAAGTGTTACAAACGATATGCCAAATGGCCAATCGCGTTGTGGTGATGAGCCATAAAGCAATTGAGATGTTGGTTGAGATATACGAAATACCACGTAGTAAAATCGCTTATATAGAGCATGGGGTTCCAGACATACAATATGTTCAAGAGAAAGTCAAGAAGGAATTTAAAATAGAAAACAGAAAAGTAATGCTCACCTTTGGTTTTGTGGGTCGAAACAAAGGAATAGAAACTGCAATAAAAGCATTACCCAAAGTTGTTGAGAAACATCCGACGGTTTTATATATTGTATTGGGAAAAACTCACCCCAATGTATTGAAACATGCGGGTGAAGAATATCGATTATCACTGATACAACTTATAGAAAACCTTCATTTAGAAAAAAATGTGATTTTGCTCAACGAATTTTCGACTCAGAAAGAGCTTTTTAAATATTTGTATGCATCCGACATTTATATAACTCCTTATCTGAATGAAGCTCAAATAACCAGTGGAACTCTATCTTATGCGGTTGGCGTTGGGTCGGCAGTTGTTTCTACTCCTTATTGGCATGCCACAGAGCTGTTGAGCGAAGGAAGAGGAGTTTTGTTCGATTTTGGAAATATCAACCAGCTTTCGGATATCTTAATAGATTTATTGGATAATCCTGAAAAAAGACTGGAGATAAGAAACAAAGCACGTGAGCACGGTCGTGAAATTACCTGGCCCAAAATTGGTAAACTATACAACGATGTAGTTCAGAATGTGATTGATGAAAAAATTAAAATTGAAAGGAAAGAGGTTGTTCCTTTTGACATTTCTCTTTTACCGGAATTTTCAATGAAACAGATTAAAAGACTTACCGATGACACCGGCATCATTCAACATGCAATATTTGGCATTCCTAATCTAAAAGAAGGATATTGTTTAGACGATAATGCCAGAGCTATGTTAATGGCATTAATGGCTTATAGAATAAAGAAAGATACTTCATCACTCAAATTGATTCCCGTCTACTTAAGCTACATTCATTATATGCAAAACGATGATGGCAACTTCAGGAACTTCTTAAGTTTTAGTCGTCAATACTTAGACGAGGTGGGGTCAGAAGACTCTTTCGGACGAACAATATGGGCGATAGGTTATCTGCTCAATTATCCTCCAAACAACTCTTATTACCAAATTGGTAAACTTTTATTTGACAAAGCCAAACCCCATTTTGACAATCTACAATCAATTCGAAGTATTGCAAATACTATAATCGGTATTTGCTATTATCTAAGAAGCAACATGTCTGACGATGCAATGATTGAGAAACTAAGAAACCTCACCTACAAACTAATTGATCACTACAACATAAACAATCATGACGGTTGGCATTGGTTTGAAGCCTTGTTGGCTTATGATAATGCGATCCTTCCTCTTGCAATGCTTCACGCAACAAGCATATTAAACGAGGAGAAAATCAAAAAGGTTGCTTTTGAATCAATGAACTTTTTAGTTGACCACACCATGAAGGATGGTTATCTATCTATTATAGGCAATGAAAAATGGTTCAAAAAAGATGAAAAACGATCAGTGTTTGCTCAGCAACCTGTGGATGCAATGGGAATGGTACTTATGTTTAGACAAGCGTACAATATAACAGGCAAGAGATCATATTTAACAAAACTATTTAAATCATTTAAATGGTTCTTGGGTGAGAACGACTTGCGAATTAGTCTTTACAATCATGACACACAAGGTTCTTGCGACGGAATTGAGAGCTACGGTATAAATCAAAACCAGGGAGCAGAAAGCACAATAGCGTATTTAATTTCGTATTTAAATGTATTGAAAGCTCACGAAGATTATTACCGTAAAGAGAAACGAAAACTTAAACAAGAGAAAGATGATGATAAAACGATATTCAGGTAATCCTATATTAACCAAAAAAGATATTCCTTATCCTGTTGCTACCGTGCACAATGCCGGAATGGCAAAGTATAACGATGAATACATCATGCTTTTTCGGTCACACAAACTGAACGGCAGAAGTATTATCGGAAAAGCAGTAAGTAAGGATGGATACAATTTCAAAGTAGATCCGGAGCCTTTCTTGATTCCCGCAACAGATGGTGTTTTTAAAACCTATGAATCGTATGGAGTAGAAGACCCCCGAATTGTATTTATCGATGATGAATATTTGATTACTTATAGTGCATATTCACAACATGGCGTGAGGATTGGTTTAGCAAAAACAAAAGATTTCAAAACCGTAGAGAGATTTTCACTAATCACCGAAGCTGATTATCGGAATGTAGTAATTTTTCCCGAAAAATTCAACGGACTCTATGCTCGTTTAGATAGACCTCATTCTGAGATATCTCCTTGGGCAATTTGGATTTCTTATTCTCCCGATTTACGATACTGGGGCGATAGTGAGTTAATAATGAATCCTCTGAAATATCATTGGGACGAAATGAAAATTGGTCCCGGAGCAACACCAATTAAGACTTCCCGCGGATGGCTCAACATTTATCATGGTGTATTTCCTACAATGGCCGGCAGTGTGTATCGGCTTGGCGTTGCTTTGCACGACTTGCACAACCCGGCCAAGATAATTGCTGTTGGCGACGAATGGATCCTTCAACCGGAAGAAACCTACGAGATTACCGGATATGTACCCAATGTAGTTTTCACCTGCGGTGCAATTCCTGAACCCGACGGAAGTCTGAAAATATATTGGGGCGGAGCTGATACTGTGATGTGTGTAGGAACTGCCGATATTGAAGAATTGGTGGATCATTGTTTGAAAAATAGCAGAAAAGCGATTTAGGGAGTAAGGACTGGAGACTGGAGGTTAGATGTTAGCGGTTCTACTGTCATGCTGAATGCAGAGAAGCATCTCATCACTATTTGTTGACGCTTCAAGAGATTCCTCCCGCTGGTCGGAATGACAAGAAGTCATCACCATATCCTCACATCATTACTATCAACACATCAACACATCAACACATCAACACATCAACACATCAAAGCTTTCCTCTTATTACTTACTTCTTACAAATAGTTTTCTTAGAAGCATTGGTTAATTTCGCAAAAAGTAGCTATCTTTCGCAATTCAAAAATTATCCGTCTGCAGAGATGCATGATAAATCTTAATAATTAAATATCACAAAAATGAAAGTCGCCATCTTATCGCCAATCGCATGGCGTACGCCTCCATTAAAATATGGTCCGTGGGAACAAGTAGCATCCAACATTGCGGAGGGAATGGTGAAAAAAGGATTAGACGTCACACTTTTTGCCACGGGCAATTCACATACTTCCGGAAAATTGGAATATGTTTCAGAAACTGCTTATGCCGAAGACTCGTCGCTTGACCCAAAAGTTTGGGAATGTCTGCACATTAGTAATGTGATGGAAAGAGCATCGGAATTTGATATTATTCACAACAACTTCGATTTTCTTCCGCTTACATACTCCCGATTAATTGATACGCCAATGGTTACGACCATTCACGGATTTTCATCCCCACAAATAATCCCGGTTTATAAAAAATATAATAGTAACAACTATTATGTATCCATCAGCGATTCAGATAGAAGCACTGAACTTGATTACACTGCTACGGTCTATAACGGAATAGACAGTAAAGATTTTACATTCAATGAAAAGCCAAAAGACTATCTATTATTTTTTGGTAGGATCCATCCCGAAAAAGGTACTTACGAATCCATTCAAATAGCGAAAAAGGCAAATATGAAATTAATTATTTCAGGTTTGATTCAAGACGAAGCTTATTTTAATGAGAAAGTAAAACCCTACATCAATGATGATGATATTGTATATGTTGGCAATTCAGGACCAAAAGAAAGAGATAAGCTATTGGGAGAAGCTTTAGCTTTGCTTCACCCTATAAGTTTTGATGAACCCTTCGGTCTGAGCGTAGCCGAGGCTATGTTCTGTGGAACACCCGTTGTAGCTTTCAACCGAGGATCGATGTCTGAACTGATTGATCATTCCAAAACAGGATATCTTGTAAACAATATTGACGAAGCTGCAAGAGCAGTAAATTCTATAAACACTATTGATAGGATGCACTGCCGTCAGCGGGCAATGTCAAACTTCAGTCTGGAGAAAATGGCAGATGGCTATTTAAATGTATATAAACAAATTCTACAAATTTGAAATAATAAATAGAAAATGATGAAACGTTCATTAGATACAAAACAAATTGTAAAGAGGAAAAAGTTGAAAATCGTGGGAGATACATCGCGTGTAATTACTCTGGCACATGTTCCAAGTAAAATTCCTCGTATTAATAATATCATAAAACGAGTTCTTAAGCTTTCAGAAACTGAAGCAGAAAAACAATTGGAAGAAACATTGCTCCTTTTTGCTGATAGACATAGAAATATAGAGCAACAGTTAATCAGACATTATGATAGAGTCTCAGAATACGTTATCAAAAAAGAGACTATAAGTAGAACGCAAAAGTTACTAATCGGAGCCTATTTTACAATGGAATATTCAATTGAATCTGCTGCACTTTTCAATCCTTCCATTGTACCTCATCCTGATCAAAGTTTACTTGCCGAAGGAAGCATGAGATTTATTATGAGTCTAAGAGCAACGGGAGAGGGACACATTTCCTCCATAGTTTTCAGAAGTGGAATATTAGATAAAAATCTCTCTTTCAATTTTGACAGCGTTTCAGAGTATGTAGAAACTCCCCATATGGTTCATGATCCTTTTTATGATAACAATCTGTTTCAATTGAAACTAAAAGACTTGAAAGCTTGGAATGAAACCAGTAGGATAATATTGAGCAATTTACCCACTTTTTTCACCCACGAAGAACTTCAACAAAGCATTCGAAAGGTTTTTATGGATGCCGACTTTACTCCAGATAGTTGGACAACTACTACAATTCATTGGTTGGCCGACTCAAATTACAAAATTAAGTTTGACGATGATACAGCCTTATCAGAGCGAGTGATATTCCCTGTATCTGCAAATGAAAGTAAAGGAATTGAAGATGCTCGTTTTGTTAAATTCACGCATGACAATGGTTCAGAAACATATTATGCTACTTACACCGCATATAATGGACGCAGAGTTTTGTCTCAACTAATCGAAACCAAAGATTTCCAGACCTTCAATATGATTACACTCAATGGCGAAGGAGTCAAGAACAAAGGGATGGCGCTCTTCCCTCGCAAAATAAATGGCAAATACGCAATGTTATCCCGTCAAGATGGAGAGAATAATTACATCATGTTTTCAGATAACTTACACTTTTGGCACACAGCAACACTCCTTCAAGAACCAAAAGAACCGTGGGAATTTCTTCAAATTGGCAATAGTGGTTCACCCATTGAAACAGACAAAGGATGGCTTGTGATTACACATGGTGTAGGAAACATGCGCCAATATTCTATTGGTGTGATATTATTGGACTTAGAAGATCCCACAAAAATTATTGCACGATTAGAAGAGCCTCTTATGACTGCTAATGAAGAAGAACGTGAAGGATATGTGCCCAATGTCATATACTCATGCGGTAGCATGTTAGTGAATGATAAACTGATTCTACCTTACGCAATGTCTGACGTTGCGACGAGAATTGCAATTGTGGATGTGAATGGATTGTTTAAAAAAATGAAGTTTGTTGGGGAATAAACCTGTTTATGAATATATAAAAACTATTTTTTCATTTCAACATCCAAACTCAGGTTCTGAACCTATATATTATTACGGACCGAAAAAAATATTTGTCCAATATTGATAACGATATTGGCGAAACCAATAATTTTGCAAAGCAAAATCAAAATATTAGAAAAACTTTCTTGTAAGTTGGGTAATTACCTGCGAGAAGTAGGGGATCAAGAATTATCTTTTAATGCTTCGGGGAAATTATATCCGTAAGGGTTTGTAATGAAATAAGTTGACTGTTTGAAACGAAGCTATTTTATTCGTTAACGACTTGAAAATTCTGCGAATAGCGGGCTATTTAATGAATTTTCAAGGAAGTTAAAGGACAAAAGAACACGTTTAAAGCGCCAAGTTATTTCGGCACAATCCCTAAGCAGATAAAGTATGAGAAGAGATTAAAACTATAAAAACATAAAAAAAGGGCTAATCCGCCCTTTTTTTATATCTAAAATTAGAAAAACTCCAAATAAGTTAGATTTATGCTACCGGTTGCTCTTGCAATATCATCCCCGTATCCTGAGCAATAGTAAGTTCCTCATCGGTAGGAATGATTACCACTTTCACCTTTGAAGTTGGCTTACTTATGATTGCTTCTTTTGATTGTGTAGAAGCATTCAAATCATCGTCAAGTTCAATGCCCATGTATTCCATATTTTCACAAACTGCTTTTCGCATCGAAGCCATATTCTCTCCTACTCCACCGGTAAAAACAAGAATATCTAATCCGCCTAACACAGCGGTATATGAACCAATATATTTTTTAATCCTGTAATTATACATTTTCAAAGCAAGTATGGCACGCTCCTCACCACGATTTACTGCATCTTCAATTTCGCGCATATCGGATGAGATGCCCGAAATACCCAACACGCCTGAAAATTTATTGATCAATGTTGACACCCCTTGCGTACCCAGGTGTTCCTTTTCCATCACATAGGAAATAACTCCCGGATCGATATCGCCCGTACGCGTTCCCATCATAAGACCCTCAACGGGATTCATTCCCATACTGGTATCAATAGATTTTCCATTTTTTATGGCAGTCGTGGAAACTCCATTTCCTACATGAGCCGTAATAATACGTTGTGATTCGTAAGGCACTCCCAAAAATTCGCATACGCGACGCGACACATATCGATGACTGGTTCCATGAAAACCGTATCTACGAATATTATGCTTCTCATACAATGAGTATGGGAGTGGATAAAAGTATGCGTAATCAGGCAAAGTTTGATGAAAAGCAGTATCAAACACTGCAACTTGAGGAGTGCCGGGCATAAGTTCGAGAATTGCATAAATTCCTTTTAAGTTAGGTGGATTGTGCAAAGGTGCCAAATCAATGTACTCTTCTATCATATCAATCACCTCATCGTCTATGAGCACACTTTCGTTAAATCTCTCTCCACCATGTACAACACGATGACCAACAGCTCCAATATCATCTAACGATTTTACGCATCCGTACTTCTCGCTTATCAACACTCCCAATATATACTCAATACCGGCACGGTGTTCAAGTACCTCTCCTTCCAGCAATACTTCTTGCCCGGTGGGCAATTTGAATTTTAGAAACGAACCGGTGAGTCCAATTTTCTCAACTCCTCCTTCTGCCAACACTTCGTAGTTAACCATGTTGAACAGTTTATATTTAATCGATGAACTTCCACAGTTCAATACCAATATTTTCATTTTTTATCTCTTTTTCTATTTCAATCCAAAAAAACTGCATTGTTAACTCCAATAGGCTTATCTCCATTGTAAAGATAAAATCCTTTTCCGGTGCGTATTCCCAATTGATTCGAACGATAAAGTTTCCATAATATAGGATTTGGTTTGTATTTTTTATCGCCATAATCGTTAAACATAGCCTCCATAAGCGAAACTATTCGCTCTATGCCCACAATGTCAGCCAAACGGAAAATTCCGAACCGCTGACCGTAAATTACTTTAAACGTTCGGTCTATATTTTCAAGCGTTGAAACACGCTCCATTAGAATTTCACAGGATTCGTTTAACATTGATGTTAACACACGAAGGCTAATGTTTCCATTGCTTTCGTTAATCTTGTGCGGAATATAATTGATGAGTTTTGCAAAAAGTACTACCCGATTGTACACTTCTTCCGATGTATACATACCGCTCACTATCTCCAGAATATTTGCACCGGAATGAGAAATAGGAAAATACAAACTTACACAACGTTCCTTATGTTCAAGTTCGGCTGCCAACTCACTAATAATAACAATGGAACCATTAGTTGCAATTATTGCATCCGGCTCTAAAACCTCCTCTAATTTTTTGAAAATATTTTTTCTCAATTGAGTGCTTCGTCTTCCTCTTTCTGAATAACGAGTACACTCAACCACAAAATCACACCCTTTGAAATCTTCAAAAAAAAGTGTTGGAGTAATGCGATTCATAATCCCTCTTTTTTCAGCCTGGGTTAAGCCCCAATTCTCAACCTTTGTTTCTAAACTATTGCTCAGTTCATTCATTACAAACTCAATGCGTTCTTCAGATTCTTCCATACAAATCACTTCCAAACCTGCTGAAGCAGTTAAATTGACAATATTGCGACCTTCTTTACCGCATCCAACAACGCCAATTTTTGAGAACAATGATCTTTTAGTTGCTTTAGCCGCCAGACTCAGTCCAAACTGCTCCAGCGGTTCTATAATTAACTTACTCATTCGTTTTATTTTGTTTTATTACTTTTGTTTTCAATTGCTTGATTTGCTGTAACTGCTACCATTCTATAGATATCTTCTACCGAGCAACCTCGTGACAAATCGTTTATCGGTGCTGCCATACCTTGCAAAATCGGACCTACAGCTTCAACATTTCCTAAACGTTGTACCAGTTTATAGGCAATATTGCCTGCTTCTAATGTAGGGAAAACCAACACATTGGCTTTACCACCCAACACGCTTCCCGGTGCTTTACTTTTATTGATTGACGGTACAATTGCCGCATCAGCTTGCAATTCTCCATCAATAATTAAATCGGGATTCATCTCTTTTGCCATATTTGTAGCATCTACTACTTTATCTACCATTTCGTGCTGTGCGCTTCCCTTGGTAGAAAAACTCAACATCGCTACTCTTGGTTCTTTTCCCACTAATGCACGCCATGTTTGTGCCGAAGTAATGGCAATTTGAGCCAACTCGTTTGCATTTGGATTTGGGAGAACTGCACAATCGGCAAAAAGAAGCACGCCCTCTTCACCATACTCTGTAAGAGGTGTAAACATTAGAAATGCCCCTGAAACAACTTTTATGCCGGGTGATGTTTTGATAATTTGCAAAGCAGGTCGCAACACATTGCCTGTCGTGTTTTCGGCACCCGCAATTTCACCATCGGCATCGCCGTTTTTAATCATCAAGCAAGATAAGTACAAGGGGTTTTTAACCAATTCTTCCGCTTTCTTATGTGTCATCCCCTTGTGTTTTCTTAATTCGATAAGAAGATTGATGTACTTTTCTTTGTTTTCATGATTTTCAGGATTCACAAAAGTGGCTTTTTCGATGTTGTGGAGATTTAATGAGTTTGCTTTTTCTTTTATTTCAGATTCATTACCAATCAATATTATATTTGCCACCTCATCTTGAAGGAGTAGATCCGCAGCTTTCAATGTTCGCTCTTCTGTGCTTTCAGGCAGTACAATGCGTTGATTGTTTTGTTTTGCACGTGCAATAATATCATCTAATAGTTTCATTGTGGTTTCATAAGTTTTATTGTAACAAAAAAAAGAGTTGAGATGTATCTTCTTTTAAAATCTATTCTTGCAAAAATAGTAAAAAAAAAGCAGTTGACGTTTGTAAAATTGAAAGATTGTGTTATAAACATACAATTCTTTTCGGGATTGGGTATTACCAATATCAACATTCAGTGAGTTGAAATTGCCGGTACTAATTTAATTTTTTTGGATGAATCCACTCTGAAAACCCTCAATTGCTGATTATTAGTCTTTTTCTGCCCTTTGTCACTGAAGGGAAAAGCCTAATAATCAGCATTCTGCTAAAGTTCCCTTTAGGATAAAAGGGGGCGGAAATCTGTGAATTTGACTTTTCGGAACGGACTCTTGGATTGATTTTAATTACGGGCAGACATATAGATTTGTCCCTTATTCGGTTAACTTTATCAATAAAGTAATAAGCTTGGGAGTCTTAGAGGTTAACTGCATGTTACTAAGGCTTTTATTCGGGATTTAATAGGTTATGCACTGTTTTTATTCTTTTGAGAAATTAAAAAACCTTATTTTCATTTTCACCGCTCGTGCCGATTTCCAAATCGGCTTGCCCTGTGAAATAGAATTAAATTTCACAGGGTGAATGCTATGAAGCAGAAATAACAAAGAGTAAAAAAGGAATATTTCGCTATCGCGACATTCACCCTATGGAATAAAAACTAAAGATTTTAATGCAAAGCATTATTCCACAGGGCAAACGCACCTGCATTGAGCTGCGCCGAAATGCGGTCACTGAGCTTGTCGAAGTGTTGCAAATGCGCACGAGCGAGATAACCATAACAAACCAACCTTATTACCTTATTTATCAACATATTGTTAGCATAAGTTTATATTATTCAGTTGATTAATCATGGGCGGACACATAGGTCTGCCCCTACGATAGAGCTTTTTATCATCACGGGCGGACACGCGGGTACCGCCCTTACAAGTTCCCATGTAGATCTTTTTCTAAACAATGTATTTGTAAAAATCTATCGAAAGATAAATCTCGAAATCGGACAGTGTGGCTCCAAACAGCGCTGTCCATATAATATTTATTCTTCTTTTTATGCACAATGCGGGCTGAAGCTTCAATGTGCTTTAAACGTATCTCCCTATTCGATAGCTGAAAAATAAAGGAACAAAGATAATCACTTTATTTTGCATCTTTCGAGAACAAAAAAAATGATGAAATGTTTTATGAATAGCTAACCGAATTAACGGTTGGAATTTTAATACAAGAATAGTATGAATAAAAAAGATGCTTCAAAAGACAAAAAGAAAGTTGTCGAAGGCTCTAAGAAAAGTACAAGTATGGTAAATAAAAAGCCTGCTGATAAAAGGAGTGATACTCCTAAGAAAGGAAAATAATTTTTCATGAAGCAAGGCTAAAGCCCATTGATTTAATTCAGTGGGCTTTTTTTGTTCAACAGGAGAAACCTATCGCCTCAGGAAAAATTGCTTAAGACTTTCTCCATTTTATCTTTTATTTCTGCGTTGCATAAATTACCAATACTGCCCTGATGAGTGTGGTTCACTTCTTTATTGGGAACAAATTTGTTGTTCTGCACATCCTCTCCTACCTGAACGTATGCATCGCGAAAAGTTTCACCATTCAAAACACGTTTGTTAACCTCCTCAACTGTGAACAGATAATCATATTTGGGATCGTTCAAAATATCGGTATTTACCTCAATATGCTCAAGCATAAAACAAGTCATTCTCAACAGTTCATGCAATGTTTCAATGGCAGGGAAAAGTATTTCTTTCAGAAGTTGATAATCGCGGTGATATCCGTGTGGAATATTGGTTGTAAGAAGCGCCAATTCGTTTGGCAAACTTTGCAATCTATTGCTATGCGCTCTTATCAATTCCCAAACGTCCGGATTTTTTTTATGAGGCATAATGCTCGAACCTGTTGTCAATTCTTGTGGATAGGAGATGAAACCATAGTTTCCGGAAAGATACATACAATTGTCATCTGCCAGTTTGTTCAAAGTGAAAGCAATATTCGCCATGGCTTGAGCAAGGATACGTTCGGTTTTGCCTCTTCCCATTTGCGCAGCAATAACATTGTAGTTCATGGTGGCAAAATTCAATTCACGGGTTGTCATTTCCCGATCAATTGGAAAAGAACTTCCATATCCTGCGGCAGAACCCAATGGATTTTGATTGGTAACATTCCATGCAGCAATTAGTGTGTGCATATCGTCGATAAGCGTTTCGGCATAAGCACCAAACCACAAACCAAATGAGGA